>ENA-UEQL01001439-UEQL01001439.1-human-gut-metagenome-genome-assembly--contig:-NODE-1439-length-16615-cov-5.638953_pt1 | contig 16615 bp, 13 predicted proteins | sample MGYA00242905_ERZ507926 | MGnify/ENA primary metagenome ERZ507926 (study PRJEB26167, sample SAMN06115531) | human gut metagenome | host: Homo sapiens | place: China:Henan | collected 2015-09-09...
CCGGATTCACGCAGAAGCACAACGTGACCGTGACCGGAGGAAGCGACAAGGCCCGCTACCGCAAAGGGCCTCAAGACCGAGTGCAAGGACGGCAAGCTGGTCATCACCCAGGAGGGTGCCAAGAAGAAGTTCGTCAACAAGGTAGAGCAGATCACCTTCTCCGGCGATTACGCCAACAAGGTGCACCAGCCCGTTCTGTACATCACCGAGCGCGCCGTGTTTGAGCTGCGGCCCGAGGGCGTGACGCTGGTGGAGATCGCCCCCGGCATTGACCTCCAGACCCAGGTTCTGGATCAGATGGAGTTCATGCCCAAAATCGCCGATGACCTGAAGCTCATGGATGAGCGCATCTTCCGTGAGGAACTGATGGGTCTGGCTAACGACTAAACATCCCTCTAAGGGGGGAGCGATCCCCCCTTAGTCCCCAAATCAATTAGGAGGATAACAAAAAATGGCATTGATGACCCACCAAGAATACATTGAATACCTGCGGAAGCTGAACACCCGCGTCTACATGTTCGGCGAGAAGATCGAGAACTGGGTGGACCACCCCATGATCCGCCCCTCCATCAACTGCGTGGCCATGACCTACGCTCTGGCTCAGGATCCTCAGTACGCTGAGCTGATGACCGTGAAGTCCAGCCTCACCGGTCACACCATCAACCGCTTCACCCACCTGCATCAGTCCACCGAGGACCTGATGAACAAGGTGAAGATGCAGCGTCTGCTGGGCCAGAAGACCGCTTCCTGCTTCCAGCGCTGCGTGGGCATGGACGCCTTCAACTCCGTCTTCTCCACCACCTATGAGATCGACGAGAAGTACGGCACCCACTATCACGAGAACTTCAAGAAGTTCCTGACCTATGTGCAGGACAACGACCTCACCGTGGACGGTGCTATGACCGACCCCAAGGGCGACCGTTCCAAGGCCCCCAGCCAGCAGGCTGATCCCGACATGTACGTCCATGTTGTGGAGCGCCGTCCCGACGGCATCGTGGTCTGCGGTGCCAAATGCCACCAGACCGGCTCCATCAACTCCCACTGGCACATCTTCATGCCCACCATCTCCATGGGCGAGGCTGATAAGGATTGGGCTGTCAGCTTTGCCTGCCCCACCGACGCCGAGGGCATGTACATGATCTACGGCCGTCAGTCCTGCGACACCCGGAAGATGGAGGAGGACGCCTCTATCGACGTGGGCAACGCCAAGTTCGGCGGTCAGGAGGCTCTGGTGGTTCTGGATCACGTGTTCATCCCCAACGAGTACATCTTCCTCAACGGCGAGTATGAGTTCGCCGGCATGATCGTGGAGCGCTTCGCCGGTTATCACCGTCAGTCCTACGGCGGCTGCAAGGTGGGCGTGGGCGACACCCTGATCGGTGCCGCTGCTCTGGCCGCCGAGTACAACGGCGTGGAGAAGGCCTCCGCCGTCAAGGACAAGCTCATCGAGATGACCCACCTGAACGAGACCCTGTTCTGCTGCGGCATTGCCTGCTCTGCCCAGGGCTTCCAGACCAAGGCGGGCAACTACCAGATCGACCTGCTGCTGGCCAACGTCTGCAAGCAGAACGTCACCCGCTTCCCCTATGAGATCGTGCGTCTGGCAGAGGACATTGCCGGCGGCCTGATGGTCACCATGCCCTCTCAGGTGGACTTCCACAGCGATATGGTTGTTGGCCGGAACGGCGAGACCATCGGCCAGATCTGCAACAAGTTCTTTGCCGCCCGCGAGGGTGTCTCCACCGAGAACCGTCAGCGCATCATGCGCTTCATCGAGAACCTGTGCCTGGGCGCAGCCGCTGTCGGCTACCGCACCGAGTCCATGCACGGCGCCGGTTCTCCCCAGGCCCAGCGCATCATGATCGCCCGTCAGGGCAATATCCAGGGTAAGAAGCAGCTTGCTAAGGACATCGCCGGCATTGTGGACTGATTCTGAGACGGGTTGATCCCCCTCGGACACGCTGCCCCTGACGCGCCCAGCGGTGGGCATGCTGTCCCGCGGGCAGCAGCGTTCTGACCGGGCAGCGCCCGGTCAGAACAAATGATAAACTGTGATATTTGTCCCTGCGACATATCAATATAGCCTTTCCAAAACTGATATAAGGAGAAAGCATTATGGATTTCAATCTGAGCCCTGAGCATCTGTTGATCCGGAAGATGATGGCTGAGTTCACCGAGAACGAAGTGAAGCCCATCGCTGCCGAGACCGACGCCAAGACCCTCTATCCCCGCGAGAACATCGAAAAGCTGTTCGACCTGGGCGTGATGGGCATGTGCATCCCCAAGGAGTACGGCGGACAGGGTGCTGACCCCCTGGCCAGCGCTATCTGCATCGAGGAGCTGTCCAAGCAGTGCGCCTCCACCGGCGATATCGTGGCTACCCACAACGGCCTGTGCTGCGATCCCATCCTGACTCACGGCACCGAGGCCCAGAAGGCCAAGTATCTGCCCATGCTGTCCACCGGTCACAAGGTCGGCGCCTTCGCTCTGACTGAGCCCAACGCCGGTTCCGACGCTTCCAAGGGCCAGACCGAGGCCAAGCTGGAGGGCGACCACTATGTGATGAACGGCTCCAAGATCTTCATCACCAACGGCTATGTGGCCGATGTGTTCGTGGTCTTTGCCATGACCGATAAGTCCAAGGGCACCAAGGGCATCTCCGCCTTCATCGTGGAGTCCTCCTTCCCCGGCTTCTCCGTCGGCAAGCACGAGGAGAAGATGGGCCTGCACGGCTCTCCCACGGCTGAGATCGTGTTCACCGACATGATCGTCCCCAAGGAGAACATGCTGGGCCGCGAGGGCAAGGGCTTCAACATCGCCATGCAGACCCTGGACGGCGGCCGTATCGGCATTGCCGCTCAGTCCCTGGGTATTGCCGAGGGCGCTCTGGAAGAGGCCAAGGCTTACACCAAGGGCCGTGTCCAGTTCGGCAAGCCCATCAGCAAGTTCCAGAACACCCAGTTCACCTTCGCTGACATGGAGCTGGGCTGCGAGGCCGGTCGTCTGCTGACCTACCAGGCCGCCATGAAGAAGGGTGCCGGTGAGCGCTACACCAAGGAGGCCGCCATGGCCAAGCTGTTCTGCTCTGAGCACGCTATGAAGACCACCACCAAGGCGCTGCAGATGTTCGGCGGCTACGGCTACACCAAGGATTATCCCATGGAGCGCATGATGCGCGACGCCAAGATCACGGAGATCTACGAGGGCACCAGCGAGGTCCAGCGTATCGTCATCTCCGCCAACATGGGCCTGTAAGGAGGAGAAGTCGAAATGAAGATTTATGTTTGTGTCAAGCAGGTACCCGATACCTCCGGCAAGGTGGCTGTCAATCCCGACGGCACTCTGAACCGTGCTTCCATGCAGACCATCACCAACCCCGATGATATGAACGCTGTTGAGGCCGCCCTGAAGTTGAAGGACGCCACCGGCTGCAAGGTCACCGTTGTCACCATGGGCCCCCCTCCCGCTGCCGGTATGCTGCGTGAGCTGATGGCCATGGGCGCTGACGAGGGCGTGCTGGTTTCCGCCCGTGAGTTCGGCGGTTCCGATACCTACGCTACTTCCCAGATCCTGGCTGCCGCTCTGAGCACTCTGGGTGTTGAGAAGGACGATATCGTGATGTGCGGCCGTCAGGCTATCGATGGCGATACCGCTCAGGTCGGTCCCCAGATCGCTGAGAAGCTGCACCTGCCCCAGGTCACCTATGCCGCCGACATCAAGAAGGACGGCGACACCATCACTGTCCAGCGCATGCTGGAGGATGGCTACATGACCATCAAGGTCCAGACTCCCTGCCTGCTGACCTGCATCAAGGAGCTCAACGAGCCCCGTTACATGAGCGTTGGCGGCGTGTTCGAGGCTTACGGCAAGCCCCTGACCACTCTGGGCTATGAGGACCTGAAGGACGATCCCCTGATCGATGCCACCACCATCGGCCTGAAGGGCTCTCCCACCAACATCTTCAAGAGCTTCACGCCTCCCCAGAAGGGTGCTGGCATGATGCTGGAGGGTGCTGATAAGGCTACCTGCGAGAAGCTGGCCGGTATTCTGGCCGCTAAGCACATCATCTAAGAAAGGGGATAGAAAATCATGTCTAATTTCAATAGTGCTGATATCGCTGCTTTCAAGGATGTATGGGTGTTCTGCGAGCAGCGCGAGGGCAAGCTGATGCCCACCGATTTCGAGCTGATCTCCAAGGGCCGCGACCTGGCCAACGAGCTGGGCGTGAACCTGTGCGGTCTGCTGCTGGGCGGCGAGGGCATTGAGTCCGCCGCTAAGGAGCTGGGCGGCTACGGCGCCGACAAGGTCATTGTCTGCGAGAGCCCCCTGCTGGCCACCTACACCACCGACGGTTATGCCAAGGTCATCTGCGACGTGATCGAGGACCTGAAGCCCGAGGCGTTCCTGATCGGCGCCACCAACATCGGCCGTGACCTGGGCCCCCGCTGCGCAGCCCGTCTGCACACCGGTCTGTGCGCTGACTGCACCCATCTGGACGTGGATGTGCCCAACTACATCCAGTTCCTGCGTGAGTCCTCCACTCTGGACGTTGACTCCATGAAGTGGGATATGGAGGACCGTAACCTGAAGATGACCCGTCCTGCTTTCGGCGGTCACCTGATGGCTACCATCATCTGCCCCCGTTTCCGTCCCTGCATGGCTACCGTCCGTCCCGGCGTTATGAAGAAGAACGCTTTCGACGAGGCCAAGGCCAACGCTGTTGAGATCGTGAAGCCCAACTTCACTCTGACTGCTGAGGACATCCACACCGACGTTACCGAGGTGGTGAAGGCCGCTAAGAAGCTGGTGGACCTGATCGGCGCCGATTACATCGTGTCCGTTGGCCGCGGCATTTCCAAGGACGTTGAAGGCGGCATCAAGCTGGCTGAGGAGCTGGCTGAGGTCCTGGGCGGCGTTGTTGGCGGCTCTCGTGCCACCATCGACTCCGGCTGGCTGTCTGCCGACCATCAGGTTGGTCAGACCGGCAAGACCGTGCATCCCAAGGTGTACGTTGCTCTGGGTATCTCCGGCGCCATCCAGCACAAGGCTGGTATGCAGGATTCCGAGTGCATCATCGCCGTCAACAAGAACGACACCGCTCCCATCTTCGAGATCGCTGACTATGGCATCTGCGGCGACCTGTTCAAGGTCACTCCCATGCTGATCGAGGCTATCAAGGCTGCCAAGGCCGCGAAGTAAGAGCTTCCTAAAGCAATAAAAGAGTGCCATCCGAAGGATGGCACTCTTTTTTGCATCTTACCGCCGCAACCGGAGATTTTTATTGTTTGAAAACCGGTGCTTGTCAAAGAGGATTCTTTTGATACTTTACAGGATTTCCGTCTCCGTCATAAAAATGGATAACGCCAGTATTTGCGGGTAAGACGATCGCAAACGGCTGATCGCTGTTAAGATCGATGATTTGAACTGTGTTGCCATCATCGATTTCCAACCGCGCCGCCTTCGGTTGATTCATAGAGATGAAGGCCCGCTCGTTATACCCATCGACCGTGAATTCCACGATTCCCCTTTCAACTCCGGAAAGACTTCCGCCGCCGCGAAAGAAATATCCGAAGGAAAGTCCCGGGCGATTGACATAGACGGAAAAAGTGTGGTCGCTCATGTCCTGCGGATAAGAAATATATGCAGCCATCGTGTCAGAAACACTTCCATCGACCGCCCAATCCTCCTTGATCTTCTGCGACGAACGAATGTCTGTTTCCAGATTGCCCGACGCTATGCCAATGTCGTTACTTACATAAAGAAAACCGACAAATACGCTGCAAACGAGAAGAATCCCTATCGCAGTTTTAAGAACGATCTTTTTCATGGCTATCAAAACTCCTTAGCAGATTCCCAATTTTTTGCCTCGGATGCGCTTCTCCTCATTCAAAGCGCTCAACGGTCGTTGCGAGGTCGTAGCTTGCCTTGAGCGCCTTGAGCTTTGCCATCGGCTCGCCCGCGGAGTGCTTGTCGAGCGCGGCGCGGTCGCGCCAGTGCTCCACGAGCAGCACGCAGTTTTCCTCGGCAAGAGGCCGGTAGTAGTCGTACTGCATGCAGCCCTCTTCCGCGAGGACGGCGGCGCGCAGGCCACTTCGCTCCATCTCCGATGCAAAGTCATTAGCCTTTTCGCCGCGATAGAGAACGTGAAGTAAAATGCCTTCCATAAAGTAACGCTCCTTTCCTGTTTGTTCGTATTACGATACGTCGATCATTTCGAGGTATTTGTAGCCGTTTTCGGCAATGTGGTCCTTGCGGCCCTGCAAATTGTCGCCGAGCAGCAGATCAAACGAGTGTGCCGTCGCCTCCGCGTCCTCGGGCATGACCTTGATGAGACGGCGTGTCTCGGGGTTCATGGTCGTGAGCCACATCATTTCGGGGTCGTTCTCGCCGAGACCTTTCGAGCGGTCGACCTTGTAGCGCTTGCCCTCAAGGGTCTTGACGATGTCGTTTTTCTCCTTGTCCGTGTAGGCGAACCACGTCTTTTCGCCGCAGGTGATCTCAAAAAGCGGGGTCTCGGCGATATAGACATAGCCCTCGCGAATCAGCGTCGGGCAGAGGCGGTAGATCATCGTCAGGATGAGCGTCCGGATTTGGAAGCCGTCGACATCGGCATCGGTGCAGAGGATGACCTTGTTCCAGCGAAGATTGTTGATATCAAAGGCGTTCAGGTCCTTGACAAACTTGCCCGGCACCTCGACGCCGCAGCCGAGGACCTTCAAAAGGTCGGTGATGATCTCACTCTTGAAAATACGCGGATAGTCGGCCTTGAGACAGTTTAAGATCTTGCCGCGCACGGGCATGATGCCCTGAAACTCGCCGTCGCGCGAGAGCTTGACGCTGCCGAGGGCGCTGTCGCCCTCGACGATGTAGATCTCGCGGCGCGAGACGTCGCGCGTGCGGCAGTCGACAAACTTTTCGACGCGGTTTGAGATGTCGATGCTGCCGGAGAGCTTTTTCTTGATGTTCAGGCGCTGCTTTTCCGCGCTCTCGCGGCTTCTTTTGTTGATGAGCACCTGCTCGGCGATCTTGAGCGCCTCGACGCGGTTCTCGATGAAGTAGGTCTCCAGGCGGGACTTCAAAAAGTCCGTCATGGCCTCCTGCACGAATTTGTTCGTGATGGACTTCTTCGTCTGGTTCTCGTAGCTCGTCTGCGTGGAGAAGTTGTTGGACACAAGCACGAGGCAGTCCTCCACGTCCTGCCAGGTGATCTTGCTCTCGTTCTTCTGATACTTGCCGCTGTCCTTGAGATATTTGTCGATGGCGTAGACGAAGGCGGTCTTAGTCGCCTTTTCCGGCGCGCCGCCGTGCTCGAGCCACGAAGAGTTGTGGTAATGCTCCACAATGCTCACGCGGTTGGAAAAGCAGCAGGCGCACGAGAGCTTGACCTTATACTCGGGCTTATCCTCGCGGTCACGTCCGCGGCGCTCGGTCTCCCAAAAGACGGGCGTGGTCAGCGCGCCCTCTCCGGCCAGCTCGGTCACATAGTCCACGATGCCGTTTTCGTAGAGGAACTCCTGCGTCTCAAATTTTCCGCCCACCTGGTCGCGGAAGCGGAACGTGATGCCCGCGTTGACGACCGCCTGACGGCGCAGCACGTCGGTAAAATACGACGCGGGGATGTTGATGTCGGTAAACACGTCGAGATCGGGCAGCCAGCGCGTGAGCGTGCCGGTCCTCTTGCCGCGGTCGGTCGGCTCGATCTTCAGCTCCTCGCCCTTTTTACCGGTGATCTGCCCGCGCTCAAAGTGGAGGGAATATTTGTTCCCGTCGCGCCAGACGGTCACATCCATGTAGCGCGAGGCGTACTGCGTCGCGCAGGCGCCGAGGCCGTTGAGGCCGAGGGAGTATTCGTAGTTGTCGCCGTCGAGATTGTTGTACTTGCCGCCGGCGTAGAGCTCGCAGTACACAAGCTCCCAGTTGTAGCGCTTTTCCTTGGGGTTCCAGTCCACGGGACAGCCGCGCCCGTTGTCCTCCACCTCGATGCTGCCGTCGGCGTAATGCGTAAGCGTGATGACCTTGCCGTGCCCCTCGCGCGCCTCGTCGATGGAGTTCGAGAGGATCTCGAACACCGCGTGCTCGCAGCCGTCCAGTCCGTCCGAGCCGAAAATAACGCCCGGGCGCTTGCGCACGCGCTCCGCGCCCTCGAGTAAGGAAATGCTCTCGTTGCCGTAATTCTTTCCTGCCTTTGCCATTTGTCTTCTCCGTTTCCATAGGATACTATTCCTTGTATATTATAGCAGCTCCGTCCCACAATAGCAAGTGTTTTGATGCGCTCCCGCGCCGCGCTCCGCGCTTGTTAAAAACTCGCGCAGCATTCTCAAATAGTTTTTGTATCGGTCAAAAAATAATCGAGCGTCAACCTGTAAATTTCTTGTAAAATCAAGGTTATTCACAGTTTCCACAGAGTTATCCACATTCATTATGTCAACACAAAATCACGCAAAAAATGCGCTTTTTCTCTCCCATTCGACCTCTTGCAATGTGCGCGCAGGTGTGCTACCATAGGCGCAGAAAATCCGCGTGCGCTCCATTCCGCACGCAGACAAGGAGGACCCATTCCATGCAGGCATTTGAATTTTACTGCCCGACTAAGATCTATTTCGGCAAGGGCGCGGAGGCCCGCGTCGGCGAGGCGGTCAAGCACTTCGGCGGCACGAAGGTCTTTATCGTCTACGGCGGCCACAGCGCCGTGAAGAGCGGGCTTATCGCGTGCATTGAGCAGACGCTCACCGACGCGGGGCTTGAGCACATGAGCTTCGGCGGCGTGCAGCCCAACCCGCGCCTGTCCCACGCGCGCGAGGGCGTGCAGAAGGCGCTCGCCTTCGGCGCGGACTTCATTCTCGGCGTCGGCGGCGGCAGCGTGATGGACACGTCCAAGGCCATCGCCCACGGCGTTGCCAACCCCGAAACGGACATCTGGGATTTCTGGAGCAAGAAGGCGGCGCTCACCAAAACGAGCAAGCTCGGCGCGGTGCTGACCATCTCCGCCGCCGGCAGCGAGACGAGCGACAGCGCCGTGCTCACGAACGATGAGACCACGCTCAAGCGCGGTCTGAACACCGATCTGCAGCGTCCGCTCTTCGCCATCATGGACCCCGAGCTGACCTATACGCTCCCGCGCTATCAGGTCGGCTGCGGCGTGGTGGACATCATGATGCACACGCTTGAGCGCTATTTCAACCCCGGCCATCCCTCCAACCGCATGACCGACGAGATCGCCGAGGGTCTGCTGCGCACGGTGATCGACGCGGGCCGCGTCGCCATGCAGGACAGTCACAACTATGACGCCATGAGCGAGATCATGTGGGCCGGCTCCCTCTCGCACAACAACCTCACGGGCCTCGGCGGCGTGAAGGACTTCTCCGTGCACCAGTTCGGTCACGAGCTCTCCGGTATGTTCGACGCCGCGCATGGCGCGACGCTCTCGGTCATGTGGCCGCAGTGGGCGCGCTATGTGGTGGACACCGATCCCGCGCGCTTCGCGCACTACGGCGAGGCCGTTTGGCGCCTTACCCGCAAGGACGGCGAGAGCGACCGTGACCTTGCCCTCCGCGCCATCGACACGACCGAGGAGTTTTTCCGCTCCATTGATATGCCGACCACCTTCACCGAGCTCGGCATCGGCGTGCTCAGCGAGGAGCAGCTGCGCGAGCTTGCCGAGCGCTGCACCTTCTTCCACACCCGCGTTGTCGGCAAGTTCTGCCCCCTCGACTACGACGGCATCCTCGCCGTCTATCGCATGGCAAACAAGTAAACCGCACAAAGGAAAGGCGTGCCGTCCGGCACGCCTTTCTCTCTATTTACCGTTTCAAAATGCCCAGAAGCCCACGCCTGAGGATCCGCCCGCCCGCGGAGACGAGTTGTGTCTCGATCTTGGACTGGAGCCGCTCGGCCTTTTTCTTTGCCGCGGCGGCCTCACGCTCGCGCTGCCGCTCGAGCTTTTTCTGCTCGGCCTCGGCGGCCCTCTCCGCCCTCCGGCACGCCTCGTCCTCCAGCTTTTGTGCGCGGCGGCGCTCCTCATCCTCTAACTTCTGCGCGCGCCTGCGCTCCTCGTCCTCTAACTTCTGGCGGCGCTTTTCCTCGGCGGCCTCCTCCTTGGCGCGCTGCTTTTCCTGCTCCGCAGCCAGCCTTTCCTGCGCGAGACGCTCCTCCTCCCGCTGCTTTTCCAGCGCCGCGGCGTCAGCCTGCTCGGTCAGCACCTCGTAGGCGGAGAGATTGTCCACTGCGTCGTCGTACTTCTCCATGCCGTCATGCAGCATGGTCTTCATGCGCGCCATCGGCTCGGGCGCACCCATGAGGCTCTGCGGGCAGACGATCTTCGTGCGCTGCACGATGGTCGGCACACCCTGTTCATCTAAAAACGAGGTCAGCGCCTCGCCGACGCCGAGCTCCATGATGGCGTCCTCCGCGCGGAAGGCGGGATTGGCGCGGAACGCCTGCGCCGCGACGCGCACAGCCTTCAGCTCGGCGGGCGTATAGGCGCGCAGCGCGTGCTGCACGCGGTTGGAGAGCTGCGCGAGCACCGCGTCGGGAATGTCGCTCGGGCTCTGCGTCACGAAGAACACGCCCACGCCCTTCGAGCGGATGAGCTTGACGGTCTGCTCGATCTTCTGCACGAGGACCGCCGGCGCGTCGCGGAAGAGCGTGTGCGCCTCGTCGAAGAAGAACACCAGCTTGGGCTTTTCCAGATCGCCCGCCTCGGGCAGGCTCTCAAACAGCTCCGAGAGCATCCACAAAAGGAAGCTCGCGTAGAGCGTCGGGTTCTGCACCAGCTTCACGCAGTCGAGCACGTTGACCATGCCGCGGCCGTCCGCGTCGGTGCGCATCCAGTCGTGGATGTCGAGCGGCGGCTCGCCGAAGAAGAGGTCGCCGCCCTGCTGCTCGAGCGGCAGCAGCGCGCGCAGGATCGCCGCGACGGACTGCGGCGTGATGTTGCCGTAGGTCATCATGTACTCCGCGCGGTGCTCACTGACGTAGTTCAGCATGGCGCGCAGGTCCTTGAGATCGAGGAGCAGCAGCCCCTTGTCATCCGCGATGCGGAACATGATGTGCAGGATGCCCTCCTGCGCGGGCGTGAGGCTGAGGATGCGGGACAAAAGCTCAGGCCCCATGTCGCTCACCGTCGCGCGGACGGCGTGGCCGCCGGTCTGATAAATGTCCCAGAAGGTCGTGGGATAGCCCTTGTAGGCAAAGCTGCCGCGCAGACCGAAGCGGTCGATGCGCTTTTCCATGCCCTCGCTGCTCACGCCGGGGGCGCAGATGCCCGCGACGTCGCCCTTGACGTCGCACAGGAACACCGGCACGCCCGCGTCGGAAAAGCTTTCGGCCATCACTTTCATCGTGATGGTCTTGCCCGTGCCGCTCGCGCCCGCGATCAGGCCGTGGCGGTTGCACATATTGAGCGCAAGCTCCACGCGCGCGCCGTCCGCAAGTCCCATGTAGATCTTACCGTTTTCGTACATCGTGCCATCCTCCGTTGTTCGATTCGATGGCAACATTATAGAATATCGTGCGGCGCGGCGCAAGAGAAAAGCGCGGCCCCGCCGCGCTTTTTCCTATCCCATCAGCATCAGTACCACGCCGTACACGACGCTCGCGAGCGTGCCGAACACGATCACCGGCCCCGCGATGACGAACATCTTTGCCGCCATGCCGGTGATGATGCCCTCGGCCTTGAAGTCGATGGCGGGCGAGACGACGGAGTTGGCAAAGCCCGTGATCGGCACGAGCGTGCCCGCCCCCGCGAAGCGGGCAAGGGAATTATACAGGTTCAGCCCCGTGGTCAGCGCCGCTAAAAAGATGAGCGTGACGGAGGTCGCGGTACCCGCGTCGGTCTTGTCGAGCCCGAGGGACCTGTAGCCGTCCAGAATGAGCTGACCGAGCACGCAGATCGCGCCGCCGATCAGAAAGGCGAGCGCCGTATCCTTCCAGATGGGCGACTTCGGCGCCCTTTCCTTGATATACGCCTGATATTCCTGCGGTGGCATATCCATAAGATCACTCCTTTTGGCATAGCATTTCCAGCGGGAGTATTTTTATCCATCGTTGCCTTTCCCCGCAAAATCGGCTACAATGGACGCGAGGTGATACCATGCGCTCACTTGGGCTTTACATCCACATTCCGTTCTGCAAGGCGAAGTGCATTTACTGCGACTTCGACTCGCTTCCTCATTCGGAGGAGAAGATGGACGCCTACACCGCGACCTTGCAGCGAGATCTGATGCGCTGGGCGGATCAGGCGAAAGGCCATACCATTGACACGATCTACTTTGGCGGCGGCACGCCGAGCTATCTCGGCGCAGACCGGCTCTGCCGCATTTTAGAGACGGTCTTTGCCCATTACCGCGTGGACAAAAACGCTGAGATCACGACCGAGGCAAATCCCGATAGCGCGCGGGAGGTATCAGCACTGCGGCAGCTCAGAGAAGCGGGCTTCAACCGCATTTCGCTCGGGATGCAGTCGGCGAGCGACGACGAGCTGCGCCTGATCGGGCGCGTCCACACGCATAAAGAGACGGTCGAGGCCGTGCGCGCCGCCCGCGCGGCGGGCTTCGACAATGTGAGCCTCGATCTCATCTACGGCCTACCCGAGCAGACAATGGCGCACTGGCGGGAAAGCCTGCAAGCGGCGATCGCTTTACGGCCTGAGCACCTTTCCTGCTATGGACTCAAGATCGAGGAGGGCACGCCGCTCGACCGCAAAAAAGACGCCCTGCGCATCCCCGACGACGATGAACAGGCGGAGGAGTACCTTGCAACGGTCGAGCTGCTCGAAAAGGAGGGCTACGCGCAGTATGAAATTTCGAACTTCGCGCGTCCCGGGCGCGAGTCGCGCCACAACCTCAAATACTGGACGATGCAGGAGTATCTGGGCTTCGGTCCTGGCGCGCATTCGGACTTCGGCGGGCGGCGCTTCGCCTACGCGCGCGACTTGAATGCTTACATCAAGGGTGAGGAGCACCTTTCCGAAAGCGCATGCCCCGCGGAACGCGAGCGCGAAGAAGAACGCGTCATGCTTGCCCTGCGCACCGCGCGGGGGCTCGACCTGTCGGCGCTCAAGGAGGACACGCGGGACGCCGAGGCAGTGCTCGAAGAGTGCGCGCACCACGGCCTTTCCCAAAAGGGAAACGGCCGCTGGCGGCTGACGCCGCAGGGCTTTCTAGTGTCAAACGCCGTCATCGTGCGGGTGCTCGAGGCGCTTTCCCTCTAAATTTTGCGAAAAAAGTGGAAACTTTTTCCGCGTTTTCGCGTCTTTACTTATGGCAGGGTATCTGCTATACTGTGTTATGTTTACCAATTCAAGGCATTTTCAGCAAGGAGGCAAATCGTGAAATCCATTATCCGTAAGTTTTTGTCGCTGTCGCTGGCAGTCGTGCTGGCGGCGGCTCCGCTCAACGCCTTCGCGTCTGACGCGCTCGGCGACGATCTGACGAGCTCAAATGTTGAGGTCAATGAGCGCACCGAGCTCAACGCCGGTACGTTCTGGAGCAATACCTACTCCGACCTTCGTCAGGAGAATTATGTGGTCTACTCGCCCAACGCACGCGTGAAGCCCATTGTGAGTAGCGGCAGCTACAGCACGCAGCTCTCGACCGTCTCGGCAGCAGCGCGCACGCTGGAGGCCGACGGCTACCGCGTGGTCGCGGGCATCAACGGCGATTATTACGACACCGCCAACGGCATCGCGCTCGGCAGCGTGATGAGCAAGGGCGTTTTCCGCAACATCTCCGGCAGCTATTATGCCCTCGGCTTCTACGACGACGGCACGGCGGTGATGGGCAAGCCCAACCTGCGCATCAACGCCGAGACCGACCGCGGCAGCACGTTCGGGATCACGGCCATGAACTATGTCCGCCAGACGTCGTTCGGTATCTTCCTGTATGACGACAGCTTCAATGCCCGCGGCACGATCGGCACGAGCGAGCCGGGCCTTGATGTCATCTGTTCGGTGGATCGCGGTGAGCTGGGCATCGGCGAGGAGCTGACGCTTCGGGTCGAAAACATTGTCGAAAGCGGCGTGGACACCGCCGTCGGCAAGGGGCAGTATGTGCTGTCGGTCAACCTCAAGTCCAGCGAGAGCTATTTGGCCTCCATGCGTGCGCTTCAGGTCGGCGACCGCGTCACGGTCTCCGTCAGCGCGAGCGGCAGCGAGTGGAACGGCGTGACGAACATGATCGGCGCGCTCTATCAGCTGGTCGAAAACGGTCAGGTCTGCGCGGGCCTTGTCAACGGCAGCGCGCCGCGCACGGCTGTGGGCCTCAAGCGCGACGGCTCTCTTGTGATGTACACCATCGACGGCCGCCAGAGCGGCTATTCCATCGGCGCGACGCTGACGCAGGTCGCCGAGCGCATGATCGAGCTCGGCTGCGTGACGGCGCTGAGCCTGGACGGCGGCGGCTCGACCGCGCTCGTCGCGACGCAGCCCGACAGCACGACGGCTTCGCTTGTGAACAAGCCCTCCGGCGGCAGCGAGCGCGCGGTGACGAACCACCTCTTCTTAGTGGCGGACAGCCGTCCGACGAACTCCGTGGGCCATGTGTATCTTGAAAGCGAGAGCACCCGCGTGCTCCCAAACGCGCAGGTCAAGCTGACCGCGACGGCGCTCGACACGAACTATATCCCCATGGCAAATTCCAATGTCTCCCTGCGCGCGGATAAGGGCACCATTGACGGCAATGTCCTGACCGCGCCCGCCTCCGGCACCGTGACGGTGACGGCGAACGCGGGCGGCGCGAGCGCGCAGACGAAGATCGATGTCATCACGCAGCCCGACAGCATCAGCGTCCGGCAGAACGGCAAGGCCGTGAGTGCTATCACGCTCAGCGCGGGCGAGACGGCGACGCTGACCGCCTCGGCGATGTACCGCCATTTGCCGGTGCTCGGCGACAACAAGGGCTTTACCTGGACCGTGCAGGGCAATGTCGGCACGATCGAAAACGGCGTGTTCACGGCGTCCGGCAGCATCGGCAGCGGCAGCGTGACGGCGAGCCTCGGCCGCATTTCCGTGACGGTCCCTGTGACGGTGACGGCGCGCGCCCTGCGCACGCTCGACGGCTTTGAGACCTCGTTTGCGACCGCGACCGGCACGCGTGCGATGCTCTCCTACAACAGTGAGATGACCCGCGTGCACAACGGCTACGCCTCCGCACGGCTTGACTATGCGATCGGCAGCGAGGGCAACGCCTACATCGGCCTCAACTATGCCATTCCTTCAAATTACGACCAGCTCAACTTCTGGGTCTACGGCGACAATAGCGGAGCGCAGCTCGCGCTGGTGACGGATACTGGCAGCGTGAACCTGGGAGCTCTCAACTTCTCCGGCTGGAAGCTCCTGACGGCGAACCTCGGCGCGGCGACCGCGATCACGGGCATGATCGTCTCTTCGGACACGGAGCTTATCAGCGCCGTGTACCTTGACCAGCTCGTGCTCTCCTACGGCGGCCTGACCGATACGACCGCGCCAAAGCTCTCGCTCCAGTACAATGCGGCGAGCAACACTGTGACCGGCACGGTGAAAGATGACATCGACGGCGCGGCCATCCCGACCATTCGCGTGACCTACGACGGCAAGAGCTACACGTCCTACACCTATGACCAGTCCAGCGGCGCGCTGAGCATTACGCTTCCCGCGGCGGACGGCGCACAGCACCGCGTGAGCGTGGTCGCGGGCGACGCGAGCGGCAACCTGAGCCGCGCGGGCGTGAACGCCGGTACGTCGAGCGCGACGCCGGCCTTTGCCGATATGCAGGACCACTGGGCGAACGATGCGGTGGCGTACCTCAAGCGCAGCGGCATTTCGAACGGCTCGAACGGTAACTTCCTGCCGGATACGAAGATCAGCCGTCAGGAATTTGCCGTGCTGCTCGCGCGTTACTTAGGTTCTTCGCAGGATCATTCCTCCGTGCAGCTCCCGTTTGCCGATACGAATGAGATCGCATCCTGGGCGCTGAACGGCGCGAAGGCGATGTACTCGCTCGGCATCATCAAGGGCAGTTCCGACGGCTCGGGCAAGCTCTACTTCAACCCCACGGCCAACGTGAGCCGCCAGGAGGCGGTGACGATGCTCGGCCGCCTGACCGAAAAGGGCTACGCCCAGGGCGCGCTCAAGTTCACCGACAGCAGCGCGATCCAGTCGTGGGCGGCGGAGTATGTGAGCACGCTCAGCGAGATGGGCATCCTCACGGGCTTTGCCGACGGCAGCTTCCGCCCGGGCGGCGCGATGACGAGGGCACAGGTGGCGACAGTATTGTACAAATTCTAAAATGAAAGGGAACGGCAAAGCCGTTCCCTTTCATTTTAGAGGGGGATTGCAGGCCGCTGCGCGCATAATTCGCTCGCCGACGGCGGGCGAATTCCACACTTGCGGCCTGAGAAGAGTCATTTCCAACGCGCATGTCGTTGGAAATGACGATCAAAATTATTTCGCGTCTGCGGACGCGAAAGTCTGCGACGCTTGGGTGCGGTGGGCTGTTTCACGCCCGCAGGGCGCGAAATGCGCCGGGGGAGTGCGTGCGGGGCGCTGTTTTGCGCTCGAAGAACGCAAAATGCGCGCCTGGGGTGGTGCGGAGACACTGTTTTGTGCTCGGGGAGCACAAAATGCGTGCTTTTTAGAATG
>ENA-UEQL01001442-UEQL01001442.1-human-gut-metagenome-genome-assembly--contig:-NODE-1442-length-16604-cov-5.871362_pt1 | contig 16604 bp, 13 predicted proteins | sample MGYA00242905_ERZ507926 | MGnify/ENA primary metagenome ERZ507926 (study PRJEB26167, sample SAMN06115531) | human gut metagenome | host: Homo sapiens | place: China:Henan | collected 2015-09-09...
TTCCCCTATTGCAAATTATACTTATATGGTATATTATATTCCCGTGATAAATACAGCACCAACCACGACCCATTTCACCGAACCAAAGGAAGTGTAATCTATGGAAAAACGCTTTGTTTATGCCGATAACGCCGCCACCACCCCGGTCACCCCGGCCGTGCTGGAGGCGATGACCCCCTGGCTGATGGAGAACTACGGCAACCCCAACAGCATCTATTCCATCGGGCGGGCCGCCCGTACCGCCGTGGAAAAAGCCCGCCGTCAGGTGGCCGCCGCGCTGAATGCCGAACCGGGTGAGATCTATTTCACCTCCTGCGGCACCGAGTCGGACAACTGGGCGGTAAAGGGCAGTATGCGCCGCTGGGCCGCCAAGGGCAAAAAGCACCTCATCACCACCGTTTTTGAGCACCACGCTATCCTGCACAGCGCCAAGGCACTGGAAAAGGAGGGCTTCGAGGTCACCTACCTGCCCGTCACCGCAGAGGGACTGGTAGACCCCGCCGAGCTGGAAAAGGCCATCCGGGAGGATACCGCGCTGGTATCCATTATGCTGGCCAATAATGAAATCGGCACGATACAGCCCATTGCACAGCTGGCGGCGATCGCCCATGCCCACGGCGCATGGTTCCACACCGATGCAGTACAGGCGGTCGGCCACATCCCGGTGGACGTAAAGGCCCTCGGGGTGGATATGCTCTCCCTTTCCGGCCACAAGTTCCACGCCCCCAAGGGCGTCGGCGCGCTGTATGTCAAAAAGGGCGTCCTGCCCGATATCTTTATGGACGGCGGCGGGCAGGAAAAGGGACGCCGGGCCGGCACCGAAAACCTGGCATCCATCGTGGGGCTGGGCGAAGCCATCACCCGTGCCAATGAAAACATGACCGAAAATCTTGCCCGTGTCACCAAAATGCGGGAGCGCCTCATCGATGAGCTGCTGAAGCTCCCCAAGACCCGCTTAAACGGCAGCCGCACCCACCGTCTGCCCGGCAACGCCAACATTTCCTTCGAGGGCATCGAGGGGGAGTCGCTGCTGCTGCGGCTGGATATGGTCAGCATCTGTGCCTCCTCCGGCTCGGCCTGCTCCAGCGGCTCCCTGGACCCCAGCCATGTCCTTATGGCCATCGGCCTCCCGCATGAGATCGCCCACGGCTCGCTGCGGTTTTCCCTCTCGGAGCTGACCACCGACGCCGATGTTGACTACATTCTGGAAAAACTGCCGCCCATCGTAGAGGGGCTGCGTGCCATGTCCCCCGTTTGGGAAAAAATAAAGGACCGATAAAGGAGAACCCCATGTATAGTGAAAAAGTTTTGGATCACTTCACCAACCCCCGCAACGTAGGGGAGCTGCCCGACGCCGACGGCGTGGGCGAGGTAGGCAACGCCCGCTGCGGCGATATCATGAAGATGTACCTGAAAATCGACGGCGACACCATCACCGATGTGAAATTCAAGACCTTCGGCTGCGGCGCCGCCATCGCCACCAGCTCCATCGCCACCGAGATGATCAAGGGCCACAGCATCGCGGATGCGCTCAATCTTTCCAACCGTGCCGTGGTGGAGGCACTGGACGGCCTGCCCCCCGCAAAGGTGCATTGCAGCGTGCTGGCGGAGCAGGCGGTCAAGGCCGCCCTTGCCGACTATTACACCCGCCGGGGCATCGACCCCGAGCCCATCGTCGGCCATGTCAAGAAGGACGTCCACGAGGGCGAGGAGGAGGGCTGCCCCAGCTGCTCCGGCTGCGACCATTGAGGGGAGGCCTGCCCCTAAAAAACGACCCTGAAATTCCTGCAAGCCGATGGCATACGGCCGCAGGCCGTTTCGACTGCGTCGAAACACACGGGCTTCGCCCGTGTCGGCGGCTGCGCCGCCGGGCCTGCGGCCGCCCTACCACCCTAATTTTTCCCACCAAATCACGCCCATTTTTCTCCACCATTTAGTCGATTTCTCCCCCAAATGTAAACTTTTCGTTAAAAAATGTTGCTTTTTAACCTTTTTGATGCAAAATTCCCCCGTTTTGTCCGTATTAGTGGAGGGACTTTTCACTCCCCCCTGCAATAAATCCACCCCAAAAGGAGGCAAAAAAATGCCGGTCACGATTGAAACCAACGGCAGCACCATGACCGCCCGTCTTTCCGGCGAGCTGGACCACCACCATACCCAAAAACTCCGGGAGGAGATCGACCGCAGCGTGCAAAAGGAACGCCCCGCCCGCCTTGCGCTGGACTTCTCCGGCGTCGAATTTATGGACTCCAGCGGGATCGGCCTGGTGCTGGGACGCTACCGCTTAATGCAGGAATTAAACGGAAAACTGGTGCTGCGCGCCATGCCGCCCCACATCCGGCGGGTCATGCGGGTCGCGGGCATCGGCAGTTTGGAAATCGAGGAGGAAAGCTGTGTATGAATAAGCCGAAAAACACCATGAAAGTCACCTTCCCCAGCCGGGGCGCCAATGAGGGCCTTGCCCGCATGCTCATCGCCGCCTTTATCACCGAGGCCGACCCCACCGTGGAGGAGCTGTGCGACATCAAAACCGCCGTTTCGGAGGCGGTCACCAACTGCATCGTTCACGCCTACCCCGACCGGATCGGAGAGATCTACATAGCTGCCGCCCTTTCGGAAAACGATCTGCTGACCGTGAAGGTGCGGGACCGGGGGTGCGGCATCGCTGATGTGCAGAAGGCGATGGAGCCGCTGTTTACCACCGGCGGCAGCGAACGGGCCGGGTTGGGCTTTGCCGTGATGCAGGAGCTGATGGACGAGGTTCGGGTCACCTCCCGGGTGGGGGGCGGCACCACCGTGCGCCTGCGCCGCCGTTTAAGCCAGAAAACCCGGTAGCAAAGGGAGGTTACGCCAAAATGCCTGTTACCGCCGAGCCGAAGCCCGTCATCGGGCAGGATACCAGCGTGGAGAATAATTTGGGGCTGGTACACGCCTGCGCCCACCGTTTCAAGGGGCGGGGCATCGAATATGACGACCTTTTTCAAGCCGGGTGCATGGGGCTGGTCAAGGCCTCCGCCGCCTTTGATGCCGGCCGCGGGGTGATGTTTTCCACCTATGCCGTGCCGGTCATTTTGGGGGAGATCCGGCGGCTGTTCCGGGACGGGGGCACCGTAAAGGTGAGCCGCAGCCTGAAGGAGCTGGGTCTGGCCGCAGGCCGGGTACGGGAGCTGCTGGGCAGCGAATTGGGTCGGGAGGCCACCATAGCCGAGGTGGCCGGCCGGATGAACCGCACCCCGGAGGAGGTGGCGCAGGCACTGGCCGCCACCACCCCTCCCCTTTCACTGACCGGCGGAGAGGAGGACGGCAGCGGGCAGATCGATCTGCCGGAGGAGAGCCCCGAGGAACGGTTAAGCGACCTGCTTTCGCTGCACCAGCTGCTGGCCGATTTGGAGGAACGGGACCGCAGGCTGATTTTTTTGCGGTACTACCGCGGCAAGACCCAGACCGAGGTGGCCCGGCAGCTCGGGATGACGCAGGTGCAGGTCTCCCGGCGGGAAAAGCGGCTGCTGCAGGCCATGCGGGAGCAGCTGGTGGGGTAGGCCCGGAGGGTCGGTGCGGGGGAGGCCCGCAGGGCAAACCGTCCGAAGGACGGTTTTTGGGGGGCGGGCTTTCAGCCCGCCCCCCTACGGCCGCCTGCGGCGGCCGGCCCTGCGGGCCGTATCCCTGCGGCTTGCAGGGGGCTGCGGCGGGTGAAGGTCGGTATTCTGCGGCCTTTGCAGGCGGGCGGCGGGCCGCAAGCCCCGACTAAAAAGCCGCAAGCCCGCAATAACCCACGAAAACCCGGGGAAAGGCAGCGACTGTGCGGGCCGCAGGCCCGGCGGCTCCGCCGCCGGGCCTGCGGCCCGCCCCCGGCTCTGCACAAGCCCGACCCAACAGAAAACTCCCGGCAGGCGCAGCGCCCGTCGGGAGTTATTCTCTCTCGGTATTCGGTTATCCGGCGGTGTAGGCCGCCCCGCCAAAGTCCCACAGCCCCGCCGCATCACAGGTGATGCCGGTAAGGGCGGCGTGGCAGTACAACGCCGTTTGGCCGCTGCCCGCCCGCAGCAGCACACCGTCATCCTCCAGCACCTTTTCGGCCCCCTTGATGAGGTCGGCACGGGCGGCTTCGTCGGTCTCGGCGTTTATCTTCGACAACATTTCGTCAAATTCTTCATTATTATACTTTGCGTAGTTCCCTGCGCTGCCGCTGACAAACCAGGCCGGCAGCACCGCCGCATCGGGGTAATCGGTGCTCACCGCCAGATACAGAACATCATACTCCCCGGCGGCACGGGCGGCCTTGTACTCCTCATAGCCCAGCACATTGACGGTCAAATCGGCGGCCTTTGCCAGCTCCGCATAGGCATCGGCGGGGGCATCGGCAGTCGTCAGCAGCGTCACCGCCCGCCCCAAAGAGACCTCTGCTTCCGCACCGACCAGCAGCTTGATGACCTGCTGCCGCTGTACCGCATCGGGCAGACGCTCGGTATTCAGCACATAGCAAATGGTCACGCCGTTGCTGCCCGTCACCGGGGTGATGTCCTCCCCGGCATAGCCGAAGGTCGCCTGCAGCGTGCCGTCGGCAGCCAGCGCCTCCAGCGCCGCCATGTCGCCGTAGTAATATTTGAGGGTCAGGGCGGCGGGCGTTTTGGCACCGTGATAATGGGGATTCGGGGTCAGGGTCAGGGTGCTTTCGTCGCTCCCGGAGACGGCATAGCGGCCGTTATAGGCGCTGCCGTCCTCCCGCACCGGCCAAAAGGCGGGGGCCGCCAGCATATGGGGGAACCCGGCGTAATCGCCCTCCAAGGTGACCTGCAGCTTGCCGTCCTCGGTGGCGGCAAGGCCCAGCTTGCTTTCCTCATTTTCGTAGTCGCCGGCGCCCAGAATCACATCAAAGAGATAGCGATAGGGGCTTTCCGCCGCCCCGCTGATGACACGGGTCCAGGCGGTGATAAAGTCCTCGGCCTTTACGGGGGTACCGTCGCTCCAGCAGGCATCCTGCCGCAGGGTGAAGGTATAAATCGGGCGCTTGGCGGCGTCCTCGGTGGCGGAAACCTCCCAGCTTTCGGCAACAGCGCCCACCGCCATGCCGTTTTCATCCACGGCGGTCAGGCCCTCGTACAGCATCCCCAGCAGGGCACGGGCCGAAAGGCTGCCGTCATACCGGGTCGGGTCGGTTTCGGCCATATTGCCCGGCACGCCGATGCCGATGACACCGGGGTCGGCGACCGTTCCCGAAAGATATTGCTTTTTACCGCCGCAGGCCGCCATGGTGACCACCAGAACAAGCGCCAGCAACAGAGCTATCGTTTTTTTCATGTTTCGTCCTCCGTATCGGGGTGAATTTCCTTCCCAGTATAGCGCATTTTGCGGCGTTTGAAAAGGGGGAACGTGGCGCTGCGGGGCAACCGGCCGGATTTTTTGCGGGGGTTGGCGGTGGCGGGGCGTGGGTTCCCGGCGGATGCGAAGGTTTTTCCTTTATGCGGCGCCGTTGTAACGGGACAAGGCTCCCGGCGCAAATTGCCGGGATTTTTTGCGGGGGTTGGTGGCGGGGGACGAAGCTTTTGCAAGGGGCGGGGCTGCGGCGCAAGGGGGCGGACGATTGCGGATTTTATGCGCGGCGGCGGGGGTGGGGATTTTGCAGGGGCGGCGGGCGGGGCATTTTTACGATTCTATTACAAAAGCGGCGGTTGCGTTGCTTTTCGGGGGCTGCGGCGTTATAATATTTTGATAGAATAAACTGCTGGATTTTGCCCGTTTCGGCGGGGCGGCCGCGGCTTCCTTTGCGGCGTTTTTGCAGGGGGAGAGTGCGGGGCGCAGCCCCGCCGCCGCAGGCGGCGAAAGCAGGCGAAGCCTGCTTTCGCCCCGGCGCAGCCGGGGCGGGCTGCGCCCCGAACCCGCACCTTGCAGGGGCCCTATGAGGGGCCGCAGCGGCCGGCCCGCCCGAAAACCATCACCCCATAGGAGGCCCCCGTGGAATGTTACCTGGATAACAGCGCCACCACCGCCGTTTCCCCCGAAGCGGCCGCCCTGGCGCTGCACATAATGACCGAAGAATACGGCAACCCCTCCTCGCTGCACCGCCGGGGCTTTTTGGCGGAGCGTGCCATGACCGAGGCCCGGGGGCAGGTGGCCGCCGTGCTGCACTGCCGCCCCGAGGAGATCATCTTTACCGGCGGGGGGACGGAAAGCAATAATATCGCCCTGCTGGGGGCCGCCCGTGCCATGAAGCGCCGGGGCAACCGCATCGTCACCACCGCCGTGGAGCACCATTCCGTTCTTGCCATCTGCAAGGCGCTGGAAAATGAGGGCTTCGAGGTCATTACCGTGGCGCCCGATGAAAGCGGGCATATCACCCCGGAGGCGATGGCCGCCGCCTGCAATGAAAAAACCATCCTTGCTTCCTGCATGATGGTGAACAGCGAGACCGGCGCCATCCATGACCTGCCCGCCATTGCCGCCGCCTGCCGCCGCAAAAGCCCCAACCTCATCTTCCACGCCGACTGCGTGCAGTCCTTCTGCCGCCTGCCCATCGAGCCGGCCAAGTGGGGCATCCAGCTGGTAAGCGTAAGCGGCCACAAAATACACGCTCCCAAGGGCACCGGCGCCCTTTACATCGCCAAGGGCACCCGCCTGCTTTCGCCGCTTTACGGCTCCGGGCAGGAAAAGGGGCTGCGCCCCGGCACCGAAAACGTCCCCGGCATTGCCGCGCTGGGGCTGGCCGCCCAAAGCATGAACGACCGCCGGGCCGAAAATTTCCGGCATTTTACGGCGCTGCGGCAGCGAATGATTACAAATTTATCACAATCGCCGGCCGTGTGCATCAATTCCCCCGCCGACGCCGCACCTTACATTGTGAACTGTTCGGTTCAGGGCATTCGCAGCGAGGTGATGATCCACTATCTGGAGCAATTCGGCATCTACGTTTCCAGCGGCAGCGCCTGCGCCAAGGGGGAACGCAGCCACGTGCTGACCGCCATGGGGCTTTCCCGTGACCGTATCGATTCCGCCGTGCGGGTGAGCATGACCGACACCACCACCGCCGGGGAGATCGATGAATTCTGCCGCCGCCTGCTGGAGGGCGAGGCCACCCTGACCAAACGAAGATAAGGAGTTTTTCCCCGCATGAATGAGATCATCCTGCTGAAAAGCGGTGAGATCGCCCTCAAGGGCCTCAACCGCAGCACCTTTGAAGATATCATGGCCAAAAACGCCCGCCGCCGCCTGCAGCCGCTGGGGGAGTTCAAAATCTGGCACGCCCAGTCCACCACCTACGTGCAGCCCCTGACCGAAGGGGTGGATATGGATGAGGCGGTGCGCCGCCTGCAAACCGTCTTCGGCATAGTGGCCGTGACCAAAAGCTGCGTGGTGGAAAAGGATTTTTCGGTCATCTGCCCCGCCGCCGCCGAATATTTTGCCCCGCAGCTTTCCGCCGCCCGCACCTTTAAGGTGGAGGCCAAGCGCAGCGATAAATCCTTCCCGATGAAAAGCCCGGAGATCAGCCGGGAGCTGGGCGGGTACCTGCTTTCCCGCTTCCATCACCTCAAGGTCAAGGTGGAGCAGCCCGAGATCACCATTACCGTGGAAATTCGGGAGCAGGGCGCCTACATTCACGCCAACCAGCTGCCCGGTGCGGGCGGTATCCCCGTCGGGACCGGCGGACGGGCCATGCTGCTGCTTTCCGGCGGCATAGACAGTCCCGTGGCCGGCTATATGATGGCGAAGCGGGGGCTGGAGATCGCGGCAGTGCATTTTGCCTCGCCGCCCTATACCAGCGACCGTGCCCGCCAGAAGGTCCTGGACCTGGCGCAGGAGCTGACCCCCTATACCGGCCGCATCCGGCTGTTTGTGGTGCCGTTCACCCGGCTGCAGGAGCTGCTGCGGGAGCGCTGCCCCGAGGACTACTTTACCATTTTGATGCGCCGCTACATGATGCGGGTCGCCGAACAGATCGCCCTGCGGGAGGGCTGCGGCGCACTGATCACCGGGGAAAGCCTGGGGCAGGTGGCCAGCCAGACCATGCAGGCCATCGGCTGCACCGACCTTGCCTGCCGGCTGCCGGTGCTGCGCCCCTGCATCGGGATGGACAAGGAGGAGATCGTGCGAGTAAGCCGCAAGATCGAGACCTTTGAGACCTCCATTCTGCCCTACGAGGACTGCTGCACCGTATTCACCCCCCGCCACCCCAAGACCAAGCCCACCGTTGCCGCCGTGGAGGCCATCGAGGCCGAAATGGCCATCCCGGAGGGGCTGGTGGCCGAGGCCGCCGAGCAGGCCGAGCTGGTCATTATCCGGTACTGATTTACCGTTCCGATAGAGTCCCTGCAAGGGGCGGGTCGGGGGCGCAGCCCCCGGCGGCGGAGCCGCCGCTGCGGCCGCAGGCCGCAGAAAACCGCCCGAAGGGCGGTTTGGGGCTGCGCCCCGGCGCCCCGGTCCCCCGAAAATCATCCCTTTTCGGCAAAATTCACAGGTTATTCGCACTTTATTTGCAGCGATGCAAAAACTATGCGGTATGCTGTAATTGAAAAAGCATGCCCGCACACAGGAGGTCATCCGTCAGCCCATGAAGATCACCATTCTTGCCGTCGGCAGCGAGGCGCAGTATCAGCCCACCTTTGATACCGCCTACCAATATCTCAAAAAAGAAACCGCCGACCTTTCGGCGGAGCTTTCCTATGCCATCTGCCGCCCGGAGGCCGCCGAGCTGTTTGCCGCCCTGCGGACCGCCACCGGCCAAAGCGAAGCGGTCGTTCTGCTGCTTTCACCGGAGCCCGCCGCCGTTTCCACGGCGCTGCGGGTGGTGTGCAGCGGGCTGGAGCGCACCGCCTCCGTTGATGCGGCGCTGCAGCGGCAGCTGGAGACCAGGGCCGCCCGCATGGGGCTTTCCCTGGGATATGAACAGCTGGCCGACCTCGCCTCCTTCCCCGCCGGGGCTATCCCGCTGCCGAATGAGCAGGGGCTGGTGCAGGGCTATGCCATCCCCGCCCGCAGGCAGCTGCTGCTGGCGCTGCCTGCCCTTCCGGGCGAGCTTTCCGCCATGTTCCCCTCCGCGGTGCGGCCGCTGCTGGCCAAGCTGGGCGGCCGTGCGGTAAGCTACGCCACCGTGCGGGTGCTGGAGCTGGATCAGTTCTCGGTGCCGCAGGAGGTTGCCCGGCTGAACCAAAGCCCGCATCTTAACATCACCGCACGCCACCGCAGCGGGGACTACGAACTGAACATCGAGGCGACCGGCGCCACCCAAACCGAAGCCGAGGATTACCTGAAGCGCGCCGTTACCCATATGCAGCAGACCTTCGGCATCTATCTTTACTGCATCGGTAACCGTCCCCTGCCCCAGATCGTCATTGACGGGATGACCCGCCACGGCTTGACCCTTGCCACCGCCGAATGGGGCACCGGCGGCCTGCTCATCGAGCAGCTTTCCGCTGTGATAGGGGCGAACGGCTGCTGCCGCGCCGCCTACAATGATACCCACATCGGCACCGAGCTGGAGCTGCCCCGCCGGCTGCTGCAGGCCCCCGAGGATAACGGCGCCCTGATTGCCGGGCTGCTGGCGCAGCAATGCCGAAAGGCCGGGCATACCGCCCTCGGTCTGGGGGTGTACTGCCAACCCGAAAGCGGGCAATTACACGTGGCGCTGGCCGATAAAAACCGCATCTGGAACCGCCGCCTTGCCGTGGCGGAGCCAATCCGGGAGGACACTGCCCAGATTGCCGTATGGCAGGCGATGAACGTCCTGCGGCTGTATACCGCACAATACCCCAAGCAGCTCCCCGGCGGCATCGAGCCGGCCGAGCTGGAACGACGGGTCGGCATCGGTTCGCTGTTTGCCCGCCCCGCCGCCTCAAATCATTCCGGAAAGGATCAGAAACCTTCTATGGAAAAGAAAGCTCACACCAAACGCCCTGCCGCCCCCGCCCCCGACGCCGAGGCCATCAAGGGCACCAATCTCATTCAGCGCCTCAAAATGAAGGCCCTGACCAAAAGCGATAAGATCCGCATCATTCTGTTGGCGGTCTGCATCATCGTGTTCCTGGCCTCCGGCATCTATATCATCAATAACAAGCTCCAGTCCATCAAGAACAAGAACCTTTCCAATGAGCTGGCCGGCCTGTACGATCCCGATGGCACCACCGATATCTCAGTGGATGGCTATCCCAAGGATTACATCCGCGGCTTTGAGGCGTTGTACCAACGCAATCCCGATATCGCCGGCTGGGTCAAGATTCCGGATACCAAGCTGGACTACGCCGTGGTACAGGCCGAGGATAACGATAAATACCACCGGGCGGATATCGACGGCAAGTACAATGACTGGGGCATCCCCTATGTTGATTTCCGTGTCGACCAATCCAAGCCCTCCTACAATACCGTCATTTACGGCCACAATATGGGCGACGGTACCATGTTCGGGTATCTGCAGGCCTATAAAAAGCTGACCTACTACCAGCAGCACCCGCTTATCAGCTACAACAGCGTCTACCGCAAGGATATGTATAAGATCTTTGCGGTGGTGGTGTGCAAGGCCGATGACCCCGATTTCGATTACCATAATTTCATCGACAGCGACAGCGATGCCGCCAAGAATGAATATATCGAAAAGATCATGAAGCGCTCCATCATCAAGACCACCGTGGATGTCAAGGCGAGCGACCGCCTGCTGACCCTTTCCACCTGCGACTATACCTTCCGTGACCCCGATACCAATAAGCTCATCGCCCGGCTGGTCATTTTCGGCCGTGCGCTGCGGCCCGGTGAAAGCGAAGCGGTCAATGTCAATGCCGCCACCCTGAACCCCAACCCGCTGATGCCCAAGCAGTGGTATGAGTACATCAAGAAGCAGCAGGAGAAGAAGGCCGCCGAGGAGCTGGAGAAGGAGCAGAAGGCTTATATCGCCCTGTGGCTGACCGCTGATGAGATCGCCGCCGCCGGGGATATGCCCACCGCCGACCTGTATGCAAAGGCACAGGAGCGGGCCGCCCTGGCCGAGCGCTGCCTGACCGCCGAGGAGCTGCACGCGACAGACAACACCCCGGAGAAGATCAAGTCGCTGATTGACTACCGGCAGAAGCTGTTTAAGATGCTGCTGACGCAGGATGAGACCGATAACAACACCGCCAGCAAGAAGCTGGCCCTCTGCCAGGAGCGTTTGGATATCCTGCAGCAGGAGGTCATCATCAACGGTGAAAAGAAACAGTTGTTTGATGATAATATGCTGTTTGCAAGCAGCTGGAGTCAGCTGCAGGGACGCTACGAGCTGCTGGCCAAGCAGAAGGACTGGAAGACCTATCTTTCGGTCGCCGACGTGCAGAACCTGAATATTTCCGGCGATACACTGAAGGCCACCCTGACCGCCAACCAGCAAAGGGCGCAGAAGTATCTTACCGCCGAGGAGATCGCCAAGTATAATAACTGGAACGATCTCTCCGCTGCCATCAATAAGGCCGAGGCCACCCGCAAGGCGCTGGAGGCCGAGGGCCTGAAGGCCGGGCTGACGCAGGCCGAGATGGATAAAATGACGCTGGCCGAGCTGCAAAAGGCGGTGGATAGGGCCAAGAATAAGGTCGAGATCGATAAGACCATAGAGGCCATAAGGGTGCTGAACCCCGACGCCACTGGGGAAGGCGGCAAGCCGCTGACCGATATGACCCTGGACGAACTAAAGGCGCTGCTTTCCGCCCTGCAGCAGGAGCGCGCCGCCCTGGAGGCGGCCGCCCGCTCCGCCGGGATGAGCAACGAGGAGATCAAGAAGTATCCCACCAACGCCGCCCTGCAGCAGGCCGTCAATGAAAAGACCAAGGCCCAGCGGGAGGAGCTCATCAGGGAGATCCTGAAGATGGAGGGGCACCCCCCCGAGAATGAGCTGCAGAATAAGACGCTGGACGAGCTGAAGGCCATCAAGGCGCAGCTGGACCAGCGTGCCGCCCTCATTGCGGAGATCAAGGCGCTGGCCGCCGAGTTGGGCGTGACCGTGACCGACCAGGAGCTGGCCGCCATGAGCCTGGAGCAGCTGGCCGCCAAGAAGCAGGAGTTGGCGAACCAGAAGCAGCTTATGAACGAAATTATTGCCCAGATCAAAGCACTGGATCAGAACTATAATCCCGCCGGTAAGACGCTGGAGCAGCTGCAGCAGGATCTGGCTGCCCTGCAGCAGAACCAACCCACGCCCCCCACTCCCCCCACGCCCGGTGGAGAAGGCGGTGAAGGCGGCAGCGGCGAAGGCGGCGGCGAAAGCGGCGGAAATAACCCCGCAGCCTCCGGTACCTCCGGTGAAGGAACCACGGCATAACCTTCGGGCGCTCCCACCGCACAACGGGAGGTGAAAGGGCCGCACGGCACCTGTTCCCATCTACATACCATCCCCCCGACCGAGTTTTCGGCCGGGGGGTCTTTTTTGGGGGATTGGGGGTGCAGGGGGACGGCCGCAGGCGAAACCGCCCGGAGGGCGGTTTCGGCGGGCGGAGCCCGTCGGCCCCGGCGAAGCCGGGGCGGCCTGCGGCCGGGGGCTGCGGCGGACAGCAGACCGGGGTGGTACAGGGGGCAGCGGCGAGGGCGGTGGGATGGGTAAAGGTTTGCGGAGGTTTGCGGAGGGGGAAGGCCGCAGGCCAAACCGCCCGGAGGGCGGTTTCGGCGGGCGGAGCCCGCCGGCCCCGGCGAAGCCGGGGCGGCCTGCGGCCGGTGCTCTCCCCTTTTGCGGGGCGGGCGGCAGCAAAAAAGGACCCCCGCGGGGGTCCTTTTTTTGTATGTTTTACGGCTGCTCCAGCACGTTGCCAAAGCTGATGCCCTCCAGCTGTTTTCGCACCATTTCGGAGATATCCGCATAGATGCGGACAAATTTGCATTCCATACAGGCCTGCCGGTTGCGGTTGCAGTCGTAGCCCTCCTCATTCAGGCAGCGGCTGATGGCGTAGGGGCCCTCCACCTGCTCTATCACCTCGTACAGCGAGATCTCGTGGGGATCACGGGCCAGCTCGTAGCCGCCGCCCGCACCCTTGTAGCTTTTCACCAGCTCCCCTGCCACCAGCTTGCGCAATATTTTAAGCGAAAACCGCAGCGTTACGCCGGTCTGCTCCGCTATCGATGCCGCATCCAGCCGCCCGCCGTTCTGCGCCAGGCAGTAAACGATCCGCACGGCATAATCGGATTCCAGTGTAATATGCACCGATCTTCCCTCCTTACTCCAGGAAATCCTTGAGCTTTTTGCTGCGGCTGGGATGGCGCAGCTTCCGCAGGGCCTTGGCCTCGATCTGGCGGATGCGCTCACGGGTCACATTGAACTCCTTGCCGACCTCCTCCAAGGTGCGGCTGCGGCCGTCCTCCAGCCCGAAGCGCAGGCGCAGCACCTTTTCCTCACGGGGGGTCAGCGTCGCCAGCACCTCGGCCAGCTGCTCCTTCAGCATGGTGTGGCTGGCCACATCGCTGGGGGCGGGGGCGTCCTCATCGGGGATGAAGTCCCCGAGGTGGCTGTCCTCCTCCTCGCCGATGGGGGTTTCGAGGGAGACCGGCTCCTGCGCCACGCGCATGATCTCCCGCACCTTTTCCACCGGCATTTCCAGCTTTTCGGCGATCTGCTCGTTGGTCGGCTCGTGGCCGTTTTCATGCAGCAGCTGGCTGTTCACCTTTTTCACCTTGTTGATGGTTTCCACCATATGCACCGGGATGCGGATGGTACGGGCCTGGTCGGCGATGGCACGGGTGATGGCCTGCCGGATCCACCAGGTAGCGTAGGTGGAGAATTTGAAGCCCTTGGTGTGGTCGAATTTTTCCACCGCCTTGATGAGGCCCAGGTTGCCCTCCTGGATGAGGTCGAGGAACTGCATCCCGCGGCCCACATACCGCTTGGCGATGGACACCACCAGACGCAGGTTGGCTTCGGAAAGGCGCTTTTTGGCGGCCACATCCCCCTGCGACATGCGGATGGCCAGCTCGACCTCCTCCTCGGCGGAAAGCAGCGGCACCCGCCCGATCTCCTTGAGGTACACCTTTACCGGGTCATCGATGCTGATGCCGTCGGCGCCCAGCACGCTTTCCAGCTCCTCATTGCTGGCCGGGGCGATGCTTTCGCCGCCGTCATCCTCCACGATCTCGATGTTATACGCCTCGAAGGTATCGTATAGCTTGTCCACCTGCTCCACATCGTAGTCCAGCTCCTCCAGCGCGTCGCTGATCTCCTTGGTGGTCAGACGTCCCTTCTGCTTACCGCTTTCCAGCAGCTCCTTGAGTACCTGTTTTTTGTCCTGTGTCGCCATCGTTGCTCCTCCTTGATGGGGCCGCTGCCCCTTGTTTCTATCCTTTGGCCTGTGCAGGGTGCCGGGTCGGCCCGCAGGGCGTTTCCTCCTGCGGAGGAAACCCGCAGCTTCGCTGCGGAGCCCGCCGCAGGCGGGCTGCCCTGCGGGCCGTCTCCTCCGGCGTGCTTGCCCCTTGCCGCCGGCCCCGCAAATCTGCGGTCTGCGGCGTTTTTGCCCTTCCCGGCAGGGAATGATGCTCCCCCGGCCGTTTTCTTGTTCTGTGCCGTTTACGGCGGTTTTATTCTCCCCGGCGGTTTTTCGCCCGGTTCAGGTTTTCTATGTACTGCCGCAGCGCCTCGCCGGAAAGCTGTCCCAGCTCCTCACGGCTCATCTGCGCCGCGTGGCTTTGCAGGCAGTTGAGGCAGTCCTCGGCTTCCTCATCGGTCACCGCCGGCGCCCCCGGCAGCATCCACCGGGTCACCCGGTCCACCGCCTGCGGCGGCAGGGTCTCCCCCAGTGCCGCCAGCGTCAGCTCCTGCCCGGAAAGCCCCCGCTGCAGCAAAATGCGGTACAGCGCCCGGTCATTTTCACCGGGTAGGTAATTTTCCGGCAGCCGGTCCCGCAGCCATTCGGCCCGGTCGGGGTGGCGCAGCAGGTAACGCAGCAGCCGTTCGGCGGCCTTCATCTCCCGCGGGAGCTGCCGCTGCAGCAGCTCGTCCGCCCGGTCGGCCTCGGTGCGGCCCTTGGCGGGCGGTGCGATGAGCTCCCGTTCCTCCCGCTTGCGGTTGCGGTAGCTGCGCTTTTTCTGCTCCCGTTCGATCTGCCCGGCGATGGCGGCCTTATCCACCTCCAGCTCCCGGCAGATTTTCGAGAGGTAGACCTCCCGTTCGATGGGGCTGGGCAGGTCGGCCATCAGCACCGCAAACTGCTTGAGGAACGAAACCTTGCCCTCGGCGGTGGCAAGGTCGTTTTCCCGCCGCAGGTTATTGATTGCAAAGTCGGTGGCGGAGCTGCTCCCCTCGATGAGCAGGGCAAACCGTTCCGCCCCGAATTTTTTGATGTATTCATCGGGGTCCTTGGCGTCCGGGATGGAAAGCACCCGGATCTTGACCCCTGCCGCCTCCAGCAGGTCGGTCGCCCGGCGGGTGGCCTTCTGGCCGGGGCCGTCGCTATCGTAGGAAAGCACCACCTCGCCGGTATACTGGGCGATGAGGCGGCTCTGCTCCTCGGTGAGGGCGGTGCCCAGAGTGGCCACCGCATTGGTGAAGCCCGCCTGATGCATCGAAACGACGTCCATATACCCTTCGCAGAGGATCAGCTCGCTGCGGTCGCTGTTTTTGGCGAAATTAAGGGCGAACAGATTGCGGCTTTTTTTGAACACGAGGGTATCGCTGCTGTTGAGGTATTTTGGCCCTTGCTCCCCCAGGTTGCGGCCGCCGAAGGCAATGACGTTGCCCCGCAGGTCGATGATGGGAAAGATGGCGCGGTTGCGGAAAACATCGTAAATGCCGCCCTTCTGGCTCTCATTCGCCAGATGCGCCGCCACCAGCTCCTCCCTGGTGTAGCCCATCTGCCGCATGGCAGTCGTCAGGCCGTCCCAGCCCTCGCCGGCATAGCCGATGCCGAACCGGGTGATGGTCGATTTGGTAAGCCCCCGCCCGATGAGATAGGCCCGGCCGGGTCGACCCGCTTCGCTCATCAGGTTGCTGTGGAAATACCGGGCGGCGTCCCGGTTCAGCTCTAAAATGCGCTTTCGCAGCTGGGCGGTGCGGTTGTCCCCGGCGTTTTCCGGCACCTGCATCCCGGCCCGCTGGGCCAGAAAACGGACAGCCTCCATGTAGTCCAAATTTTCGATGCGGCGGATGAAATTGATGACATCGCCGCCCGCCTGGCAGCCGAAGCAGTAGAAGGACTGGTTTTCCGGGTAGACGGTAAAGGAGGGGGATTTTTCGCTGTGGAAGGGGCACAGCCCCGAAAGGGTGCGGCCCCGCCGCCGCAGGTTGACATAGCTGCCGATGACCTGCTCGATATCGCTGCGGTATTTCAGCTCCTGCAAAAATTGGTCGGGTAACATGGAAATTCCTCCTTTCCTCGGTTCGTGGGGGTGGGTTGTAATCGCCTAACGGCGGGGTTAAGGTTAAATTTTGTGCTCGCCTGCGGCGGGGATATGTCACCAAATGGGTAACGGCCTGTACGGCTCGCCGCCGGGGCGTTCCTTTTACTCGTGTAAAAGGAACCAAAACACGCTTGGGGCGTTGCCCCAAGACCCCTGTCGCTGGCTGTGCTGGATACGGATTGATTTTTGACGGCAGTCGAAAATCAATCCGTACTGCGCACAGAATCGCTCCCAAGGTAGCCGCAGGCGCATCTGCCCCTTCCCCCCACCCCCTTTCCCGA
>ENA-UEQL01001443-UEQL01001443.1-human-gut-metagenome-genome-assembly--contig:-NODE-1443-length-16599-cov-36.429670_pt1 | contig 16599 bp, 8 predicted proteins | sample MGYA00242905_ERZ507926 | MGnify/ENA primary metagenome ERZ507926 (study PRJEB26167, sample SAMN06115531) | human gut metagenome | host: Homo sapiens | place: China:Henan | collected 2015-09-09...
GCAGCTCTTGGGACACCGCGATGCTCTCCGTAGCAGTAGGCGCCCTCATCGGAGTCTTCCTCTGCGCCCTGCTGATCCAGAGCGAGCAAAAATTGGCCAAGTCCAACGCTTAGCGTTTTTTTTGCTAAACGCGTGGTTTAACAAAACCGAATTTCTAAATATATGAGAAACAACATTTTAGTAAAAATCTTATCCTTCGCTCTGCTCGCGGCCCTCGCTTTGGGGATGTTCACGAACTGCGGAGGTTCCGGGAAGGAAGACAGTGACGGTGCGGGAGATGTGTCCTCGATCCTGTTCTCTCTTCCGACTCAGATAGAGGCCGAGGCCGGCGGGCAGATCAGGTTCCGTGTGCTTCAGGAAAAGGCTCCTCTTCAGACCGATGAGTTCCTGTTCGGCAGTGTCTCCTGCAAGATAGAGAGCGTCTCCAAGACCGAGTTCTTTGTCAGGCTGCCGCTGAACATCACCGGTGGAAAGTATGAGGTTGTCATCCGCAGGGGACAGAAGAAGAAATCCTTCGGCGAGACGACCCTTTCCATCACCCAGAAGGAAGCCCCCGGTTTCACTCCTGACAAGGGAACGACTGTCTGGGGCTATGTAGTCTGTGACGGCGCCGGAGTCGCTGACGTTGTGGTTTCTGACGGAGTGCAGGCCACAAAGACCGACTCCCAAGGAATATACCAGCTTAAGTCGGCGAAAAAGTGGGGCTATGTCTTCGTCTCCGTACCAAGTGGCTACGAGGTTACTTCGCAAGGCATTCTCCCGCAGTTCTATTCCTACCTCACGGCAAAGGCCGGCCAGGTTGAGAGAAGGGACTTCGCATTGACGAAAGCCGCTTCCCAGGACAAGTACAAGATGTTCTTCTTCGGGGATATGCACCTTGCCAACAGGACAAGCGACAAGGCTCAGTTCAGGGTCTTCGCAAGGGATCTGACGGACTATATGGCCGCTCACGGTTCGGAGAGGATGTACGGAATGACCCTTGGGGATATGACCTGGGACATCTACTGGTACAAGAACAAGTTCAGTTTCCCTGAGTACCTTGAGGAGATCAACGCCGACATCAAAGGCCTTCAGATCTTCCACACGATGGGAAACCACGACAATGACTATATGGCGTTCAGCCCGGACGCCGATTTCAAGGCCGCCTCCGACTATGTGAAATACCTCGGTCCGACGTACTATTCATTCAACATCGGTAAGATCCACTACGTTGTCATTGATGACATCGACTGTTCGGCCTACGACGGCACGACCAGCAGGAAGTACACAAAGAATCTTTCTTCCGAGCAGATCGAATGGCTGAAGAAGGATCTGTCCTATGTCTCCAAGTCCACTCCTCTGATCATCACGACCCACGCCCAGATCTTCACTCCGGTCGCTGGGGATGTGTTCAGGATCGATCATCAGGAGAGCAATACCAAGGAATTGTTCTCAGTTCTTAAAGGCTATAAGGTTCATTTCGTGACCGGTCACACCCACGTGATCTACAATGTCAATCCTTCCGAGTCTGGCATATTCACGGCCGAAAACACCTACGAGCACAACGCAGGCTCGATCTGCGGATCCTGGTGGTGGTCCGGAAACCTGACCTCCGGAGTGTATGTCGGCACCGACGGCTCTCCTGCCGGCTACAGCATCTGGGACATCGACGGCACTGACATCAAGTGGAAGTTCAAGGCTACCGCCTGGGACGAGAGTTACCAGTTCAGAAGCTACGATCTCAACAAGGTCTATTTCTCCTACAGCAAGGATGTTCCGAATATGCCGACCGACAATGTCGAGCTTACGGACAAGGGCTTCGGTCAATACGTCAAAGAATATCCTGAGAGCTCAAAGAACGAGGTTCTCATCAACATCTGGAACTGGAACTCCAAATGGACGCTGACCGTCACCGACGAGAGCGGCAAGGAACTCAAATGGACCAGGACATCGACCTTCGACCCTCTGCACATCGCCGCACTTTCGGCTAAGAGGTACAACAATTCTGGACTCAAGGAGCGTCCGAGCTTTGTTACGGAAAAGTGGCATCACTTCTTCAAGGTGACGGCTCCTGACGCTAACGTGGATCTGACCATCAAGGTCACGGACGAGTTCGGCAATGTCTACACCGAGAAGATGGAGCGCCCGAAGGCGTTCAAGGTCGAGGACTTCGCGAAAAAATAATTAAACCACGCGTTTAACAACTTAATAAACAAATTATAATCCTTATGAGAGTTATCAAATCATTTGCTGTCTCTCTGACGCTGATGCTGGCCTGCCTTACGGCAGCTTTCGCTCAGAATCAGAGAGAGGTTTCGGGAAAGGTTCTCGACGCCGCCCAGCAACCTCTTGTCGGAGTCGCGGTTCTCGTTGACGGAACGAGCAACGGAACCATGACCTCCGAAAACGGTACTTTCTCATTGACGGTCCCGGCCGGGAATGTCACCCTTGAGGTGTCTTCCCTTGGCTACACCACAAAGAAGGTTTCCGTTCCTGCCGCTCAATCATCCATCACGGTCATCCTTGAGGAGGACAATATGATGCTTGATGAGACGGTTGTTGTCGGTTACGGTACACAGAAGAAGGTGAACCTGACCGGCGCCATCTCCGTTGTCGGTGACAAAGAGCTCAAGGATCGTTCGTCACACAACCTTGTGACGATGCTTCAGGGCTCTGTTCCGGGTCTCAACATCACGACCCAGTCCGGTAATCCGGGCAGCACCGGTAAACTGAACATCCGTGGATTCACATCCATCAACGAGGCCAACCCTATCGTGATGATCGACGGGGCGCTTGGAGACCTTGAGGATGTCAACCCTAACGATGTGGAGAGCATCTCCGTCATCAAGGACGCAGCCGCCGCAGCTGTCTATGGAGCCCGCGCCGCCTACGGTGTCATCCTCGTCACCACCAAGAACGGTTCGAACGAGGACGGCAAGGCCACGATTCGTTACAACGGACGTTGGGGCTGGGAAGAGCCTACCACATCCACGAATTACGAGAACAGAGGCTACTGGTCTGTCTATACCCTTGACAAATTCTGGAGCGCGTCTGAAACCGGAAATTACACCTACTATTCCCAGGAGGATATGCTTCAGCTTCTCGCCCGTGTCAACGACAAGACCGAGAATCCTGACCGTCCTTGGGTAGTGAAGGAAGTCCGCGGAGGCCGCGAGCAGTGGGTCTATTACTGCAACACCGACTGGTACCACGAGATGTTCAGGGACCAGCACCCTGTCCAGCAGCAGAATGTCTCCATCAGCGGAGGCAGCAAGAACATCAAGTACTTTGTCTCAGGCGGCTACGACCGCCAGACGGGCGTGATGAAAGCCGCCGAGCCGGATGTCTTCAAGAAGTACAACCTCAGGGCTAAGATCGACGCGAAGCTCAACAGGATGATGCGTTTCTCTAACAACACATCTTTCTATTCTTCGAAATATTCCTGGATCGGCGGTGATGACATTCAGGATGTCTATCGCAACCTTCGTCACAATCCGGCCTCGCTTCCTTTGTTCAATCCGGACGGGACAGGACTGTACTCCAATCCTATGATCAACTCGAAGTACAATGTGGCCAACGGACGTCACATCATCTTCGCGATGGGGAAGCACAAGAACTACGACAAAAAGTTCAATTTCACCAACACCTCCGAGCTTGTCATCACTCCTGTCAAGGAGTTCAATCTCACGGCCAACTTCACCTACAGAAAGGTGGTGCGTGATGAGATGCACCGTCAGGTGAACGTTCCTTACGGTATCAGGCCTGGTGTCACTTCGGCTTATACGACAGGAATCGGTGAGGACAAGCTTGTGGAACGCAACAGGGACTACAACTACTTGTCCGGCAACCTCTTCGGCACCTACGAGGACACTTTCAAGGACGCACACAATCTGAAGATTATGGGTGGTGTCAACTTTGAGACCTACCACTACAAGAATGTGAAGCAGACAGGAAAGAACCTGTCCGACGAGTATCTCAATGACTTCGACCTTGTTGTCCCGGATGAGAGCGGAGCCACGATCACTGAACTGTCAGGCGGTCAGAGCGAGTATGCCTTGTTGGGTTTCTTCGCCCGTCTGAACTATGACTACAAAGGACGTTACCTGTTCGAGACTTCCGGCCGTTACGACGGCACTTCGAGATTCGCCAAAGGGCATCGCTGGGGATTCTTCCCGTCGGCGTCAGCCGGATGGCGCGTTTCGGAAGAGCCGTTCTTCGAGCCGCTCAAGAATGTGGTGAACAACCTCAAGCTCCGCGCCTCGTTCGGATCTCTCGGAAACCAGAATGTGTCCGACTTCGCCTATATGCGTACAATTTCATTGTCCAAGATAGACTACACTTTCGGTGAGGGCACGAGTAAGGCGAGCAAGGCCGACATTTCAGCGCCTAACTCATCCTCTCTTACCTGGGAGACCTCCCAGCAGTACAATGTCGGAGTGGATGTCTCAATGCTCAGGAGCAGGCTTGACTTCACCGCCGAAGCCTACATCCGTGACACAAAGAATATGCTTGTTCAGGGCAACGCCCTCCCAAGTGTCTATGGAGAGTCCGCTCCTAAGGAGAACTCCGCTGACCTCCGCACTAAAGGTTACGAGGTTTCCCTTGGCTGGAGGGATTCGTTCCAGCTTGCGGGAAGCACGTTCAACTACAGCGTGAGAGGTTCTGTCAGCGACTACGTCTCACACATCACAAGGTATGCCAACAACCCTGACAAGCGTCTTAATGACTACTATGTCGGTCAGAGAATCGGTGAACTGTGGGGCTTCGTTGTCGATGGCTTGTTCGCTACCGATGAGGAGGCTCAGGACTATCAGGCAAATGTGCTTGACGCTCTCTCTTTGATCGGCACGGGTAGAATGCACGGCGGTTTCCTTGCCGGAGACCTTCGTTATGTCGATCTGGACAATGACCAAAGCGGCCCTGGCGGAATCAACATGCTTTCATACGGCTCCAACACTGTCGCTGATCCGGGTGACCGTAAGATCATAGGAAACCAGCTTCCAAGCTTCCAGTACGGATTCAATCTGGCATTTGACTGGAAAGGATTCGATGTCTCGGCTTTCTTCCAGGGAACAGGAAACCACTATTGGTATCCGGCGGGAATGAACATAGCTTTCTGGGGCCCGTATTCCTATCCTTATGTCACTACTTTCCAGCCGCGTGACTTTATGCAGAGGGTGTGGTCTGAGGAGAATCCTGACGCTTATTATCCAAGGGCGAGAGGCTACTCTTCGACCGGAGGAGAACTCAAGCTTATCAACACCCGTTACCTCCAGAACATCAGGTATCTGAGGTTCAAGAACCTTACTGTCGGCTACACTATTCCTAAGAAACTGACGAACGCCATCCACGTGGATAAGATTCGTTTCTATTTCTCGGGAGAGAACTTGGCCTATTGGTCTCCGATCAAGAAGCACACAGAGTATCTTGATCCGGAATCAGCTTACCGTCGCAAGACTGATGTTGACGCAAACGGCGTGTACAAGAATTCCGATGCTTCTGACGCGGTCGCTTACCCTTGGCAGAAAACGTTTATGTTCGGTATAGACATCACTTTCTAAAGCAGGAGGAAATACGAATATGAAAAAATATCTTTTACCTATAGTGGCTCTTGCCTTGGCCGTCACCTCGTGTGATTTCCTTGACACCACTCCTCAGTCGAAACTCGCTCCGGAAAACTATTTCCGAAACGAGAACGATATGAAATTGTTCTCCAATTCATTCTACTCCAGTCTGTTCGCCAATACTCCTTATGATGACCAGTCTGACTTGAATTTCACAAAAGGCTCCCTGTCCGACGAATTGATGGGTTACACCCGCATTGTGCCGTCAGGAACTGGAATCAGCGGCTGGAATTGGAAGGTGCTCCGTAAGATCAACACTATGCTCGGGAATATGGACAAGTGCAGCGATGAGGCCGTTGTCAAGGAATATACCGCCTTGGCAAAGTTCTTCCGCGCGAAGTTCTATTTCGAGAAAGTTAAGCAGTTCGGTGACGTTCCGTGGTACGAAAAGGAGCCAGGCTCCACCGATGAGGATCTGTACAAGCCTCGCGACAGCAGGGAATTGGTTATGTCCAATATGCTTAAAGACATCGACGAGGCGATTGAAGGACTTCCTGCCGGAGTAAGCACTTACCGTGTTAACAAATGGGCCGCCTATATGCTGAAGGCTCAGTTCTGTTTGTTCGAGGGTACTTACCGCAAGTATCACGGCATTTCCTACGCTGATGGCAGATCCGCTGACGATTACCTCCGTCTTGCCTACGAGGCGGCTGAGAAGGTGATGACTTGCGGCCTCTACAAACTGGCTCCTGACTATGGCCGTCTTTTCAGTGAGGAGGACGCCGATCAAGGCGAGTTTATCCTTGCCGTCAAGTTCGACCAGTCCATTGGCCGCTACCACAACGGCACCCAGTATGCCATCGAAAGGGGCGCCGGTATGTCCAAGAAATTCGTGGACAGCTTCCTTATGAAGGATGGCTCACGTTTCTCTGATAAGGAAGGATGGGAGAGAATGTCTTTCGTTGACGAGATGAAGGACAGGGATCCTCGTCTGGGGAAGATTGTGCGTCTGCCTTCCTATGTCAGGGTTACCTCCAACAGAGGCACGTCCAGCGGTCCTAACCTCAAGGAAGGGACAAGCACTGGCTACCAGATCGACAAGTATGTTATGGATCAGTCGATTCCAACTGCGGAAAGAGCCGATATGTCCTTTAACGACCTTCCTGTCTACCGCCTTGCCGAGGCTTATCTTATCTTCGCCGAGGCCAAGGCTGAACTGAATGTCCTCACGCAGGATGACGTTGACAGATCGATCAATCTCCTTCGCGACAGAGTCGGGATGCCTCATCTGAAGCTGGACGGGCTCACGGTCGATCCGTTCCTCGTCTCTGACGACTACGGCTACCTTAACCTCAGGCAGGTCAATCCGTCCAATCTCGCGCAGATCCTTGAGGTACGCCGTGAAAGAACCATCGAGCTTTGCCTTGAGTTCTCAAGCCGCTGGGACGACATCCGCAGGTGGAAAGAGGGACAGTGCTTCGCCCAGCCGCTGAGGGGAATATATTTCCCTGCCCCTGGCGCTTATGACCTCACCGGTGACGGTGTGCCTGATGTCTATCTTTACGCTTCGTCAAGAGTAGATGCCGCCGCTCAGAAAGAGATGGAAAAGTACGGAAAGGATCACGTCGCTTTCTTCCAGATTCAGGAGATCGAGATCGACGGTAAGTATGTGGCATATTCAGATGGTATCGTCCTGAGCGAAGGTGACCGCGGTTTTATGGAGTACTTCCATAAGTTCAACCGTGTCTTCGACGAGAACAGGGACTACCTCTATCCTATTCCGGTTGGTGACAGGCAGCTGAATATGAATCTTGCCCAGAATCCTGGCTGGAACGACGGCCTTAACTCTGGCGGCAACACCGGAGATGACACGGATGACGGTAACAATTAATCAGTCTTACAAACGTAGATATTATGAAAATATTCAAGAATATACTAAGACTCTGCGCCGCCGCTATCATCGCTCTGCCGATGGCAGGCTGCGGTCAGGACGAGCTTGTCAAGCCAAGCGCCCTCCTGTCGGAGTCCAGTCTGACTTTTGAAGCCATAGGCGCCGAATCCCAGACTCTGACCATCGCATCGGATGAATCTTGGTTCATCGATGTGGACGCTGACTGGATTACGGTTGACCCTATGTCCGGAACAAACACTGTCGATGTGACTGTTACAGTCACCGACAATGTCAAGAACGGTGCGATGGACGCTCCCCGCGAGGGAACCCTCACCATTGCCAACAACAGAGGCTATTCCATCCGTACGGTAATCTATCAGGAAGGCGACAATTACCTCGGAGTGGAGGAGATGCCTATCTCGAAAATATTCACCCTCGATGATGGTTTGTTCGCAAAAGTGGCTGAGGCCCAAGTTGTCGCTCTGACATCCGATGGGTTCGTGGCGGCTGACGAGAGCGCCTCGATCTATGTCTCCTACAAGGGGGAGATCGCCATAGGTGACAAGGTTTCACTCGCCGGCGAGAAGGTCACTCTTTATGGCAACGCCGCCCTTGAGGCCGGTGGTGTCACAGTCAAGTCCAACGCTGAGGTCACCCGTCCTGAACCGGTGGATCTGCTTTCCAATCTCGATCCTTCCAAGGCTAACGTTGTCACTTATGTCACCGTCGAGGCAGGACTTCTTGGCCACGAGCTTAAGTTTGAGCAGTCTCTTCCGGTTGCGATAAAACTTCTCGACCCAAGAGCCGGTGTGGTTGACATTGAGTCTGTTAATATGCACAACATCTCGGTCAAGGCCTACGTCCTCGGACTTTCCGATGGAGAGTTGACCCTTGCCGTGACCGATGTGCAGGATAACGGAATCAACGATAGCCTCAATGCCTATTTCTACGATGATTTCTCCTGGATGAAATCATACATCGACGCTTCAGGCGTCAGGGTTGATGACTCCGTTGGTGACAACAATTCCGGTGGAGAGGCTCCGAACCTGAGGAGCAACGACGCTCTGTCGGGACTTCTTAAAGCCTTGACCGATAAGGGCTACGAGGATCTGAATCCGAATAGCAAGGTCATCTATGCTCAGAAATATTACTGGAAGTTCGGCAAGACAAGCACCGCTACTGTTAACAATAACAACGGTATGATCCTCCCTAAGCAGGACTTCAAGGGAGACGAGTTGATCAATGTCGATCTTGATTTTGACTGGGCGGCTCATATGACCGGCTCCGGCAACATTGACAAGGTTCAGATTGTTGTCGAACTCACCGGCAAGGGATTCTTCGACAACGGCACGCAGATCAGTGATCCGTTCGTGACCACGCAGGAGAAGGGACATCTTGAGTGGCAGCACGCTACTGTGACCGCCAAGGGAGTCAACAACACGACACGCTTTATCATCCGTCCTGCCGAGTATGCATCAGTAACTCCTGACCAGCAGCGTTGGCATCTTGACAACATCAAGATCGCTGATTCCGACATTCCATATTCGGATCCTGTCTATGCCAAGGTCATTGTTTCCGATGATGTCATCACATTTGAGGGAACTCCGGACAAGCCTTACGAACTGAAGGTCGAGTCTGACAATCCTTGGACTTTGACCAAGGGCTCTGACGCTGATTGGCTGTCCCTTGATGTCATAGAAGGCCCGGCAGGTGAGGAAACCACGGTCAAGATCACTTGCGAGCCAAGCACAAGCTCCAAGCTCCGCCACGCCGTGATCACTTTGGCTTCAGCTGACACCAGAAAGAACATCCACGTCGTTCAGTCCGCCGCCGGTCAGGAACTTGATTCCTTCATCAGCGTCTCCACCGGCAACGCTATGAGCGCTGTCGCTGACGAGAACACGATCAAGATGACTGTTCAGGCCAATGTCGAGTTTGAAAGCTCCACCGATGTGGATTGGCTGACGATTGCCCCTAAGACCAGAGCCTTGGTCGCTTGGTATGATGTGGAGGTGAATGTGGCTGCCAACAAGGCTTCCACCCCTCGTGTCGGACACGTCATCTTCTCCAATGCCGAGAAGAACATCCAGTCTGTCGTGACTGTGACCCAGGAGGCCTTCTCCCGTGGTACAGGCTATCTTCCTGTCATCTGGCATCTTGGCGACAACATCAACTTCTCGCAGACCTTCCCTGAGTCTGGAAAGGTTATGCCTGTCGAGAACGATGGTTACATCCAGTATGTGCCTTATGATGTCGCCGGAACTGACGCCAACAAAAAGTACAAACTTGATGTCAGCGGCGACAACCCTCGCGTGACAGGCCCTTGGCCAGGCGACTACTGGTATTTCTGCAGCAACGCTCCTGCCAAGGCCGGTGATGAGGTCACAATCTCCTTCGAGACCAGAACCTCAGGCACTGGACATAAGTTCTGGAGGCTTGAATATAAGGACGGCGAGGAATGGAAAGTCGCCGGAACACCTCTCACGACCAGCGAGCCGGGTGAGACCATCACCTACACCCACGCGATGAACGCAGACGGCAGCACCAATGTGTTTGTCAACACGACCGTGACCTACAGCAAGGACACGGAGATCCACGAGTTCCGCTTCGTGTGCGCTGCTAACTGGCAGGCCAATGGCAAGGGGGCGCTTGCCGCCCGCAACGGTGGCTCTGCCCGTCTTTCCGTGACCGATCCTTCGGACGAGTACTCTCAGCCGATGATCCAGTCTGGTAAGGGCGGACGCGTCCCAAGGGTTTACTTTGAGGACGACTTCAGTTGGGTGAAGCCTTTTGTGGAGGCCTACAACGCCACTGCGGCAGAAGGTAAGAAGGTTGGTGACACTATAGGTGACAAGAACAAGGGCGCCGAGGCTCCTAATGTCTATGGTGACGCTGACTGGCAGAAGAGTTTTCAGGAGGCGTTCAAGGCCAAGGGCTATGAGGATATGCTTCCGTCCGCCAAACTGGTTTATCTCCAGCCTCATTACCTGAAGTTCAGCAGGACGGGTGGAAACAACACATCGCTTCGTCTTCCTGAATTGAGAATCACTGGCTCGGTAAATCTGGATGTCGCCTTTGACTGGGCCGCTATGGTGCAGGGTACCGGCGATGTGGACAACACCAAACTTGTGGTAGTGATTGAGGGTGACGGCGAGTTTGAGAACGGAACCAAGTTCAGTGACGTGCTTGAGCAGAAGCAGGGGAAGGACGAACTCTTCTGGACTCATTCCTCTGTCAAGGTTCTCGAAGCCACGTCCAAGACAAGATTCGTCATCGTTATGAACCGTGTTCTCAAAACCGATGCCGATGGCAAGTTTACCGGAGAGTACAACTATGGTGTCTCAGGGGCAGGCCGTTTCTTCCTTGATAACATCAAGATCTCCAAGGCTCAGTAGAGTTTTCATCTAATAATGCCGAGGGTGCGTTCCGATCCGGACGCACCCTTTGTTTTTTGTCTGGTTTTATTCGTTCCTGCTGATTACGGTTGTAAGTAAGCATTCGATAAAGTACGACTGTCAGTTTGATTAAGTGGTATATAACTTTGCACCACTAATATAAACTGACATGCTTACACGCGAACAAATCGAAGAGATCCAGGGCGAGGCCCGGGAGCGCCTTTTCTAGTATAAATGAACCGTTGGCAGGTCGGTACACGTACTTCTCCGTGTGCTTGCTAATGAGCGTTCATGGGCGAACGTTCACTACTGAATTGCCTCAATCTGCTCCTTGGAAAGTTTGGTGTACAGCTTGATCTGCTCAATCGGCATTCCACTGGTAAGCAGAGCCTTGGCCACGTCTAGTCTGCCTTCAATCATTCCTTCGGCCTTTCCTTCGGCCTTTCCTTCGGCCTTCCCTTCAGCTTTTCCCTTGGCCATCCCCTTGGCCATCCCCTCGGCCTTTCCTTTGGCCAAACCCTCAGCCATACCTTTAGCCATACCTTCAGCCATACCCTCGGCCATACCTTTAGCCATACCTTTAGCCGTCCCGTCAGCAATCCCCTTTGCCTCTCCGTCGGCGTATCCTTTCTCGAAGCCCTTGCGCTCGGCGAATTCCCGCTGCGCCAGAATGTCCCACTCGTTCATCTTGTCAATTTCGTATTTAAGTTTCTTATCCTTGTCGAACGCCGCGACCTCGCACGCCTCGGCGAGCCGTCTGGAAATTCCTCCGGCCTCCTCAATCCATTCGGGGATCCTTTGGAAGCCATCACTGTTCTTGAATATGTAGAACAGCCTGTCGAACTCCGTCACGCACTCCTCCAGCGTCTTGGTGAACAGCGTAATCTCCACAAAGATAACACTAATTGTCTGATCCGCAACCATTCCGGTGCGTTTTTCGGTGAACCTCCAGTGGGAGATGAAGTGGTCGGTGTCCCAGAGGGACTCGTCATCGTGCCTCAGGCGGTAGTTCAGGAACGACACCACGTAGACCGGCCGCAGCCCCTTGTACCGCACCCCGTCCGAGAGCTCGAGATGGTAGAGTCCCGACGCGTAATAGACGCACCTTTCGAAGAAGTTGTCCTCCTCGGCGGCCTGCATCTCCACAACAAAAGTTCTGCCTGATTTGTCACGGCAGACCAGATCCAGCACTGTCTTTTTCCCATAGGGTACATCCCGCCGCTGCTCGCGGTCGGAATATTCGGTGATGTCATCGATTCTGGCCTCTGAGGGTAGGATCATGTTCAGCACCCCGATTAGGATGTCCTTGTTGTTCCTGTCCGCGAAGACGGCCTTGAAGCCCACGTCGCTCCTCAGGTTCACGAACGGAGCGAGTTCTTGTCTCTTTTCATTGAAATACATATGGTTCAAAATTTAAATAAATATTTGAACCGCAATAATATGCACAATAAAAGTAAAAAACGAAAAGAAACCTATAAGAAATATAAAAAACAGAAATTTATTCGTTAATACCACTAAAGAAACCACTTCGCCACGGCTGGCAAATAACATTTCACATAAACCAAGGATTCTGAGTTGTTTTGTATGATTGCCCAACTTCCATGATTCAATTGGTCACTTCGATATGCTCAGTGACCGGAATCGGCCGACAACCTGTTTGCGGCACCATCGTCCCGTCGCCTGTTTGTAGAGCCATCGTCCCGTCGCCGATTCGCAGAACAATTGGCCGGTTGTTGATCTTGCCGATCATAGGCCGGTAGCTGGCTTACCGAACCATAGGTCCGTAGCTGACTTGCTGAACCATAGGTCGCTGAACTTGCCGAAGTGCCGAAGCAACTGGGCTACTTCTTGCTTATAGTCGTCAGGCAGTAAGGCCCGGAGTAAAGGACGGTGCCATTGCTGAAGAGTTTCTGTAATTCAGGGATTGTTTCCAGTCTTGACGTGCGTGTGATGATTGTCAGAGGCTTGTCGGAGGCGGAGAACGCTTCCACAAGGCGTTCCGGCTCCTTGCCGTAGTCGGTGATCTGACGGCCGATGTAGGCATCGATGTTCTCTGGTCTGTGCAGGAAGACCGTGGCGACATCGGTGCCTTCGGGAACCTTCGAGCAGATGGAGCCGTAGCCGATGTACGGATTGATGTCCTTGACGACCGCCGAAGCGGAGAACACCGCGAGGAAAAGACCTGCACCCAAAAGGAGTGCGGGAATATTCCAGACTTTCCGTTTGAGCAGGAACCATATTCCCAGAATATTCGCCAAAGTCAGAAGAATTATGCCGTTGATTATCGGGGCTTCGAGGGCGAAAGGATATTCAGTCAAAAGGTCATTGAGAGCCGGGATTTTGACAGCCCCGAAAAGAACCGGCAATGCGGCCAAACCAATGACTGTGAATATGATCGAGAATATTCCTACACCCCATCGCATCCATCCTCTCTCCCCGATGCGGTCAAGCACGATAGGAAACAGATAGACGCAGAACGGGAAGACCGGCACGAGGTAGATCGGCAGCTTGGAACTGAAGGAGGACAGCATCGCGACTGTGGAGATGATCGTGCAGAGGAAAAGAATCTCTAAGTCGGAACGGCCCTGTTTTGGGCAATTCGACGCATCTGACGTGTCAGAAATACCGACTTTTGACTGTGCTTGGCCGGAAGTCTCTTCAACACATGTATTCCGAACCGGCAGCAGTGAGGCGGCAAACGTCCCGACAAACAGCAGGCTGTACGGTGCCAGACACCAGATAATAGCCACGAGATAGAACCAGAACGGCTTGGCGTGGGTGAAGGCGTTGACGGCCCGCCCGACGGTCTGTTTTACCAAAAGGTTGTTGATGTACTCCGATCCGTCCTCGATCCAGACACAGCCGATCCAAAGGGCCGCAAGCCCGGCGATGATGCCCCAAGTCTTGAGACCCAAGTACTTGCCGAATCCTTTCCAGTCCCGTTTCACGGCGAGGAACACGGCTATTGACAGCGGCGGCATAAGGAGCCCCACAGGTCCCTTTGTGAAAAGGGCGAGGAATATCCACACCGGCAGCATCACGGAATCCGATCTTCGCGCTCCGTCCCCTGAGTACATCCGATAGAAGGTCCAGAGAGCCAGCACGATGAACATACACATCAGCATATCCATCCTCAGCACGATCATAGTCCCGAGGAACATAACGCAGGTCAGCGTCATTCCGGCCAGAGCCATTCTGTCCATCGCTGACTTGCCTTTCATCACCCACTTGTCCATTATCCCCGTGATGACGAACGCCGGGATCAACGAGAACATCGACAGCGCGAGGCAACTGTGATGCCCGAACAACAGCCTGCACAGCATCACAATCCAGAAATAAAGCGGTGGTTTGTCAGCGTAGGCCAGTCCGTGGTTGTAGAATGCGAATATATGTCCGTCCGCAAGGGCCTCGTTCGCTATGCTGAGATACCTCAACTCGTTGGACGGCGTGAAATCCCTCGTCAGCATCACCGGAAAAAGGCAGACGAAAGTGAAGACGAAGACCGTCATCATCGGATGGCGGGTGAATATGTTGCCCTTCCCTGGCTGTAGAGTGTTATTTTTCATCTGAAGATTCTTTTTTGCCTGATCCCAGGATCAGATTCCTTACGTAAACGACAAAACCGAACATCTGCCCGAGGATCAGCACAGGATCGAGTCTTATGATTCCGTAGATGATGATCATTCCGGAACCTACGATGCTGATGATCCAGAATCCCCTCGGAAGCACGGATGTATGCCAGTGGTGTGAGAAGGCAAACTGATAGACGAACCGCAGCGTGAACATCAACTGCCCCGTTGACCCGAACACCACGAGCCACATCGGAATGTCGCTGTTGCGGAAGAAGTTCTGTGAATATCCCCGGGCGTCCTTGAACAGAAGCATGGCGGCTACAAACGGAAGAGCTGCCAGCAGAACTCTTGTGAGGATCTTCATACGGTTCCATATCCCGTTGGCATTCAGGTTCCAAAGATAGATGAAGTAGGCGATGAACTGTCCGAGGATGATGGAGAAATCATTCCTCAAGACTCCATAGATGAACATCAGGCATGCTCCGATCACGCTGAAGATCCAGTAGGACACCGGGGAGACCGATTCATGAGCTATCTCGGATTTCAGCCACTGGAGCGCTGTCCTTAATCCGAAGAATGCCTGGGCGGAGAAGCCAAGCGTGAGTGTGAGCCAGGTAGGAATGCTGTCAAACATATTCCGGAAGATTAATTTCGCTCATCATCGACATTGTCCTTCCCCACGGAGTAGTTGATGTACCGTGGCTTCATCCACCTGTAGGCGAAGCAGTCCGCGAAAGGTCCCCAGAGCCTGTTCCAGAGATGGAACTTGGATGTGCCTGCCGTGCGTGGGAAATGCCTTACCGGCACCTGTCCGAAACTGCCGCCATCCTGGAGCAGGATAAGCGCCGGCAGGAATCTGTGCATTCCCTTGAACATCGGGATTTTCTTGGCTGCGTCCGTGCGGATGATCTTGAGGGGGCAACCGGTGTCCTTCGCCCCGTCGTGAGTCATCATATTCCTGAATCCGTTGGCGATTTTGGACTGGATCCGCTTGAACGCCGTGTCTTTGCGGTTCGCCCTGTAGCCAGTCATCAAGGTGTGTTCCTTCATTCCGTCCAGCAGCAGGTTGAAATCCTCCGGTGTGGTCTGAAGGTCAGCGTCCATATAGCCGACATATTCAGAGAAAGCGTAGTCGAATCCGGCCTTTATAGCCGCGCTGAGTCCGGCGTTCTTTGAGAAGCTGATGTAGAATATGTCTTTGTTGCGGGTCTTGACCTGTTCCATGCACAGCGGCATCGGCAGCCAGCGCACTTCCGATTCGCCCCGGAGCGTCGCGCCGACGTTCACGCCGCATCCGGCCTCATACTTCCGGTCGAAGCCGTTCTGCCGGTAGCTTTCCCAGTCGCCGACGTATTCGTAGCGGAAGCGGTCGCTGGTCACGTGCATCGAATTGATCACCGCATTGATCAGTTGGGCTTCATAGCCGAGCGCACCATTCACGATATGGGTTTTCTGAGCAACGGCGAACGGGTTCATCCCCCATTGCGCCGCCTGCATGATCACCGCGAAGCAGTCGCCGACGTTGTTCTGCAGGTGCTTCGGAATCGCGCACTTGCCGCTCGCCATCATCGTCGCGACCGCCTGCATCCAGTCGAACGTCACATCGTCGAAAATCAGCGCACCGGCTCCGGCCGGAGCGTTTCCCGGAAGCATCACGGTTTCGTCTTTCACCAGTTCGTTTGTCATAATTCATTCCCTCTCTTTGATGATTTATTTGACCAGCAGTGGACGGCTGCCGGGTTTGATGGTTTCTGTGGTGTATTGCCGGATCAGTTCGGAATCGATCCTGCATTCAGCCGCCAGCGCCTCCCAGTCGGTCGAACGCCGGACGGAATCCTTCGCCTGTTTCCACGTCGCCAGTTTCGCGCCCGCTGCGTCGAGCAGCGTGTCGGCGGAGGTTTCGCCCATGAAAACCTTGATCGCGCCCGCCAGTTCATCCGCGCGCGCTTCTTCCGACTTGATCAGCTGCTTCGTCTCTTTCAGCTCGGAAACGAATTTGGCGATGTAGGGCGGCGCCGTCACGGTCGCGCCGCTCCGGTCGCGGTAGTATTCCGCCAAGTCGTCGCCGGGGAGCGGCGGAGGCGCAACGCGCGGCACCACGAATGTCTGCCAGAACTCCACGCACTTTGCGGCGGCGAATTCTGCCAGCTCCTTATCGTAGCTGACCTCGTACTGACGAAACTCGTTGCCGCCGATCA
>ENA-UEQL01001444-UEQL01001444.1-human-gut-metagenome-genome-assembly--contig:-NODE-1444-length-16599-cov-4.149921_pt1 | contig 16599 bp, 16 predicted proteins | sample MGYA00242905_ERZ507926 | MGnify/ENA primary metagenome ERZ507926 (study PRJEB26167, sample SAMN06115531) | human gut metagenome | host: Homo sapiens | place: China:Henan | collected 2015-09-09...
CAGATGGCGGATGAATTTTTCGTCAGATGCAATTGCAAAAATCGAAGGTTTACTGGCGGTAAATCGAGATTTTTGCACCGTTCCTGTAGGGGAGGACGCGGTGCTGGAGCTGTTCCGCGGCCCCACCAGCGCCTTCAAGGATGTGGCACTCAGCATGCTGCCCCGGCTGATGACCGCCGCCCGCGAAAAGTGCGGCGTAGAGGACGAGATCCTGATCCTGACCGCCACCAGCGGCGACACGGGAAAGGCCGCCATGGCGGGCTTTCAGGACGTGCCGGGCACGAAGATCATCGTATTCTACCCCTACGGCGGCGTCAGCGCCGTGCAGCAGCGGCAGATGGAGACCCAGCAGGGCCGCAACGTCTGCGTCTGTGCCGTCCGGGGCAATTTTGACGACGCCCAGACCGGCGTGAAGGACATTTTTGCCGCTGTGGAAAAGGAGCATCTGCTGGCGGGCAAGGGCGTGCGCCTGTCCTCCGCCAACTCCATCAACATCGGCCGCCTGGCCCCCCAGGTGGTGTACTACTTCCGCTCCTATGCCGAGCTGTGCCGCACGGGCCGCATCCAAGCGGGCGACAAGGTGGATTTCGCCGTGCCCACCGGCAACTTCGGCGACATCCTGGCGGGTTATTTCGCCCGTGAGCTGGGCCTTCCTGTGGGACGGCTTATCTGCGCCAGCAACGCCAACGACGTGCTGACCGACTTCCTGCGCACCGGCCGCTATGACCGAAACCGCCCCTTCTATAAGACGGTGTCCCCCTCCATGGACATTCTGGTGTCCAGCAATCTGGAGCGGCTGCTATATCTCATGAGCGGCGACGCGGCGCTGGTGGCGGAGCTGATGGCGCAGCTGAAGGAAAAGGGTGTCTATCAGGTGCCCGACGCGCTGCTGGAGAAGATCCAGAGCGTGTTCTGGAGCGGCTGCTGTGACGACGACGCCACCAAGGCGGCCATCGGCAGACTGTGGAAGGAGCACCATTATCTGGCCGACACCCACACGGCGGTGGCATGGCAGGTGGCCCAAGACTACAAGGCCGCCTGCGCCGGCCACAATCCCGTGGTGGTGCTGTCCACCGCCTCCCCCTATAAGTTTCCCGCCGCCGTGCTGGAGGGACTGGGCGAGGGATCCGACGGCGACGAATTTGACGTAATGGCGCAGCTCCATGACCTGACCGGTGTGCCTGTTCCCGCCAATCTGCAGGGCCTGCGGCAGCGGGAGGTGCTGCACCGGGACGTGATCGACCGCGAGGACATGCTGTCCTATGTTCTGAAGAAAGCAGGTGAAGCCGTATGGAGCAAGTGACCATCCGCGTCCCGGCCACCACCGCCAATCTGGCGGCGGGCTTTGACGTACTGGGCTGTGCCCTGGGCCTTTACAATACCTTGACCTTCACCCCGGCAGAGCATCTCGGCTTCTCCGGCTGCGACGAGCAGTATCAGACGGAGGAAAATCTGGCCTATGTGGCCTATGCCAAGGTGTGGCACGAACTGCGGCGCATCGACGTGCCGCCGGTACACATCCACATTCAGGCCGACATCCCCGTGTGCCGGGGACTGGGCTCCTCCGCGGCGCTGATCGCCGCCGGCGCCATGGCGGCCAACGTGATGGCGGGCAAACCCTTTGACCGGCGGCAGCTCCTGTCCCTGACCACGGAGATCGAGGGCCACCCCGACAATCTGGCTCCGGCGCTGCTGGGCGGGCTGACCGCCTCCATGCTGCTGGGGGGACAGGTGTACACGGTGGAGTATCTGCCCCACCCGGAGCTGCGGTTCGTGGCCCTGTCGCCGGACTTTCCTCTCAGCACCCACGAGGCCCGGCGGGTACTGCCCTCCATGGTGGCCCACAGCGACGCCGTGCGCAACGCGGGCTTCCTGGCGGTGCTGCTGCGGGCGATCGAGCAGGGCGACGAGGCGTTGATCGCCGCGTCGCTGCAGGACCGGCTGCACCAGCCCTACCGCCGCCGCCTGATCCCGGAGTACGACAGGATCGAGGCGCTGGCCCACCAGAACGGCTGCCATGCCGTGTGCATCAGCGGCGCGGGCCCCACCATCCTGTGCATCACCCGCGACCCGGACTTTGCCGCACGGATGGAGCGGGCAGTGGTGCCCCTGGAGCACCACTGGCAGGTGCGGGATCTGCCGGTGGACTATCACGGTACCATCAAAGTATCATAATGAGATAAAAAGGGGGCAGGGCCCCCTTTTTATCTCATTATGACGGTTGAAATTCGCCTTTTGACGTGATATGATGGCGTGGCAATACAAAAACTGTCGAAAGAAGGTATCTTGTTGCAGGCATTGTCGATCGCCTTCCACGCCATTGTGCCGCTGTTTCTCATCATCGCCGTGGGCTATACCGTTAAACGCCTGGGCTGGATCGGCCCGGAGGAGGTGCGGCGGTTTAATAAGGTGACCTTTTACACTTTCATGCCGGTGATGCTGTTCTATAATATCTATACCTCCGATTTTTCCCAGGCGGTGCGGTTGCCCTATGCTCTGTTTGTGGTGGGCGCCGCGCTGGGCATGGTGGCCGTCTCTTTTGCGGTGACGCTGCTGGCGGAAAAGATGCCGGAACGCCGGGGCGTCATGATCCAGGCGGCCTTCCGCAGCAACTTTGTGCTGCTGGGCCTGCCCATCGCCGCAGAGCTGCTGCCGGACAGCAATCTCGGCGTCACCGCCTTGATGGTGGCCATCGTGGTGCCCATCTATAACATGATGTCGGTGGTGGTGCTGGAGTACTTTCGGGGCGGTAAACCCAGAGCGGGCGAGGTGCTGCTGGCGGTGGTGAAAAACCCGCTGATCCTTGGCTCCGTGGCGGGTCTGCTGGTGCAGGCGCTGCACATCACCCTGCCGGAGGTGCTGGTGTCCTTTGCCGGAAAGATGAACAGCGCCGCCACGCCGCTGATCCTGCTGCTGTTGGGCGCGTCCTTCGAGACGCGGGAGATCGCCCGGTACAAAAAAGAGCTGCTGGTGTGTGTGGGACTGCGCCTGGTGGTGTTCCCCGGCGCGCTTCTGACGCTGTCCATGCTGATGGGCCTGCGGGATATCGAGTTCGTCACGGTGCTGGCTATGACTGCCGCGCCCACCGCCGTCAATTCCTTCAATATGGCCCAGCAGCTGGGCGGCGACAGCCAGCTGGCAGGCAGCGCCGTGGTGGTATCCACTGCCGCCTCCTTCTTCACGCTGTTTGTCTGGATCACCCTGTTCAAGCAGCTGGGCATGTTCTGACCCCGATATATCATACATATATAAGGAGAGCTTCCAATGAAAACACCGGAAATTCACGAATCCGTTTTCGTCGCCCCTACCGCCACGGTGGTGGGCAATGTCCGCATCGGCGCCCGCAGCAGCGTATTCTTTGGCGCGGTGATCCGCTCTGAGCTGGATGAGATCGTCATCGGCGAGGGCACCAACATCCAGGACAACTGTGTGCTGCATATCGAGCGGGGCATCCCGGTGCATGTGGGCAGCGGCTGCACCATCGGCCACAGCGCCATCGTCCACAGCTGCACCGTGGGGGACAACACCCTGGTGGGCATGGGCGCCATCATCCTCAACGGCGCGGTGGTGGGCAAAAACTGCATCATCGGCGCCGGGGCGCTGATCCCCCAGAACGCCGTGATCCCTGACGGGTCGCTGGTGGTGGGCATGCCCGGCAAGGTGCGCCGAAGCGTCACCGAGGAGGAGATCGCCACCAACCGGGCCAGCGCGCAAATGTACATGGAGGAAGCGGCGGAATACAAGGCGCAGTTCGCCAACACATAAGAAACGCCGCGGGGCTGCTGCCCCGCGGCGTCTTATATTGGCAAAAGCTGGATGCCTATGCCGCTCTGGAGGTCTCTCCGCTCTCCGCCGCGGCGTCGCTGGCCTTGGTGCCTGACCTGTGATAGTTGTGCATCACGATGCCCAGCAGGATCAGCGCCGCGCCGATGACGCCCTGGACGCCCATGCACTCCTGCAGGAAAATGGCGCTCATGACCGCGGTGGCCAGGGGATTGATGGCGCACATCTGGGCGGCCCGGTCAGCGGTGGTGTACCGCTGGGCCACCGGCTGGAAGGTAAAGCCGAAGCAGGAGCACACCAGCGCCAGCGCCAGGATCACGCCCCACTCGGTGGCGTTCTGGGGCAGGTGGGGCGTTCCCGCCAGCGGCGAGGCGATGGCGGCGAACAGGCCCAGAAAGCCGATCTGGAACATGCCCAGCAGGATGGTGTCCCCCTCCTGGGAGAATTTTCCGGTGAGGATGATGCCGCCGGCGTACAGACACGCCTCCAGCAGGCACAGGGCCTCGCCCAGGCCGAATCCGGCAAAGCCGCCCTTCAGCGTCAGGAAGCCTACGCCAGCCAGCGTCACCGCCGCGCACAGCAGCGTCCGGTGATCCGGGGCCTTCCGGTGCAGCGCCGCCTCGAACAGCGGCACGATGACGATGGCCGTGTTTACCAGGAACGACACATTGGAGGCGGTGGTTTTGGTCAGGGCGAAGGTCTCGCAGGTCATGACGGCGAAAAAGACCGCGCCCAGGATCATGCCGTGCAGCAGGTCGGTTTTCGTCACGGTGCGCAGCTTCTTCCAGAAGATGACGCACAGCACCACGAAGGCCAGGCCGAACCGCACCGCCAGCAGATTCAGCGGCGACATGCTCTCCAGCCCCACCTTGGCGAACAGCAGCGACGTACTTCTGGCAAAGATCACAGCGGCCAGCAGCCATTCGGCAGCTCTCTTGCTCATTTGGTATCCCTCCCGTTTATCCGTTGCTCTCCCGCCTGAAACGCGCCGCTGAGGCAAGGCGCGGGCCTTGCCCCTGACGGCTGGATGGGGAGAGAAAATTGGTTACTTGGCGGCGGCCGCGGCCACCTTCAGCTCCGTCCTGTCGGGACGGCCATTGGTCAGACAGTTGACGGCCACCACGAACCCGGCGCCTGCCGCCATGGACAGGACCAGCAGCGCCGTGCTGCTTCCCACGCAGCCCAGCCAGGCGAACAGCACCACCAGAGCCAGACACACAAGGGCGACGGTCACGCAGACGTTGTTTCGTATATTCTTTTTCATGGTTTTGTCCTCCTTTTTGAATTTGGGGTTTGTTTTTCGTTACCTTTAGGTTGACTTCATCATAGCACGGCTTTATACTTGTGTAAAGCGATAGTATATCACGTTTTTGTTGACGAAACTGCAACAAAGGAGGGCGGCCATGGATACGGAAAAATGCGCGGCGCTGCTGTGCGCGCTGGAGGAGGGGACGCTGGCCCGTGCGGCGGAAAAGCTGGGCTATACCACCTCCGGCATCAGCCGCATGGTGGCGGCGCTGGAGGAGGAGCTGGGCTTTCCGCTGCTGCACCGCAGCCGGGGCGGCGTCCTCGCCACCGGCGAATGTGAGGCGCTGCTGCCCGCTCTGCGGCAGATGGCCTATCAGGCGGAGTGCTGCCGCCAGACGGCGGCGGCGCTGCGGGGTCTGGAGCAGGGCAGCATCACCGTGGGCGCCAACTACCACTTCTACTCCCGCCAGATGGCCCACCTGATGGCCCGCTTCCGGGAGCGCCATCCCGGCATCGTCTTTCAGACCATTGAGGGCACCAGCACCACGCTGGCAGTGGCCTTGCGGGAGCATCGGGCCGACCTGTGCGTCATCAGCCGCCGGGACGGCTCTCACCAGTGGTTGCCCCTGCGGCGGGATCCCATGATGGTCATGCTGTCCCCCGCCCATCCGCTGGCGGCGGCGGAGGCCGTGCCCATCCATCTGCTGGAGACGGAAAGCTATATCGAGATTTTCCCGGGCCGGGAGACGGACAACTCCCGTATTCTGGCGGAAAACGATATCCATCCCGGCAACCGCTTTGCCGGGGTGGAGGACAATTTCTCCGCCATGGCCATGGTGGAGGCGGGGCTGGGCATCTCTCTGGTGAACGGTCTGATCGCCGGGACGCTGACCGGCGACGTGGTGTTCCGGCCGCTGGATCCGCCCCAGTATGTGGAGATCGGCATCGCCACCCCGCCGACGGAGACCATGTCCCCCGCCGCGAGACGGTTTCTGGCGTTTGTCAGGGAGAATATCAAGGGGTGAAATTCCTATTGGAATACTGCCATTGATTCACAAGGGCTGCTCTTGTCAACTAATGGCACCATATCTTGTGACGATTAAAAAATCTTATACACCAGATATAGACATTTCGCCTTGACAACCCCTATATATGTGGTATACTTAGAGATGCGGCCCCACAATCCGCATCCCATTTTTATTTTTCGCCCCGCCGGGGCGCTGTATACGAGAGAAGGAGGATCATCACATGTACCGGGTGACAAAACGAGACGGAACCATCGCCGAATTTGATATTGCCAAGATCAGCGCTGCCATTACCAAGGCCTTTGACGCCATGGGCAAGCAGTACCACCCCAGCGTCATGGACATGCTGGCCCTGCGTGTCACAGCCGAGTTCGAGCCCAAGATCAAGGACGAGCTGGTGGCCGTGGAGGACATTCAGGACTGCGTGGAAAAGGTGCTGTCCGAGGCGGGCTACGCCGACGTGGCCAAGGCCTATATCCTGTACCGCAAGCAGCGTGAGAAGGTCCGCAACGTGGGCAGCGCCCTGCTGAACTACAAGGATCTGGTGGACAACTATCTGCAGATCAACGACTGGCGCGTGAAGGAGAACTCCACCGTCACCTACTCCGTGGGCGGCCTGATCCTGTCCAACTCCGGCGCCATCACCGCCAACTACTGGCTCAGCGAGATCTATGATCCCGAGGTGGCCGAGGCCCACCGCAACGCCGACCTGCATCTCCACGACCTGAGCATGCTGACCGGCTACTGCGCCGGCTGGAGCCTGAAGCAGCTGATCCAGGAGGGCCTGGGCGGCGTGGTGGGCAAGATCACGTCCTCTCCCGCCAGCCATCTCAGCACCCTGTGCAACCAGATGGTGAACTTCCTGGGCATCATGCAGAACGAGTGGGCCGGCGCCCAGGCGTTCTCCTCCTTCGATACCTATCTGGCCCCCTTCGTCAAGGTGGACGATCTGACCCAGAAGGAGGTCAAGCAGTGCATCCAGTCCTTCGTCTACGGCGTCAATACCCCCTCCCGCTGGGGCACCCAGGCGCCCTTCAGCAACATCACCCTGGACTGGACGGTGCCCCGCGATCTGGTGGATCAGCCCGCCATCGTGGGCGGCCGTGAGCGTGACTTCACCTATGGCGACTGCCAGAAGGAAATGGACATGGTCAACAAGGCCTTCATCGAGATCATGATCGAGGGCGACGCCAACGGCCGCGGCTTCCAGTACCCGATCCCGACCTACTCCATCACCAAGGATTTTGACTGGAGCGAGACCGAGAACAACCGCCTTCTCTTTGAGATGACCGCCAAGTACGGCACGCCGTACTTCTCCAACTACATCAACTCCGACATGGAGCCGAGCGATGTGCGCTCGATGTGCTGCCGCCTGCGGCTGGATCTGCGGGAGCTGCGCAAGAAATCCGGCGGCTTCTTCGGCTCCGGCGAGAGCACCGGCTCGGTCGGCGTCGTGACGATCAATATGCCGCGCATCGCCTATCTCTCCAAGACCGAGGACGAGTTCTACCAGCGGCTCGACCACATGATGGACATCGCGGCCCGCTCGCTCAAGACCAAGCGCACCGTTATCACCAAGCTCCTCGACGCCGGGCTCTACCCCTACACGAAGTACTATCTCGGCACCTTTGAGAACCACTTCTCCACGATCGGTCTCGTCGGCATGAACGAGGCGTGCCTCAACGCCCGCTGGCTGCACAAGGATCTCACCGATCCCGAAGCGCAGGAGTTCACCAAGGCCGTTCTCAACCACATGCGCGAGCGGCTGAGCGATTATCAGGAAAAGTACGGCGATCTCTACAACCTGGAAGCGACCCCGGCGGAGAGCACGTCCTACCGTCTCGCCAAGCACGACCGCAACCGCTACCCCGAGATCATCACCGCCAACATGAACGGCACCCCGTACTACACCAACAGCTCCCACCTGCCCGTGGGCTACACGGAGGATATTTTCTCCGCGCTGGATATTCAGGACGATCTCCAGACGCTGTACACCTCCGGTACGGTGTTCCACGCCTTCCTCGGCGAAAAGCTGCCCGACTGGCGCGCCGCCGCCGATCTCGTGCGCAAGATCGCCGAGAACTACAAGCTGCCGTACTACACGATGAGCCCGACGTACTCCGTCTGCCACGACCACGGCTACATTACCGGCGAGCACTTCACCTGCCCCAAGTGCGGCAAGGACACCGAGGTCTGGAGCCGCATCACCGGCTACTACCGCCCCGTGCAGAACTGGAACGACGGCAAGGTGCAGGAGTTCAAGGACCGCAAGGAGTACAACATCGGCCACAGCCACTTCACCGGCGGCATCCACCGCCACGAGGCCTGCTGCGGCGACGGCACCGTCGCCCACGGCATGCAGCCCGAAGAGGTCGGCACCGTTTCCGCGGCGCATACCGCGCAGCTCTTCACCCGCACGACCTGCCCGAACTGCCGCGTGGCTGAGAAGATGCTCGACAAGGCCGGATTTGCCTACGAGAATCTGACCGCCGAGGAACACCCCGAGCTCTGCCGCGAATACGGCATCAAGGGCGCGCCGACGCTCGTGCTCTCCGACGGTGTGCATTTTGAGAAATACTACGGCGTAGCCGAGATCAAAAAGCTCCTCGCCGAGACCGCGCAGAAGGCGGAATAAGCCGCTTTTTCCCGCACAAAATAGAAACGAAGCCCGCTCCGGCGGGCTTCGTTTGCGATATCAAATACTATTGGGCGGGGCTCTGCTCTGCCCGCAGTGTGATCTTTTTCAGGGGGGGAAATCGCCATGTACGACATCATCATTGCCGGAGGCGGCCCGGCGGGAATGACCGCCGCCATTTACGCCCGCCGCAGCGGGAAAAGTGTCCTTCTGCTCGAACGTGAGGGATACGGCGGCCAGATCGCCTACGCGCCGCGCGTGGAGAATTATCCCGGCGTCGCCTCCGTCGGCGGCGCGGAGCTCGCCGAGCGGATGCTCGAGCAGATGCTCGCGCTTGACGCCGAGACCGACGTCGGCGAGGTTTTGTCCGTGGAGCGTGCCGGGGAGAATTTCACCGTGCGCACGGAGGACGGCATATACGAAAGCCGCGCCGTGATCCTCGCCACGGGCGCAAAGCACCGCCATCTCGGTCTGCCGGACGAGGAGGAGCTTCTCGGCCACGGCGTTTCCTACTGTGCGGTGTGCGACGGCGGATTTTATAAAAACGGTGTCACCGCCGTTGTCGGCGGCGGGGACAGCGCGCTGCAGGAGGCGCTGCTTCTTTCCGATATATGCTGGACCGTGTATCTCATCCACCGGCGCGACGCCTTCCGCGGCGACGCCGAGAAGCAGGCGCGCCTCTTCGCGCGAAAGAACGTTAAAGTCCTCACGCCGATGGAGATCGCCGGATTTCTCACGGAGGACGGCGCTCTCCGCGCGCTGCGGCTGAAAAATACCGCGACCGGCGAAGAGACCGAGCTTGGCGTGGACTGTCTTTTTGTCTCCGTCGGGCAGCAGCCGGAGCTTGAGCGCTTCGCCGCGCTCCTGCCGCTCACGGCGCAGGGCTACGCCGCCGTGCCGGAGACCGGCGAAACGCCCGTCCGGGGCGTTTTCGTCGCCGGGGACTGCCGCGGCAAGCGCGTCCGTCAGCTCGCCACCGCCGTTTCGGACGGGGCGAACGCCGCGCTCGCGGCGTGCCGCTATCTTGACGGCGAGGAGTAAGTTCCCGTAATTCGGGCGACATAATTTTATAAAGCCGACGGCGCAGAGATTGACATATTTCGCAGAATGCAGGGAAGGTGCTGACGCATACGTTTATCACACAGAAAATCTGGGGAAGCAGCTGGGAGAATGATATCGCTTCCCTCCGTGTTTTCATGGCGACGCTTCGGAAAAAGCTGGAAAAGCGTCATTTTGGTAACGGAACGCGGCGGAATTTGTTTCTTCTTCTTAACGATTTCCTCCGGGCATTATGTTAATTTACAGACAGGTTATGTAAAGCACGCAACCAATTCCGACTTTAACCGAGGGAGTCTGCCATGAGAGCCTCACGCCGATCCGCCGTATATCGTGTCTTTTCCGCAGCAGTCATCGCACTGCTGCTTATTGCGCTGCTGAGCGGAAACGCGCTTGCCGCCGGCACGGACGGTCTTACCGTGGAAACGCTCACATTCCGGGACGTTCTGGCGCTTTACGCCGCAGACCGGGACTCCTTCGGCGAGAACGCCTCGGAGACGGACGGCGATGGCGTGACGAACGCCGCGAAGCGTCTGGCCGAGATGTTCACGTTCACCGTCGGACTGAACTACGCCGGCGAAGGGCTCAACTGCAATTATTTCGGCAAGGACATTTCCGCGCAGATGGGCGCGGAGCCGTATACCGATGCCAACCGTCTCGCCTCCTACGATGTGGAGATCCTCCCCTACCGCAGCTACGCCGTGGCGCTGCCGCAGGGGCAGACCACGACGATCTCGGTCTATCTCGCCGGGTACACCAACGCCGCCGCGTCCGGCGGCGTGGAGGCGGTGCTCCACTACGTCTGGCAGGATCAGGGCGTGTGGTATGCCGTGAAGGACGATAATCCGTACTACCGCATCCGCTTCAACGGCAAAAGCGCCCGCGCGCTTGCCGCCGACGGACTTGCCATGGCGCTCACCCACGCCGAAAACGGCACCGCCGCCATCGGCGCGTGGGAAAACCTTTCCGCCATGCCCGACGGAAACGGCGCTGCGACGCTCGCTGACAGCACGCTTCTCGCCGGACAGGACAGCGCGAACCTGATCGGCGTAACGAACGATATTTCCGCTCTCTCCGCCGGGTCTCTCTCCCATTCGCTGCTCGCCGTGAGCGACTTTCTCCGCGGCGATACAACGTATCAGACCGGCCCGCTCGTCCACAAGCGCGACTGCTTTGAGGCCGGGACGCTCCACCGCGTGCCGGACGGCGAAGCGCTGCGCGAGGGCGTAACGTACGAATTTCGCGTGCAGTATGCCGAGGCGCTCTCCGTCGCGGCAGGGATGCGCAGCGAGGACGCTGGGCTTGCCGTCCGCTCCGAGCTGACGGGCGAGGAGTTCCCCGTTTCCGATTTCGTCTGGTACGGCAGCAGTGAGCACCTGACCGGCGATGAATATAATCCTTACACCATCACATTCACTTATACCCCTTCGAGCGAGGGAAGCACCGTGTGCAGCTTTGTGCCGGTGAATCTTACCGGCGAGAGCAGCGCGCTTTCCGCCGCACCCTTCCGCGCCTGCGCCGAGACCACGGCGCCGGTCGCGGAGACCGTCGCCGTTGTTGAAACGCCCGCCGTCGTCGAGACTGCCGTTTCCGTGACGCCGGAGGCCACGCTCCCCACGCCGGAACCGCCTGCCGTTTCCCAGACCATGTCCGGCAGCGCCACGCCGGCGCCGCTGCGCGATGCCGAGAGCGGAGCGCCCGCCACCCGCGTGCTGCTTGCGCAGACGCTCTGGACGCTCTTTGACCGCCCCGCCGCCGAGGGTGACGTGTACTTCTCCGATCTCCCCGCCGACACCGACGCGGCGCAGGCCATCCGCTGGGCAGCGCAGAGCGGGCTGATCGTCGGCTACGGTGACGGCACATTCCGTCCCGACGAGCCGGTCACCCGTGAGCAGACCGCCGTGATCCTCTGCCGCTACGCGGCGCTGCGCGGCGCGGACACCTCCGCTGCGGGCGATCTCGCCGCATGGAGCGACGGCAGCTCCGTCAGCCCGTGGGCGCAGCAGGCGATGCTCTGGGCCGTGCAGTCCGGCACGATCGCCGCGCACGGTGACGGCACCATCGGCGCACACGAGACTGCGACCTGCGGCGCGCTTTCCGAGATGCTGATGAATCTTCAGCAGAAGCTGTGATATACTAAACAAAAGCTCCTTTTGACGAGGGGAAAAACCTCCGTCGGGCGGGGCAGAGTCCCGCCCCTGTAAAAGGGCCGAATTGTGCCCGCAGGGGCGGGGCTCTGCTCCGCCCAGCGCAAAACCGCCGACGGAAAGAGAGAAAAACCGTAAACCTCCGCGCAGGACGTCTCTCCCCCCTCTTTTGCCCGCGGCATAATTTACCTCCCTCTGACGAGGGAGGCTTTTCGTTTCGGAAAGGAATTTATTTATGAGTGAAGCCAGCCTCCCGCTCGAGATCGAGCGGAAATTTCTCATCGCGCTGCCGGACGCGGCGCTGCTCGGGGAAAAGAGCGTGAAGCGTCTTGCCATTGCGCAGGTCTATCTCCACGCCGGGACCTCCGGCGCGGGCCGCCGCATCCGCCGCGCCCGCTGCGGCGATGAAACGCGGTATTACTATACCGAAAAGACGCGCGTCACCGCCGTAACGCGCATTGAGCGCGAGCACGAGATCCCTGCCGCGGAGTTTGAAGCGCTCCTCTCCGAGCGCGACGAGGCGCTGCGCACGATCGAAAAGACGCGCTATCTTGTGCCCTTTGAAGGGCACACGCTGGAGATCGATGTTTTCCCCTTCTGGCGCGACCGCGCCTTCTGCGAATGCGAGCTGCAAAGCGAGGATGAGCCTCTGCCGCTCCCGGGCTGGCTGCATGTATACCGTGAAGTGACGGACGATCCGCGCTACACCAACCGCGCTCTCGCCCGCAGCGTGCCGGACGAGATACTCTGATCCGTATTGCTTTTCTCCGGCAGAATATGGTATAGTAATAGGGATAAATCCGCCTTGATAGAAAAGGAGAACCCCTATGCTCTTTGATGGTTTGAGCCCCATCGTCTGCGGCGTGTTGGGCTATGTCAGCATCATTCTCTACGATCTCAACAATACCTCACACAACAACGACCGCATGCAGTCGCTCCACACCGTCGGTGCCGGTCTGATCGGTCTCGCGTTTTTCAGCACCGTCCTGCCCGGCCTTTCGGAGGCCAATTCTCTGCCCGCAGCGGTACGCATCATCGCCGGTGTACTGGCGCTCGGCTTTTTCGCGCTGCTCATATACCTCACCCTCATCGCCGGCGGGCGCACGAACTGGAAGCGCAAGGACCCCAAAAAACGCTGGTGGGAAAAGGATCTCGTGACGACGGGAGCCTACGCTCTCTGCCGCCATCCGAGTGTTTGGGCGATGCTCTTTTTCTGTCTGCTGCTCATCCCGGCGGCGAACTTTGATCCGTGGTGCGCCACCACTTTCAGCCTGTGCGGTCTGCTGCTGGCAATGTATGAGGACGTCAATGTTTTCCCGGTGCTCATGCGCGGGTACAACGCCTACAAGGACACCACGCCGTTCCTCTTCCCCACGAAGGAGAGCATCCGGCGGTGCTTTAACGGAAAGAAGGCCAAATAAACACCATGCACGACGAACTGACTGCCGTTGATATGCAGAAAATGCGCGAGGAGCTCCGCGAGCGCGAGGAAGTGCTCATGCCGAAGATCCTCGAGGATGTGAAGGTCGCCCGCTCGTTCGGCGATCTGAGTGAAAATTTTGAGTATAAGGCTGCCAAGGCCGAGCAGCGCAAGAACATGAGCCGCATCCGCTATCTCAAGCAGATGCTCGCCTCCGCCGTTGTGATCGACGCAAAGTCCGGCGCCGATGAGGTCGGTCTCTTTGACCGCGTCGTGCTGTATCTCGAGGATGACGACGAGGAGATGACCGTCCGGTTCGTGACAACGCTCCGGCAGAACGCTCTCGAAGGGCTCATCAGCAAGGAATCCCCGCTCGGTGCGGCGGTGATCGGCCACAAGGCCGGCGAGCGCGTATACGTCCGCGTGAACGACGATTACGGGTATTACGCCGAGATCCGGTCCATCGAAAAAGGTCAGGACGACGCAAGTCTTGAAATAAGCGCTTATTGATATCCTCATCCGTTTTTGCAGCGAAAGGAGAACTTTCATGTCCGCAACACTCGTTATCATGGCCGCGGGGCTCGCCTCGCGCTACGGCGGGGCGAAGCAGATCGAAAAGGTCGGCCCCGGCGGAGAGATCCTCATGGAGTACACCATTCACGACGCGCAGCGCGCCGGATTTGACCGGTTCGTCATCATCCTCCAGCCGCAGATGCTGGAAGACTTCCGCGCCGTGTGCGGCGAGCGGCTCGAAGGAAAGGCGCACGTGGATTACGCCTTCCAGAGCTTTGACGCGCTGCCGGATTGGTTCGCCGTTCCGGAAGGCCGCACGAAGCCTTATGGCACCGTCCCCGCCGTACTCAGCGGAAAGGACGTGATCACCGGCAAGTTTGCCGTGGTGAACGCCGACGATTACTACGGCCCCGGCGCCTTCACGCTGATGTACGAAGCGCTTGAAAAGCTCCCGGAGACGGGCCGCGGCTGCATGGTCGCCTACAAGCTGCGCAACACCGTGAGCGATTTCGGCACCGTGACGCGCGGCGTATGCCGCATCGACGGCGGCGAGATGACCGCCGTGAAAGAGACGTTCAAGATTGGCAAGGCGCCGGACGGCTCCATCCGCTCGTTCGCCGATTCCGAGGAGGGCGTCGCGCTTGACGGCGAAAGCCCGGTATCGATGAACTTCTGGGGCTTCACGCCGTGGGCGCTCGACGAGATGGAGACCTACTTCCATACGTTCCTCCGCTCCGAGACGGGCAAAGAGCTCAAGAGCGAGTGCCTGCTGCCGACAATGGTCGGCGACATGCTTCGCGAAGGGTCGATGCACGTTGACGCCTACACGACCGAGGAAGCGTGGTTCGGCATGACGTACCACGAGGACCGCGCCACGACCGCCGCCATGCTCCGCAAGCTCACCGCCGAGGGCATGTACCCCGAGACGCTGTACTGAAACCGCCTATAGAAAACCCGGCTCTTCCGATTGTTTCCGAAGAGCCGGGTTTTTCTGTTCACTGTATCGCGGCGAGTGCGAGCTGCACCGCGCCGAAGAGCGCGTCGTGCTCCGGGGCCGCCGGACGGCAGAACGGTGCGAGCGCCGCGCACACCGTGCGGCGGTACACGTTGTCCTCTGCGAGCAGCCCGCCCGCGAGAGCGCACGGCGAGCCGTTGTCAAGACCGAGTTTGTCCATGACCGCCGAGACGAGGCGGGCAAGCTCGGCGGCGCCGCGGCGAAGAATATCAAGACTGACCGCGTCCCCCTGCGCCGCGCATCGCAGCACGAGCGGCGCGAGCGCGGCGATGTCGCCCTTGCCGCGGCGGGAGAAATAGACAAAATCAAATATGCCCTGAATGCCGCTGCCGCCGACAGTGTCCATCACCGCGCCGTGGAGCGCATTTTCCGAAAGACGGCCGTCCTCGGTCTGGAGCGCCGCGGCAAGCGCGTCCCGGCCGAGCGCGTAGCCGCTGCCGGGATCGTCGATGATATGCCCGCCGCCGCAGCGAAAATTCTCTCCGGCGGCGTTTTTGCCGTAACAGATCGAGCCCGTTCCCGCGATGAGGACGCACCCCGGCGTCTGCATCGCGCCTGCGAGCGCGATCTCATGGTCGCCGCAGAGAAGGAGCTTTCCGGCAAAGCCGTGCGCAGCAAGTTCCGCGCGTAGTATTTCCCCCATCGCCGCGCCGGACGCTCCCGCGCCGCCGACGCACAGCGCGCCGCATGCGCGCATATCGCCGCAGAGCGTGAGGATCTCCCCCACGCGGCGGCGGAAGCCGTCCTCGCCGATGGCGGAAAGGTTGAAGGCGCCGAGCGTTTCTCTATGGAGCAGTGTCCCGTCCGACGCGCAGACGGCCACGCGGGTCTTTGTCCCGCCGCCGTCAATACCGACAACAAACATATCTCTCACCTCACAGCGCCGCGGGCATCACGCCGCAGCAGTCTCCGCCGGAGAATACGTCCGCGAGCGCGGCGAGAGAATCTCTCGAATAATCGAATGCCGCGAGCAGCGCCGCATTTTCGGGCATGAGCGGAAGATCGTAGGGGTTGCGAAGCGCCGCCACGGTCATCGGCACGCCCTTTTCGGCGAGCGCCGCCGCGAGAGCGAGCTGGCCGCGGAAGAGGTGCGCGTTGCAGGAGGAAAAAATGATATTTTCCGCTTCGTCCGCGCATTTGACGAGATCTGCGATCTCCTTCTCGTCCGGGTCCTTGGAGCAGCCGGCGAATTTCGCTCCGAAACGCGCGCCCATATACTCCGGGAACGCTTTCGCCTCCGGGTCGGCGTTTGAGGCCTGCGTCATGCGGTAATCGGCGCAGCCGCAGAAAAACGTCTTTTCGCTTGCCCGGCACGCCTTGCCGCGCACCGCAGTGACCGCCTCGCGCGCCATGCGCGCGGCAGCGGTGAAGTCCTCGGCACGGCCGGCGCTCTCCGGCTCGGCGGGATGTATCCACCGCTCCTTGGCACGGAGGATGCGCTCCGCAGACCCGTCCAGCTCCTGCGCGTTGATCGAGCCGCTCGCGGCGGCGGCGAGCGCCGCTTCAGCGCGCTCGCGCTGGAGATCGGCATTGCTCGAAACGAATACCATGTCCACGCCCGCGCGCATCGCCTCCACGACGCCGTGCGCCGTGCCGTAATGCCGCCGGATAGCGTCCATTACCATGCAGTCGCTGAGAATAAGCCCGTCAAAGCCCAGCGTTTCGCGCAGAAGGCCGTGCATGATCGTGCGCGACAGCGTGGCCGGAACGCCATTTGGCTCAATGTTCGGGGAGAGGATGGGGCTGCTGATTATGGC
>ENA-UEQL01001447-UEQL01001447.1-human-gut-metagenome-genome-assembly--contig:-NODE-1447-length-16582-cov-8.289549_pt1 | contig 16582 bp, 20 predicted proteins | sample MGYA00242905_ERZ507926 | MGnify/ENA primary metagenome ERZ507926 (study PRJEB26167, sample SAMN06115531) | human gut metagenome | host: Homo sapiens | place: China:Henan | collected 2015-09-09...
TCTATCCGAAAAATAATAAGGGACTGGACCTCCGCCTATATTAGGAACAGAGATTGATTCAAATTTGAGCTTTTTTTTCTTTATCAGACCGTTTAGTGCATCCCCCACAGCCTTAGCATCAGCAGCAACGCCCTCTTGCGTCAGCGTTTTATCGGGTGCTTCCTGCTTATACGGATTATTTGCTGCTCCACTCATAAACTCACCTCCAACACAAAAACCGCCGCGCTCGTCGGCGCACTGTTCGCATAAAACTTAACCACCCCGGCTCCGGGTTCCAGCGCGGCTACCATCCGCACCGCATCAGTCACCCGGGTGCGGTCGCTTACCGCAATCCGACTGTCCGCCGTCACACCTGCCACTGTGACCGTGGCGCACTGCGTATAACTCGTGCTGGTTCCGTCGTCCCACGTCACCGTGTAGCTGCCAGCCGTCCAGGCGCTTGCTGCCACCGTAACGGTTTTGTAGCTATGCGCGTTTTCTGCGCCCATATCCTCCGCATTCAGCCATACCGATTCCCCGGTCTTGCCGTTCACGTTTTGGATAACACCCGGGTCGCCTTTCTCACCCTGCGGGCCTGTCGCGCCGATGGGGCCTTGCTCACCTGTCAAGCCCTGTAGGCCCTGTGGCCCTCGCTCACCGGTTTCTCCCTTTTTCCCCTGGATGCCCTGTGGCCCTTCCGGGCCAACTTCACCCTGTGGGCCAGCGGGGCCTGTCTCACCGGTAGCGCCTTGCGGCCCCTGTGCGCCCTGCGGCCCCTGCGGGCCTTGCAAACTGCCGATCGGGTTCCATTTCTTGGCGTCCACATCCCAAAGGTAAACAACGTTGTCGGTCTCGCTGCCCACCGCGTAAGCGTCGCCCTTGTTGCCGGTGGGGTGTGCTCCTTCCAACATCGTCAGGCTGTTGTAGCGCCCCAGCACAACAAAGCTCGTGCCGTCTGCGCCCTTCTCACCCTTCGGCCCCTGCGGGCCTGTCGGGCCTGTCGCGCCGGTCGGCCCTTGTGCGCCGGTCAAGCCCTGCACACCGCGCGGGCCTTGAATCCCCTGCGGCCCAATGGGGCCAATATTGCCCTGTGCACCCGCTGGCCCCTGCGGGCCTACCGGGCCTTGCGGGCCTTGTGCGCCGGTATCACCTTTGCGCAACGCTATCTGTGTCACGCCGCCATTGTCCGTCACGGTCGCACCCATAAACTGCATCCGGCTCCGCTGCGGCATTTCCTCGCCGCCCTCGTCCAGTATCAAATGGCCGCTGCTGCCGGTAGCCTGCCAGGTCTTGCCGTCACTGCTCGTCTCAATGACCCTGTCGCTGTTTAACCGGATATACAGGCAGCCGCCCTCATTGTGGGTGCGGTTTTCCAACGTCATTTCGTTCAGGGCCGTCACAAGCTGGTTGAAAATCGGCACAATGACTTCTCGCGGTATTTCGTCCATGACCCGCTGCATCTCTGCTGTGCTAAATCCCGGTGTGTCCGGCTTGCCAACGTTGCCCTTGCCGCTCAAATCGGCGGGTAATATTTCTCTGAATGCCATTTCCTCACCCCTTAAAGTTTCCGTTTTCCACAAATTCTGTGGCGATCTGCATCAGGCCAAAGGGCTGGTTCAGTTCCTCGTTCACAAATCGGAACCGCGCCTTGTCCACCCGCTTGATGCGTATTTTGTTGTGCAGCGTACGCGCCGTCTGGTCGTTGGAGTAGGTGAACTGGTGGTAAACCAACTGGGAATAGGTAAAATACCGGCTGTGCAGTTCATCCTTCCATATCTGGTTCCAGATGCCGCGCTTCATGGCAAACACTGTCACGCTCGTGGCAACACTGGGGGCCATTTGCAGCGCCAGATAGCGGAAACTTTTGTTCTTGTAAAACAGCGCTCCCATCAAATCCGGGGTCTCCCACGCGGCGCAGATGGCCTTGCCGTCGTCGTTGTAGCTTGTCAGCGCTTCGGTGTCGTTATAAAACCGATAAATTTTCCCATCGGCAGAGCCAAAATACAGACTTGTCTCGTTCACCCACATGACCCGCGCCGGGATATTCGTCTCGTAAAAGCAGGCGTATTGGCGGGTGGAATACGGCTCGTTCTTGTTCGCGCCCAAATTCTGCTGTCCGTCCAGCACATAGGCAACGCCGTTCAGGCACAGCCAGTACATATCCTTGTATACACAGGCGTAGGCGTCGCCCTTTCCTGCTTCGGCCAGTAGCTTGCCGTTCATGTAATAACTGCGGTTCTGGCTGAATCTCTCACCCACAATGTCACTGGGCGTGATCGCATAGATGCCTAAGTTTGTCAAAAACATTGGCTCGTTCGCGCAGTAGGCAAAACTGTATTTGGCGATTGCGCCCGGCCCCTGGATTGTGTTCGTAACAGGAAACGCCGGTTCATTGTCCACCAAATTGCCCTGCCGGATAATTACGTTTCGGTCTGTTTCGTGCTCATCCTTGTGCGCCGCTATGCGGTTCTCAATGATGGAATATCCCATGATGGCGCTTTTCTCTGTGCCTACCTTGCTGTACCCGGTGTCGGGCCAGTACGTCAAGTCATACTGCCCGCTGTACCAGTCCTGGTTTGGATAGTCAGGATTTCCGCTTAAAAACAGGCGGTCGGTCGCGCCGTTCACGCCAAACAAAATGCCGATATTACATTTGTTGATTCTGTCCGCATAGCCTTTCACGGTACGGCTTGCGGTGATTTCAATGTTATCCTCGCCGGTAACAGGGCTTTTCCCCGGCGCAGTGTTGAACGTTACCACTCCCGTTGACGCATTGCAGCTGTATCCGCTGGTCATTGTCTCCCAACTTCCGTTGCTCGTCAGCTTGCGCACCGTCACATTGGCGCTGTCCAACCCGGAAAAACTCAAATGGTACTGGGTGCTGGTTCCGTCTGCTGAAAAAAGCTCCTTAAACTTTGGTTGCAGCAGGTTCAACGCGTCATACTGTTTGCCGCCGCCGGACGGTGCTTTTGCAATCGTCAGTGTAGGGATGCGGGCATTGTCGCTCGCTTTCTTGATGGTGCTGCCGTCATAGACCAACAGGCATTTTCCGTCTGCAATGTATAGCTTATCTTCCATCTGCCAACTGCTGCTCCGCGCATCGGCCATCCCGGTATAAATGGCAGACCCGATGTCGCTGCCGCTCGTCGGTTTCAAATACAGCGCCGTACCCGCATGGATCAGCGTCTTGTCTTTCAGGATATGGCAGCCGTTGATGCGGGCGGGGTAGGTGTACAGCTTTTCATATCCCATCCGTTTGCGGACTTTGCCCGGTTCCGAACGGATGATGTTCTGCGCATTGGGGCTTTGGCTCGTGCTCACGTTGGCCGTGTTGCTCGTGTAGTCGATGCCCAGCAGCTTGTCAATCACCAGTTTGGAGCGGCCGATGGGCGTCGGGATACTGAATGTCGCCATCCTTACCACCACCCTGTATTACTGGCAAATTCCTCTTTCGTCACAGCCTGCGGGTTGCGCAGCCGTTCAAAAGCGGTTTCAAATTCGTTGCGGTAGTAGGTCGCCACTGTAATGTCATCGTCTTTGTACAGCTGGCTTGCCATGTACAGCGGCAGCAGTACAACAGCGTCATCCGGCAGGTCGATCACCGTGTCGTCGGCGGTGGTCAGCGTCAGCATCTCTGGCTTTGCGTCATAGAAAAACTCAAACTCTCCCGCATAGCTGTCCGGAAATACCAGATACTTGCCGCCGTACAGTACAATGCCGCTCACCGGTGCGGGCGTGCCTTTGGTCATCTTGTAGATTTCCATGACCCCGGTGCGCCAGAAATTGGGCACCGTCTTTTCCAGGTCAACGGTCAGCGGTGCGTCCGCTTCTTTGGTAAAGCGGCAGCTTTTGCGCAGGTATCGCCCCGCCGTGCACAGCATTTCTATGGCTTCGTTGGCGGCCTGCGGCATGGCGTTCATGTACTCTTTGTTCGATTCATCCGGGTTCGTGATATCCGTTCCGTCAGAACTGAACATTTTTTGTAAGGTCGCCAGTTTGATTTCCTTCCAGGTCAACCGCATTCACCCCCTGTTCCATCTGCCGCTGTGCTTCCAGCTGCTTGTTGATATCTTCCAGCACCGTTGCCGCGTAAGGGTATCCGGTACTCTTGTTCCATGTCCAATAGGTTCTGGCACTGTTCAAATTGCCGATGGGGCCAAACGCGCCCGCCTGGAAATCCACCTTTGCCATATCCCACAGCCGTTCACGGTTGCTGGCAAGGTTACTTGCCGGGTCTACCTCAATGATAAATTCATCGTTCCAGTACAATTCCCCGGCAGCGTCCCGCTTCAAAAACTCCATGCGGTCAAAGTGCCCGTACTGCTGTTCGCCGTCCACGTCGGTGTCCGTCATGGGATACGGCTCATCCGCATACGCCAGCAAAAATTCAAACATCTTGCGGTACAGCTTGGCGTAGGCGTTGTTCTTCATCTCCCGCTTGGATTGCAAGCGGCCCGCGCTCTGGTTCGCGCTGAACTGCTTTGCGCTGCCGGATGTCGCAGAACTGTCGTACTTGCCCTGGAACGCGTCGGTGATGCCCAACGTCGATTTTGCCCAGTTATAGTTATATTCCAGCATATTCTGGTCGTTCTGCACGTTGGGCTGCACGTTGATGACATCGATCATACTGCGTTGGCTCGGGTTCTCTATGCGCAGGATTTTTAACTCGTTGTCGTTCAGTTCTGCCTGCACGCCCTCCGGCAGAATGACCCAGCTGCCGCCTTTCAGCAGCTTTTCCTGTATCTTCGTGCCGTATTTGTTGATGGCTTGCTGCTGGTCGGCCACAATGTCTACGTCCGATACGCCCAAAAACTTGTCCGATGCCGCAATGTTCACCCGCTCGATCAGGGGGAAGCCGTGCGGCTTGTAGGCGGGTATCTCGTTGGCTTGCATCTCGCCGGGCATCAGGATAACTTCCCCGGTGTCATTGTCCAGCTGTACGCTGCCGTCCGGGTTCATGATGGGCACATCCTCGCCCTGTACCTGTGCGTGCAAAACCTCGCCGCTGCTCATCGTCACATCCTGGGTCAGGGTAAGCGTCTGCACGGGCTGTTCCTTGAACTTCTTATTCCCGCAAACACATACATCCCCCACCCGGCGGCGTCCGCATTTTGTGCAGACCTCCGCCGTTCGTGCGTAATAATCGGGGAAATCTTCCAACACTTGGTTGCCTACCCAGCTAAACATACCCACTGTGCCCTTGTCGTGCTTGTAGTAGACAATGTTTTGGGTCACAACGCCGCTGTGGGTGCTGCCGTCGTCTCCGCCCCGGGCATCCGGCGCATCTTCGGTGTCGGTGTCCAGCTTAATGCCGTACCGTGCTTCCAGGGCTTCTTTGCTCTTGGATATCTGCACAAACACATAATCCATGTCGTCCAGCTTGTACACGCCCGGCTGTGGGATGACCTGCCGCGGGTGGCGCAACTCAATTTCTACGTCGCCCAGTGTGCAGTGATACCCCGCCGCAGGGTTCCATTCCACATGGAAAAAATCGGCCCCCTGCACCGGCACGGTGCGTTCGCTGCGGTCGTTCAGTTCGGTAAAGTGCATCCGGCGTGCCTGGTTGCGCAAAAGGCTTTCCAGCTTGCGTGCCTTGTCCTCGTCCTCCCGGTGGATGGCCGTCACCTTTGGCAGCGGGTAGGTCGAATCCACCTGGCTTTCGATCAGCTCATAGATGATATTGCGCACATTGGTGGCATCCTTCTTGGCTCCCTGTATCTCGTGGCTGCCGTAGTACATGGCCTCGCGCTTGCGCATCTTATTCAGCGTGTCGCTGTACGCAGATTTTGCGCTGGATAACTTGCCCTGCCATTTTTCAAGGTCTTTTGTCTGCTTATCGTCTTTCTTCATATCGTCACTCCTGTGGGGTCATGCCACCGCAAATGTGATAAAAAAGCCGCTCTTCATCCATAGCCTTCCCCCTTTGAAGGAAGGTGGCCCGCAGGCCGGATGAGAGGCGGCTTTGACTTTGCTGCTTGTCTCTTGGTTATTTCTTACTTCTTGGTTCGCCGTTTCCGGGTAACTTGGCTTCCCCCTTGGGGGAAGCTGTCAGCGGCTCCGACCGCTGACTGATGAGGGGCAGCCTCGCTGTTTTCCACTGCCCGGGAATAATACGTCCCATCACTGTTCACGGCCTCCACAACATACAGCCGCTTGCCATCCTCAAAGGTGTCCCCAATTTTCAATCCTTTAGGAACCATGCTGCACCGCCTTAGGTCAGCGTGCTACCAGCAGCAGCGCCGCCCAAAATAACGTGCCGCCAATCTCCGAACCCGGCGCTGAAACGGCCACGGCAGGAAGTGATAAGATCCTGCGTCAGCGTGTCCACGTTCTGGAAGGTCTCCATCGCGGTACGGTCATAGAACACGTTGCCCAGCAGGTCTTTGTTGGCCTGGCTGCTCATGATGATATAGGGGTTGCTTTCCTCCGCTGCCTGCCAATGATGGTCAACAATCAGCTTCCACATACCCTTGTTGACGTTCACATCATTGAAGTTGCTGCCGACCTGCTGGTCACTGTTGGCAATCTTCTTTGCCAGCACGATCATATCGGGGCGGTTGGCAGGCAGAATGATGGTGTCGAACACATAGCCCATGTGGTTGCCGGAGGCATTCATGAAGTTGAAGCCGACATTCGCCAGCTTGTTCAGCATCGCGTCATCGGTGCCAAGCGCATTGGTGAACACATTGCTCTGTGCAGCAACGCCGGTATTGCCGGTATGGTCTTTGGCAAACAGGGCCTTGCCGTCCGCAGTGGTGGAATCCAGCCCGGTCTTTGCGCCGTAAGTAAAGGTCGCGGCGGCGCTGGTCAGTGCGCTGGAAGCAAACACAGCACGGCTGCGCTTGTAGGCACGCACATAGGCTGCAGCGCGGGCAGCGGCCATATCGAACTGGTTGTCCTCGATCATCGTCTTGGTGATGCGGAACGCCTTCTTGAACTCACTGTGCTGGATAAGCTTGGGTTCCACCTCGCCGAAATCATCCAGCGGGCTTGACGCACCCTCATCGACCAGATCAAAGTTGGAGAAGGTAGACATACCGGCGATCTTCTCGCCAAAACGCTTGGACTTCTTGACATTGAACAGCGCTTTCACAAGCTCGTCATCGTTGTTCTTCTCGTTGTCGGTGTCCTTCATCTTCATGGTGAGCAGGTCAGCCCACTCATTCCAAAAATCATTGGCAAGGCCGCTTGCCTTACTAAAAATAACTGCCATAGTCAGTCTCCTTTACACAAAAATCAAATTGAGTTGTAGAGCTTCTGTAGCTCCTCTTCGCTCTTGTCCGGGAAATACTCACGTGCTTTCGCAAGCATCCCGCTGCTCATGGTCTTTTCCTTGCCCGGCATATTGGCCCCTCCGTGGGACGCCAGATGTCCTTTGCCGCGTGCCGCGTTGATAGCTGCTTGTCGCCCTGCCGCTGTGCCGCTCTGTACGGCCTTGCCATAGTTGACTGCCTTATAGGCCGTCACCATATCCAGGCCCTTGTTCTGCACCAGGTTCACGATCTCGCCAAAGTTCTCCATATTGGCAAGGTCTGCAACACTTTTCAGGCCCGGTTCCAGCTTTTGCAGCTCGGCAAAATCAGCGTTGAACGCCGCCTGCGCCTCGTCGTTGACCCGGGCCGCCTTCAACTCCTGCATCTCTGCTTTCAGCTGTGCCTTCTCTGGGTCGTTGTCAATGATGCGCTGCAAGGCGGCACGCTGTTCTGCCGTCTGGTTTGCCGTAGCCTGTTCAATGGCTTTTTGTCTGGCAATGCGGTTCTGGGCATCCATCGCGTCAAAGTAATCCTGCATCGTATGGATAGCCGCGCCGGTCTCGGGGTTCTTGTACCCGGCAAATCGCTGTGCAAACTGTCGGTCTACGCGCTGCTGTGCCTCTCGCTCGCTGCGCTGGCGGGCAATGGCCCATACATTGTTGGGAATCTCCGGTTCCTGCGCGGGGGCAGTTTCCGTACTTTCCACATCGGTTTCCACGTTTTCCACAGTTTCCACGTTTTCTTCCGGGGTGTTCTCAATCTGGTCGGCTACGCCAGCGGTCACGCCGTTCTCAAACTCGTCCATAGGTTCCTCCGCGTACAACGCCCGCCGGCTAAAAATTTGTATAAAAAAAGCGCCTACCATCTCCGGTAAGCGCTTCTTCTATCCTTTTCTTCGCCTTCCCCTGTGGGGGAAGGTGCCGCCGCAGCGGCGGATGAGGGGCAGCTTTGTCGCTATTTCCCCGCTTCCTTTTGTGCTCCCACCGGGTAATTTACCCGCATCACCGCAACGTCGGGGGCCTTCTCCCCCATTACGTGCCCAAAATCAGGGCACTGCTTGTTCCGGCAAATGAATTTCAGCACTTCGTGCTCGGAATCGGTGCGGCACTCTATGCCGCAGGTCTGGCATCTCATTTCGGGTGTCCCCACCTTTCAATCAGCATCTTGCGTTCCTCTGCGTTTGCGTTCTTGTAGTCCTCATACATATCCGGTTTCCAGTCCCGCCGTATGATGTTTTTCGGCTTCTTGGCCGGGGCTGTCCACCATACGCAGAAATACCGCAAAGCATCCGGGAAATGCGTCAGGCCGTGCGGATTTTTTGCGTATACATCCGCGTTTTTGTCATCCTTCTGTATCTTAGACAAACAAGTCCACAGCTCGCCCGGCTTATAAAAGGTCAGCCACCCCTTCCCGGTTTTCTCGTCCACTCTCAACCACTGCTTCATAGCAGCGCATCCAGCGGGGAAATCCCGGCTCGACTGCACAAGCGGCAGATGTGCTTCACTGAACAGCTGCGCACGGCTCTTGCCGCTCTCCTGGCTTCTGTTCCACAAGTCCGGCGGTGCAAGGTACATATCTATTTCCTCGTCCTTGCTGTCGCGCAGAATCAGGTCTGCCGCCTCACCTATGGTCTTATTCGGCCCGCCGTCCACTCTGTATACAGTGGCGTGGTTTTCCTCGTCCACTGCAATCCAGATCGCGGCCAGCATATCAAGGCCATAGTCAATCGCCACATACCGCCTCAGGTTTCCTGTGGGCGGTGCGTCCACAAGGTGCTTGTCCTTATCAAGCTCACTAAAAAAGCGCCCTCCGGGGGCGGAGAGCGCTTCTTCTTCTGTTGCAGGGTACTCCTGCATCGTTTTATCCTCGCCCAGTGCAGCGACCGTCTGTGCGTACCACTTCTCACTGCGGCGCGGGTCTGTGCTCCACGGCAAAAACAGCTTCGTGAATCCGTTGCCGGGGTTTGTGTAGATTTCCTCAAACAGCGTTCCCAGCTTGATAGTAGACAAGCCAATGACCCGCCCGCCGAACGGTCGGTTAATAACCGGGTATGCCGCCTGCCAGATTTCCTCTGCGTACTGCTGGAACGCCCATTCGTCTATCACGATCAAGTCGGCAGTAAACGAACGGCCTGCCGCCGGGCTGGATGGGAACGCCTTAAACACGCTCTCCGGGCCGTCCGGCCACATCACAACTACCTGCATCGTGCTTTTGTGGAACACCGGCCCTGACCACCCCGGGATACTGCCGCCCGGCGTGTCCACCTCGCGGATAAACTCCGGCATATACCGCAGTATCACCGCCAGGCGGCGCACAAGCTCTTTGGCCTCGTCCTCCGACCGGCTCAAACCTATGGCAGTACGGCCTGTGTTCAGTGCTACCAACCGTGCCACTTCCACCAGCGCCAACCAGGTAAACCCCAGCTGTCGCGCTTTCAGCACGCACACAAGCCTGTTTTCGGCAAACACGCGGATTGCTTTTCTCTGCCCTTCCCACAATGTGAACGGCTGTATCAGTTCCGCCGCGTCCTTGTCCTCAATATGGCAATAGGTTTCACAAAAATACACCGGGTCTTTTCTGCACGCCTCGCGCTCCAATTCCCGCGCTTCTTCCAGTGTCACCGCATCACCCCGCCCTACTTTTCCTTGTTTGCAAACGCAAGAATAATATTGTCTTCCCAAAAGCCGCAACATAGCAAAAGCACGGCCCACCAAAACGGCATTTTCAACAGGTATGCCACAATTACACAAAGCACCAACATAGAACCTCCAAAATTCCCCATACCCGCCCTACCGGTTTATGCTATGCCGGTCTCACCCGTTGCAGCTGCACACCGTGCAAGTTACAAGCAAGTTAACATTCAACGCATTACCGTCTTATATTTTAAAACTTGCCACAAACTTACACGCTTTTGCAAGTTGCGTGCACCAGAGGCTTGCCGCGATCTGTTCACTCTACAGGCTCGTATGTTTTTTCAAAGATGTCTGGCTTGCACGGATACTGTTCACCGTTCACACCAGTGATAATCCAGTCACCGGGAGCAGCGTGCATAACGCCTTCCAGCGTAAAAATATCAAGTTCTTCCTCCGTCTGGTACGCTTCAATGACAACCGGCTTTTTTCTAAAATACATAGTCATCACATCCTTCTTGCTTTTCGGCTCTTCCTCTTTTTTCTTGGCTTCTTCCTCTTCCTCGCGACGGTGTCTGGAAATCGTGTTCTGCATATTGATTGCGGCTGCGATAGCTCCGATAGGAATATACGACATAGGTCTCCATCCTTTCTCTCCGACATAAATGTCGGGAACATCTAAAAAATAAGGCTCGTGCTTTCTGCCTTGCAAGTTTTTTTAGCAAGCCATACCAGCATAAGCCTGTTCAGAACCCGCCACATGGTACGCACTGTCAGTAGGCGCGAGGCGGTTGCCTAACGGGGAACACAATTGCCGCGTCCGGCCCTGCTACCTTTACCCGTATCATCGGCCTTGGTGCTGAATCGAGGACTTGAACCCCGAACCACCTGATTACAAAACAGGTTCTCTACCAGTTGAGATAATTCAGCAAAATGGGCAACCACTAATGCGTTATCAGCAGTTGCTTGAACCCCTTTCGGAGTTTGTTTAGATGGCGCAGAACAGAGGACGCGAACCCCAACCGCCATCGGCGGCCAATCGGTTTAGCAAACCGTTCCCGCTCCTCGCGGGTTAATTCTGCAAATAAAAAAAGCGCCCTGCCGTAGCAGAACGCTTTGTATTGTGGCCGCTGGGTCTTGAAGCGGACGGCCCTAGTCCCATAAGCAGTAGGAGGTACTGTCTCCGCACCGAGAAACTCAAAATTTCAAAATTTTATTTTTTTAGGGAACCTATTCCATTTTGGAATGAAATCTTGCATAGGGGGGATGCCCTATTTTTTCTCCAATCGCGTAAGCGTCACGAATGATTCTTTCCAAAAGCTCTTCTATGGTGTAGTCATCGTACCACGCAGGGCCTCGTTCTCCAACTGGTCCGGTGTTGTCGGCGTTGTATTTTTGCCGCTCCATTGCTCACACCTCTTAAATTTTATTTTTGAATGCGCTAGGGGAACTAACATATTCGTACTGGGCCGCGCTCTTCGTACACCCCCGGTCCGCCCTCATAGGGGGATACCCCCGCCCCCTACCCTGCCGGTCTCCCGGCCTGGAATCTACCGCTAAAAAAATAGACCCCCTCCCCCTCCTTGATGCAGAATCCCGCAGACCTTCCCGCTTTCCTCATGTCGGAACAGCAGTCTATTTCGCTAAATACTTATTTAGCGAACATCCATTTCACGTTGCATCGTCCTTTTGCATTCGCTTCTGTATGTTCTGCAACATTTTTCTATCCGCGTCGGTCATCGTCTCGGCTGTGATCTCCACCGCGTCGGCCGGTTTATCCCCCGCAGAATCCCGAAACGCCACGAACGCCTTGACGTTCCCTGCCATCGCCTGGACTGCCTGCGCGGCTGCCATCGCTTCATATATCGTGCACGGCTTCCCGGTCTGCTGTTCCGTCTGTTCTGCGATTCTCTGCGCTCCTGCATCGGTCAGCGCTTCCTTATCAGAAAGAGGAAGGTCTGCTATTGCCTGACAGATTTCTCGGAGACTTCTCCGCGCCCTTCTGCTTTCTCCACTGGCTGCTCCCCCTGACTGCTGGCGTTCTCTTTTCTCTTCCGGCTCTAACTGGTCAAGCGTTCGGCACGGTCTCAGATTCGCCAGGCTGGCCGGATTCATTCGGATTCCCTTCCTGCTGATCAGTTCACCGCGCTCTGCCTGCTCTAGCGCCCTCTGCACGCCCTGTTCCGCTTTGCTCATATTCTGGACGGCCTCCGCCGCCTTCTTTTCTGCCATGTTGCCGCCCTCCTGCCTTAAAATAGCAACAAAAAAAGCGCCCAGACCGAAGCCTGGACGCCACAAACCTAATTTTTCGCGTTGACACGTTAAAACTGTATAATGAGTAATTCCCGCCGAGTGAGCTTGCTCCCTCGCGGGATTGCTCATTATACACATTTTACTACTTTAGTGCGATTTTGTCAAGGGTTTACTCCTGTTTGTTGTTTTTCTCGCTGCATCTTTTCCGCGCAGGCTTCCAGAATGTATCCCTGTACGCTCTGCCCGGCTGCGGCTGCCGCCTGCCGAATTTCCGCGCCGTCCTCTTTAGTCGGCCTAATTGTGATGCTGTCCTTGCTCTGATTATAGCGGACACTCGCCCGGATTTGCGCTTCTGATGCCATGATATCCCCTCCTTATATAGTAGCTACATTATACACGATTCTGCCGTATCAGTCAACTTATACAACTTGCACAAAATAAGTCGACTTGCATTGTGCAACCATACAAACTATAAGTAGACTTATTGACAAACCATATAAGTCGACTTATAATATAGACAACGAAACAAGAAACCCCACACACCAAACAGGAGGCCTACGAAATGACTACCACATATAAAACCTATAAATGGTTCAACCCACGCCCCAGCACCATCACCGAGGGAACCGCAATGTATAGAGACCTTGCCAGCAAGCACCACCCCGATCACGGCGGCAGCGTCTCCGACATGCAGGAAATCAACGCCGAGTGGGACGAACTCAAACCCACGCTGCCCCGCTTCTGCAGCGAGCAGGCCAAGCAAGGCCGCCAGCAGTACCAGCAGAACAAGGCCGCGCAGGACGCCGCGAAGGCTGCGCAGGATGCCGAAACCGCCAAGATGGCCGAAGAGCTGGCCAAGTGCCCGGGCCTTCAGTTCGACGTCGTCGGCTCCTGGATCTGGGCCGACACAAACCACAAGTGGCTACACACTCTCGAGAAGCTCGGTTTCCGCTGGTCTGCCAACCGCTGCAAGTACTATTGGCATCCGCAAGGCGACACCAGCCGCCGCAACTGTAAAGCCAGCTACCAAGACATTTATAACAAGTACAGCGGCCAGAGCTACCAGACCCGCGACCGCGAAACCATCCCCGCCTGATACCTTGCAGGGCCGCACAGTCAAGCGACCCTACCCCACTACACAATTAAAAAGGAGATTCACACCATGAAAGAACTAACCATCATCCACGACAACGGAATTCTGGGGCAGGTCGGCGCGTCGGAATACAACGCCGTCGATGTGCAGCAGGCGGGCGGCCTTGACGCCCTGCTTTCAAGCTATCGCGCCGCAGGCATCCGCATCATCAAAACAGTTATTATCTATTAAGAAGGAGCTAACAACCATGTATTACCCTATCAACGAGACCACCGCCCGCGCCGCTCATGACATGATGAGCTTTAGCGACTACCGTACCGGCAGCGCGACAGCCGATTACCGCGCACAGGTTGACGAGGCCGCCGCCGTGCTGGAGCGCGTCAAGCCCCTTTGCGCAACCGATGCGCAGCGCGACCGCGCCGAATGGCTTCTTGACCGTTACGCCGCCACGCTGGCCGCCGCCATCAACAAAGACAACGAAATTGGCACGCGCTGCCCGTCCGTGCTGATTGCAGGCCCTTCCAACTTTCCCACCCGGAAGAAGGCCGCGCAGGTCGCCGCATGGGATGCCAACCGCGACATGTACCGCCGCGCAGAACATTATCTTGATCTGCTGCGCCGCGCCCACTGCCAGCCCATCAAGAGTAACGACCCCGAGGCAATCGAGGCACTGACCTATAAGCTCAACCGCCTGCAGGCAGAGCGCGACCGGATGAAGGCCACTAATGCCTATTACCGCCAGCACAAGACGCTGGAAGGCTGCCCCGACCTTGACCCCGAGGAGCGCCGAAACATCGAAAGTCACTGGTCCGCAGGATGGTACACCGGCACGCCGTACCCGCCCTACGCCTTGCAGAACAGCCTCGCCAACGTCAAGCGCCTACAAGACCGCCTGAACGCGCTGCAAGCCGCGAAGGAAACCGCCCCGGAAGAGGTGGAGCACAACGGTTACACCTACAAAGAGGACTCCGACCAGATGCGCGTACAGCTGATTTTTGACGGCAAGCCCGACGACGACACCCGTGCCATGCTCAAATCCTACGGTTTCCGCTGGTCCCCGCGCAACAGCGCATGGCAACGCCAGCTCACCGACAACGGCAGACGCGCCGCCCGCCAGATTATGAAGGAACTCGACGCCGCCAGCAACGACAACCACGCCTGAAAATCACCCCGCAACCCCTGCCAACCGTCACAAAATCCTGGCCGAGATCATCCGCCGGGCAAACAAGGAGTAACCATCATGAAGAGATTTATTCTAGCCGTTATCATCACCGCCGCGCTGGCGGCATCCTTCGCCGCCGGTTGTCGTGCTACCATGTTGAGCGCCCGCCTGGTCTCAACCTCCAACAGCGCCCGCCTGCATCCGTCCTACGTGATCTCCTACCGCTTCGGCCCTCTCTGGTTTAACGAAATCTACGATTGAATATCGGCCTGCCCTGTGCTACACTAAGAATAAATAAAAATAGGAGGTTTCCACCATGACTGAACCCATTAAAAACGCCGGCTTTTTCTTCGAATCCCGCATCCCCGTCTATCTGATTAACGGTCACTACTACGCCGCCGACGGTTGGAACGGTGAGGAATATCTGGATAGCTGGGAATGCGCAGATTTTAAATATGATACCGGCTATGGCGTAAAGCCCGGCACGGACTGCACGCTTCGGCCCATCTACGCTTTCCAAGCCGACGGCATCGACCTCGACAGTCTCGACGAGGCATCCCAAGAATTTGAAGACGCCATTCAGATTGTTGACTTCGATGTCGTTTAATTTTCAAACCACAAAACGCCGCCCGGATTATGCGCGGCGTTTTTTAAGTGTGTACTAAAGTGTGTACTGCAAAATAAAAGTGCCGTAGATTATAACGAATCTACGACACTTTTTCAAGTCGGAGTGACGGGATTTGAACACCCCACCATACATTCAAGTAATAAATATTTAGCGCCATTTCGTTTATTCTGTGTATTCTTTTTCGCAAATATTTTCATTCTAAACGGAAAAGTGTGTACTTTTACTGTGTACTTTTTGAGTTCGCCAGTCTTTCAAATACGGCTTGTAGGTTCCCTGCTGTTCGCTCGTCGTCTCCCTCCAGGTAATGACTGTACTGCTTGTAGGTGTCCATGCTCTTGCTATGCCCGATAAGCTGTTTCAAGTCTCCCTGCGGTAGTTCTTTTGCGATGCTGACAAAAGTATGGCGCATTTCGTATAAGCTCAACTCCGGCATTCCGTTGACCCGCTGATAGCGTTGCCAGCGGTGGTAATATGTGTGCATGGATGCCATGGGGAAGATATATTCTTGATGCCCTGTAAGCTGTCGCTGATCTTCCAGCGCGTCTATGGCGTACTGCGATAACACTACCGTCCGCAGCGCGTTCTGATTTTTCCCAAGCGTGTGCTGGCCCTTGATGTTAATTGCCTGGTGCAGTTCACAAGAATTCCCGTGAATGTCAGACCATTTCAGCCCGCGCATTTCTCCAGGCCGCACCCCTGTGAAAACCTGAAATCTGTAATAATTTATGTAGCTGTCTCTAACTACTTTCCCATTCAAGACCGTCGTATCTTTGCTTAACAGCGTTTGCAGGTTCTCAACCGTCAAGACGCTTTTCCCTTTGCATCTGGCGGCGGTCGGGATTTCTATCTCGTCAAGTTCCAACGTTGTCATTTTTGACTTCCGGCAAAACTTCACGAACTGCTTGCAGTAGTTTACATAGTTTTGCAACGTTTTTTTGGACAGCGTGTCAGACCCGCGCCCCTGTGGGTGTTTGAAAGCATAGTTAATAATCGACTGGAAATCCTGCTCACTCATAGCGGCGACCGTTTTTTTGCCGATCTGCGGCAACAGATGCACTCGGCCAAACGATTCCATCTTCGTATATTCTTCATCTGATATTAGTTTTTTCTGGTCTAAAAAAGCCATCCACGCAGATTCCACGCTGCACCGCTTTCTGCCGATGCCGCTTTCAAGCCATGCATCGGCCTTGGCGTTGGCTTCTCGCTGCCCTGTGCGCCCCGGCTTGGCGCTGGTAAAGGTTTTTCTCACGCCGTCTTTCTGCACGTTAATCTGCCAGCGCTGGGCCGATTCAATCCATTTCGCCGTATTCGTTCTTTTCATGCCTTGACACCCTTTCAAATTAAAGATATACTAAAAGATGCCAGCGTAATGCTGACACCCTTTGCCCTTGCCGGTGCTGTCCCACCGGCAGGGGCTTTTTTATTTCTACGGATTGCACCGACTGCAAGGAGTGTACCCTTGCGCGATGGCATCGTTTATATCAATAGAATAGCAGCTATTTCGTAAATACGAACATCCGTAAGAATGATATTTACTGCCCGTCGCTGTGATATAAACCGTGTAGCTGGTTGTCTGTTAGGGTT
>ENA-UEQL01001449-UEQL01001449.1-human-gut-metagenome-genome-assembly--contig:-NODE-1449-length-16573-cov-6.624454_pt1 | contig 16573 bp, 17 predicted proteins | sample MGYA00242905_ERZ507926 | MGnify/ENA primary metagenome ERZ507926 (study PRJEB26167, sample SAMN06115531) | human gut metagenome | host: Homo sapiens | place: China:Henan | collected 2015-09-09...
GCCTTCAGCCGCTTTTTTCCCCCCCTGTGGCGCTAAAAGGCGTCCACCTCGCCAGCGCAGCGTGTCTTTATAACTCCCGAGGGCGGAGCCCTCAGAACCCGTCCGGAAGGCGAAGCCGATTCCGGACAGAACCCTTGGGGCCCAGGACCGCAGGTCCGGAGGCCCCATCAACCCTCGAGCCCGTAAGGGCGAGTCAACCTTCGGGAATACAGTTTATCTCCAACAATGCCTCCATCACCTATGGTCTTTTGCCTCTTCCTTAGCCAGGCGGTCGCAGAGTTCGTTGTATTTTGTCCCCACATGGCCCTTGACCCACTGGAAGAGGATGTGGTGTCTTTCCATGAGGCCGTCGATGGCGGTCCACAGGTCCCGGTTCAGCACCGATGTGCCCTGCACCGTTTTCCAGCCGTTTTTCTTCCACTTGTCCACCCAGCCCTTGGTGAAGGCCTGCTGGAGGTACTTGCTGTCGGTGTGGAAGGAAATGGTGTGGACCCTGCCGTCGTCCGCCATTTTGAGTGCTTCATAGGCCGCCCGAAGTTCCATGCGGTTATTGGTGGAGGAGGGCTCTCCGCCGGTTAATGTGAGAAGTTCTTTTCCATCGGTGCTTAAAAAGACCGCCGCAAATCCGCCGGGGCCGTCGGGGTTCACCAGGCAGGAGCCGTCGGTGTAGATGGTGAGCTTTTCGGGCAGGGAAATGGTCATGGAAACGCCGTTGTAGGAAAGGACTCTGTCATCCAAAGGGTGGATGTGGGGCGGATAGAGGACTTCCAGTTTCCGAATATCCGGGATTTCCTTTTTCACTGCAGCTATAGGGGCGCCACAAGCAGCCGCTTCTTTCACCGGTTTTCCGTACCAGGCCTCCGCTTCCTCCCTGGTGACGAAGCCTTTGTAAACGGCGCCGGGAAATCCCTGCACCTGTTTCTGGCAGTCTGGCCAGTTGTAGTAAACCCCCGGTTTCTTTCCTTTTTTTACAATATAATATTTCTTTTTGGCTGATGTTTTGAAATTTTTACGTATCATTCTGATTTCCTTTATAAAAAAAGCACGGATTCATGTGAGAATCCGTACTCCCTACATGGTCAGTGTTCCGTCTTCCACCATTTTCCAGAAGCAGTAGAGGGTGGCCTTCGTGTCCTCCAGGCTGTCATGCCAGCCGCCGCCTTCGTAGCCGTAGTAATCGGCGCAGGTGATGAGCTTCTGGTACCTGTAGTGGCCGTATTTATTGAGGGGCAGGTTTCTTTCCTTTCCGTAGCGGTCGGAGAAGGGGCCCATGAGGTCGATGGGCCGAAGCTGCAGGCGGCCGGGGACATAGACGCCGTTCTGCCGGAGCATTTTCAGGTCGAAGGAAATATTATATCCCACCACCGCCTTCGCGTGGCGGAGAAGATGGGAAATATCATTCTTCCGGGCCTGGATGGAGGGCTTGTCCGCCACCATGGCCGGTGTGATATGGTTCACCGCCATGGCGCCGGGCCAGCTTGCTGTGTGGTCGGGCTTGAAGTATTCATTCATGAGGACCTGTCCTTTTCCGTCAGTTTCTGATACGCCAGCATCAGCTCCCGGCGCGGAGCCTCCTTTACTGCCGTGCCGGTTCCCAAGGTTCGGAGATATTCCGACATATTCATGCCGCATTTCTTTGCCTTTCTGCGAATGGTATTCTTCTCGGTTTTATAGACTCGCACATTGATTTCCTCTGTTCGATTCCGCATAGATATCACATCCTTTCAGCGGGGTTACAGGGGCGCGCCCCTTTCGTATCGGCAGATACGGGGGAATTGGGTGCCGCATGGCTACACAAATCCCATGCTCGTTATCCTTACGGATAAAAAAGCGGTGTATAGCCCCGCACCCCTTAAAGCGGCAATTCCTCATCGTCCTCCGCCTCCTCCCATGACGCAGATGACGCTTGTGACGATGCTTGGGGAAGCCTGGCGATGTCGTCATTCTGTTTCCGCAGTGACGCAAGTCTCTCGCTCCCGGAGGAACCGTCATGACCGTCAGCACCGTCATGCAGCTCCAAAAGCACCAGCCGGGCAGCCGCCGTTTTGCGATACTCGTAGGTGATTCCCAGGGGCTGCAGCACATCGCTGTAATGACGGGTCAGATGCTTGCTGGCGAGGTTGGGCTTCAGCTCCGTATTACCTACGGCGGCAAGCAGCTGGGACACCGTGCCCCGAAACCGCCCGTGCGCCAAGAGAAAATCCGCCACCTGAAAAACAAAGTCCGGGATGCGTTCCTTTCGCAAATCCTTGGCGCTGAGCGCCTCGGTAATCTCCCATCGGACGCCCCGCATCTGCATTTTCAGCTTCTTCTCCTCCACATCCCGGCCTGTAATGCAGAGGGTGGCGCAATCGCCGAAGCGGTCATCCTTGCGGAGAATCATCCCCGTATCCGCCACGCCCAAAATGCCTGTGGAGCCGGTCATATCATTGAAAATATTGCTGCTGTCCCGCTCCTTTCGGGTGTGATGGACAACGAAGATGCAAATGCCGTGGTCATCGGCGAGCTTTTTCAGGCCGGACAGATCCTTGTAGTCCTGGGCATAGGCATTGACCTTTGCGGAAGCATTGTCCCGCACCATTTGGAGGGTATCGATGAATATCAGGCCCGTGGAGGGAAATTCCCGCAGAGCCTCCTCGATCTGCCCCTCCAGCTCCGCGCCCAGCTGCCCGCAGGAAAAGCCGAAGCGGAGATTCTCCGGCGGAGAATCCGTCAGCTCCTGCATACGCTGCTGAACGCGCCATTCCCGGTCCTCCAAGGCCAGATATACCACATCGGTTTTCCTGGTGGGCAGCCCCCACGCTGCCTCGCCGCGGCTGATTTGCAGGCACAGCCACAGCACCATCCAGCTCTTTCCGATCTTGGAGTCACCCGCTAAAATGGCGAGCCCGTCGGAGAGAACACCGTCGATGAGCATTTTGGGATGGGCAAGGGGTTTATAATACAGGGTATCGGCATCGATCAGTTGTAGCTTGTTCATGTGTTTCACCTTCTTTCTTTCGCTGGTAATTGTGTTTTTTGGTTTGGCGCCGTACTTCCGATATCGTTTTTATGTGCCTGCCCCGGGGCCTCCGCGGCGTTGCCGTGCTCGCTCTTTTGCGGTCGTCGCACAGTCATATCTGTCTCGGTAACGGCTATTCAGTTGTCGAGATACACGGGGGAAGCTTAGAAGCTCCTCTCACTTTCCCTTTGCCGAATTTTTTTCAGATTTTCCCACTGCTTTTCAAAATTTTTTCTTTTGAGCTGGCAAATTATAAAAAGCCGAGCTTGTGCAGAGCTTTTTCAAAGTTCCCCTCACTTGGTAGGCAGCGAGAAGGCCAAAAAATTAACCCCCTTGAAAAATTCTTTTGTTTTGGCTCCAAATTGGAGCCATTTTCCTATGCAGGACTGCTCGTGGCTCCGAAATGGAGCCATTTTTCGTCTATGGCATCAAAATTGATGCCATGTCCATTCCGGATTTCATCGGTGTGGCTGCAAAATTGATGCCATAAAAATAAGCGCCTGCCTCTTTTCAGAAGCAGACGCTCATTTCTCGTATTCAGTTTTTACCGTAGCAGCCGGATCAGCAGCTCATTGATATCCTCGGTGGGCTTGCCGCTTGCTACCAGCTTGTTCCGAAAGGACAACAGGGCCATTGTCAGCAGCCGTCGCTCGCCGGCGCAGAGTGCTAACACTCGATTTCTTCTATACTTGAACATCACCACACCTCAGCAATAAACCAGCTCAGAAAGGACAACTTCCTCCGCACGGCTGCAGATGCTGTTCATCCGTCCCACCCATTCCATTTGATTCTCGGCTTTCAGCCGCTCAGTGACACCTTCGGCTTTCTTCATCTGCGCGACCAACCGATCTAACATCTCCTGTGCCGTGTCGCCGATTTCCTCGAGATGATCGTCCAGCTTGCCGGTCAGCAACATCCCCGTGTAAATGCCGTCCCTGTGCTCGCGCAGATACCGCCTCCGCGCCGCTGCAAACCTGTTTTCCATACCGCGCCTTCATTCACATTTACGGTGGGTGGTTCTTTCTTCATCCATATCCTACCGCAGAACGCCAGAAAGCGCCAATGTGTAAAAATCAGATTTGCAGATTTGACATCATAGAAACTCCCTCAGAAACGCAGGTTAATATTTGCCAAATTGAAGGGTTTGTATGTCCTTATGACGTTATACCTTGATTGAGTTTTCGAACGAAAACATTTGTTGAAATATGTGGACTTTTTGTGCGGGCTGTGATATAATTATCAAAATTCAGATTTATATGTTGAAAAGCGGCACTCCCAATACTATTGGCACAAGCAATAAAGTAAATGAGGTTTGCTATATGACTGTGAGTTATAAAAAATTATGGAAGCTCTTAATAGACCGAGATCTAAAGAAGAAGGATCTTGAGGAAATGGCTGGCGTTAGTCATTATGTAATGAACAAGTTGACACATGGGGATAACGTCACCACTGATGTCCTATGCAAAGTGTGCAAGGCTCTTAATTGCACCGTTGACGACATTATGGAAATGATTGACGAGTAGCTGTCGCTTTGGGTTTTTCAGTATAGGTACGTCGACAGTCTTGCTACTTTTAAATCGTCTACTATGAATAACTTGCTTAAAAAGCTGTAGGAAAGTTGAGGAGGCGTAATGGATATCAACGCTTTGAATGCTAATCTAAACAGGGATAAATGGGGTGTCAGGAATTTTCGTGCTCTTAAATCTCTACTTGTAAAAGAGGTTCAAGAGTCACTTTCTGAGTTTATGCCCCTTACAAGCAGCTCTTATTATAACAATCCTATTCAAGTCCTTGACTTTTTTAGTGGAGCAGGTGGAACATCTCTGGGATTTGCAGCGCTTAATACCGTTATTCCGACATTTAAGATGCTCGGCGGCTGCGATATCAACCAGATATCCGCACAGACATATAGCCGAAACTTCGACACTCCTGTGATCCACGAAGACATCGTTCGACTGGCAAATGAAGAAGGTGCACTCGAAACGCTCCTCGAGAGCATAGGTTTTGACACTAATAAGCCCACCATCTTGATTGGTTGCGCACCATGCCAGGGTTTTTCATCTCATCGAAAGAGGCATTGGGACGAAGAAGACGACGTTCGAAATAGCCTCGTCATGGCTTTCGCAACAATTGTTGGGAAAATTATGCCAGATGTCATTGTTATGGAAAATGTGCCCGAGTTTTTATCTCAAAAGTACTGGCGCTATTTTTCTGCGGCAAAGAAAAGCTATCAGCAACTGGGCTATACAGTAAAAGAGCACATTTATAACGCTGCGGCGTTTGGTGTTCCGCAAGATCGCTTCAGAACAATAGTAATCGGCATGAAGAAGGAGTTCCTTTTGCCAGAAGGCTACCTAACGCCGAATGAATATCGAACTGTCCGTGATGCAATCTCGAAATTGCCTCCGGTTGCCGCTGGCGTTGCTGATCCTAACGATCCAATGCATAAAAGCGCGGCTCACAAGCAAAGCACTATTGACGTCATTAGACAGGTTCCCCACGACGGCGGTAGCAGGCCGGAAGGTGTCGGACCTGAATGTCTAGATAGGGTAAGGGGCTTTTACGACGTATATGGGCGCTTGTATTGGGATAAGCCGTCTATCACTATCACTCATTATGCTAGAAACCCAGCCAGCGGTCGATACACGCATCCAGAACAAGATCGTGGACTAACAGCAAGAGAAGCAGCGCTTCTTCAAAGCTTTCCGAATGGTTTTGAATTCACCGGCAAGTCCGACGATATTTATCGGCAGATTGGAGAAGCTGTACCGCCGTTGCTCTCTTCGGCAATTGCTGCAAATATTCTGATTGAGCTTCTGTCCACAGAGCCCACAGCCGACGAGCTATCCGATAGCCCGCAATCTATTGACGAACCGGTGAGCAGTTCTTTTTCCAGCGTCATAGCGGGAATTAAGATGAAAGATCAAGCTGCCAAGGCAACGAAATATACCTGTATCGATAGCTTTTGCGGTGCGGGAGGTCTTGGGCTTGGGCTCAAACGTGCAGGTTTTAATATTCTTCTTAGCTTTGATATTGATCAGATCTGTATTGATACAATCAAGGCGAACAAGAAATACTTTAATCATCCGGCAGAGGCCGCCGATATCGCAGATATGTTGAATGGAGAGCTATTGAAAAAGTGCAATCTTCAACGTGGTGAATTATTTCTTTTAGCCGGAGGACCACCGTGCCAAGGCTTCTCAGTCCAACGGCGCGGAAGCGATACGGATGAGCGTAATGAACTTGTACTAAAATATGGCAAGCTCATTGACGAACTCTATCCAATGTACTTTGTCATGGAGAACGTTACAGGTATTGCTGGAAAGCGTGGCAAAACTATCTTACAGCAACTAATTGAAGATGTCGAAAAGATAGGATATAAGGTGCACGTTGATTTACTTGACGCCCAAGATTATGGAGTTCCACAGCGGAGAAAACGCTACATTATCGTTGGTGAGCGAAATGACCTGGGCGAGCACTATAAATATCCAGAGCCCGTAGCTGCTCGACACACGGTGCGCGATACGATTGGAAATCTTCCGGCTCCTCCTTCAGACGGAACCGATCATCCGGAAATATCACTCCACAGAAGAGACCGGCTATCCGAACTGAATCTCAAGAGAATACAGGCTATCAAAGAGGGACAAGGAAGAGACGATCTTCCCGAAGAATTACTAGCTGACTGTCATAAAGTCGACAGCTCAGTAATTGGATTCCGTAGTGTTTACGGACGCATGGCTTGGGACGATGTAGCGCCAACAATCACTGCGCGGTTCGATAGTTTCACCCGTGGGAAATTTGGCCACCCGGTCCAGGATCGTAGTATCTCGCTTCGCGAAGGCGCACTACTCCAAAGTTTCCCAATGGATTTTGTGTTTACAGGGAATAAAGTTGATATAGCTCGACAGATCGGGAATGCGGTACCACCGCTTCTTGCAGAAAAGATTGGACAGAGTATCATCGAATGCTATCGGAAAGTTGGTGAGAAATAAATGCCGTTTGATGCGAGCGTTAGAGCTTATTTGCGGGCTTACCAAAACGAATACAGAGCTGCTCTTCATGGAGGACAGCACACAGCCGAGCTTTCTTTTCGCGTCCCTATGCATGAAATGTTTAGGAGGATAGCGCATGACTTGAACCCGGCAGGTACTTTCGACATCATTCTTGAGCCGAGAAATCAAGGAAGAATGGGGCGGCCTGACTGGAGAATACAGGATCGCATCTCGCTTGGTGTTTACGGCTATATTGAGGCGAAAGGTCCATCCAACGAGCCGTTCGATACTACCCCGTATAGGGATCAGATTAACCGATATCTGACGTTAGGGCACAAGCTTATCATTACGGACGGCATTGATTTCGTATTCTGTTTTACCGAAACGCCGGTTGTAGTCTCGATTATAGACAAAGCACGAATGGACGCGTTAGATTGGTCGAGGCTCCCGGTTGATCCGCTATTTAGGTTTTATATGGAGCAATTTTTCTCTAACCCCGCTCCACAACGTGTCGACGAAGAAAAGCTGGTTGAGCTCGTCGCAATTCGCACTCGAAACCTGGCTGATGAAATACGAGAATACTCAGATTTAACCATAGAAGAGGCAATGAATGAAGACGAACATCATATCATTGAGCTTCTAAACGGTTTAAGAGAACTCGTTTATAACCATAATGATCCTCAACTTAGAACAGGAAGAGTCTTTGCAGATTTTACTGCGCAAGTCATTATGTTCTGTCTCCTGTTCGCCCACAGAGTTATCTGCTCAAGCGAGGATACGCCTACTCAAAAGGCTGAAAAAATCCGGTCATATGCCTATAATGACGTCGCAGATGGCGAAGCGCTTTTGCCATTTCGAAACCTAATGGTCTACCTCAGAGACCATGCTGGGGACGGTATGTTCATTGGTCAGTGGGTGGATGAATGTATCGCGTTCTTGTCTTTTGTTCAGATGACCGATCAACAATTGCAGAATCCTGATTACCATCGCTTATTCGAACTGTTCTTCAACAAATTTGACAAGCAAGCTCGGTTTGACTATGGAGCATTCTACACGCCGAAGCTCCTTGCGGAGTTTGTAGTTCGATTTGTGGGAAAAGTTGTGGCCGATCATTTTGATGGTGCAACCATATATGATGACGGCAATACAATCATTGATCCCTGCTGCGGAACAGGCTCTTTTCTTGAGCAGATCGTGGCCCACGACGAAGGAGACGGCGCATATAACCTTTGTGGCTTTGAGATCCTTCCTGCACCATATATGCTTGCTAACTATCGTATGTCTCTTGTCGAGCAGCATTACAGAAAGCAGAATCTGCATCCAAGTATTATCTTGGCAAATACACTGAGCAACTATCTTCTGAATGATGATGCAAATGCTCGCTCTATCGAGGGACAAGAGCTGATTCGAGCTAAAGAATTATCCTCTCGTCCTTTGAAACTGATCATTGGGAATCCACCGTCTTCTGACTCTAATAGGAGTAATGTCTCTGAAGAGTTTTCGCAGATTATTGATTTGATGGAGGATTTCCGACCGCCGGTCGAAAACCGACGTGGGAGACAAAACATTCAGAAGCAAATCAACAATCCGTTTGTTCAGTTCCTGCGTTGGAGCTGTGAAAAGCTGCTGGCTTCCGATAATCACTCGGTACTGGCGCTTATCGTTCCGCTTTCCTTTCTTGAAGCTGAGTCCTACAAATATGCCCGAAAGTATTTGGTCGAGCATTTCTCCAATGTTTGGGCGATTGCAATTGACACCGATGCTCGGACGGGAATTCGTGGCGACAGCATCTTCATGACGATGCAGGGCCGAGCCATAATTGTTCTTACCAGAAAATATGGCGAAGACAATAATGCCTCAGAAATAAATTACGCAGATATATCTCGTGAAAGGCGAAGCGAAAAAGAAGCAATTCTTAATGGTAGTATTGAAGAAACGATGTGTCGCTTTATTACATTTCCGATTAGCGACGCTATGTATTCATTTATGCCATCACGCCCGTTTAATGAGCAACTCTACGCTCAATTCTGGCCAATTAGCACTGAAACTGGTGCTCCCGGCGTCTTTTTAAATCAATGCTCTGGCGCTAAGATGGCTCCGACAGCTCTTCTTACTCATGTGAAACAACCGATGCTCAAACGTCGTAGCCGCGAAATTGCAAGTGAAGGGGTTATAAAAGCGCAGGAATGGATCGGAGGACAGGATAAGCCGGTAGTTGAATCAAAGGTTCTTGCCTTCCAGAATGCATTAAACACTTGCACCTCTCGGCAAGAGCTTGATTCCGTTTTGGCTGAGAACATACGCCCTTGTTCGTTTAGGCCATTTGTGAATTCTAACGCATTGCTCTGGGGAACTATTTTTGATTACCAGGCGGGCATTGGCGGTGGAGGCGCGAGGGTTCGACCAGAAATAAAGGCAGTCTATGATTTGCCGGATACGGTTGGATTCTCCTTGGCTCATGCACCAAAGGATTTGGATGAATCACTTGGGCAGTTCACTTCATTCTGCTGGTATTTCCCTGACAACGACCTGAGCCGCAGGGGTAATGGTCATATTTACCTAAATCACTACATTCGAGATGTTCACACAAATGCGGTTATAAACAATATTCATCAAAGTCTGATTGAGCGCTACTCCGCGCTAACTGGTCTTGATGACTCCGAATGTGCCAAGAAAATGGTGTTTTTCTCCTATGCCGTTTTCTGCTCTCAGGTATATCTTGAGGAATTTTATGGCGCGCTGTTTGTAGTAAATCAATCGGAAAGCCGCGCAAGAATTCCTATAGTTGATGATGCCGGCCTATTTCTTCGTCTCGCGGAACTCGGCGAGCGGTTAGCTATCCTTGAGAAGAACGACGCTGCGGTCGATAACGTACTTGATTTTAACTACGACGAGCTGCTTGCGCAGATGTGGACGGGGTTCCATCTTGAGCATAGTAGGTCTGCATCGAGGAGTCCTTACGATGAAGAGAATGAGCAACTTATCGTTAGGGATGAAGTAACTGGCAACAGCATTCGAATCTATTGCCCTGTTTCTTTGCAGAAGTTTACGATTGCAGGATATAACGTAATCAAGGACTGTTGGCTCAAATTTCATTCATATCGGTTTACGCACTGCGATTTTACTCGCGATGATCTAAAAGAGCTTTTAGATCTATTCAATAAGATCGCATCGCAAATGGGGATCGTGTCTGAAATTGACGAAATAATGCATAGTATTGTTGGCGGTGAGGTTGCTCTTCTGAATTACAACGACTGAAAGATGGCGATTCATTATGGCAGACGTATTTTCAAAGGATAAAAGATCTGAAATAATGAAGGGCGTTAGGTCTTCGGGCAACAAAAGCACTGAGCTAAAGCTAATCCAGTATTTCTCCTCCAACCATATCACTGGGTGGAGGAGAAAGTACAATGTTAAAGGTCACCCGGATTTCGTCTTTCTTGATAAACGGATTGCAATTTTTGTTGACGGATGTTTTTGGCATGGCCATGATTGCCGTAATACCAGACCGGCTGAGAATGCAGAGTACTGGAAAAAGAAGAGAACTCGGAACATTGAACACGATAAAGCTATTACGAACCTTTTTGAAAGACGCGGCTGGTCCGTGATTAGGATCTGGGAGTGCGAGCTAAAGAAGAAAAACCGCGCTATTCTGGATGAGAAACTATCCATCATCACCAGCCTTCCCAAGAAAAGTTAGATAATAGCTGATTTAAGCAATTTTGTTCTATGTGGAGGTCATTAATGGATACGATCACAACTAGGACTGTGGGTGCAGGCTTCGCCGAAATTGGCGAATCTGTATTAACCGAGACGACTCAAACGGCAATTGTTTTCAAACCGCAGATGCACGAAGGCGGTATACGTGGCTCGATTATTCGGTATAAGAAGGGCAGGAACGGTGATAGAGAAACTCCGGTTCCTGTAGATTTTCGGCGCTTAAACGCAGGTGATGGTATAGAAATTGAATTGAATACCGAAGCCGTTACCAACCTGACCCAACGTATTCAAGAAATTCAAGCACTTCTTGACGAAGAAGGTGTTCGACCCGGAATCCACAGATATAGAGTTACGAATGTAAATGATCTTGTAATAACAGATCAAAATAAAGCCCGTATCATCCAAAGACTTCTTGAAGCAAATCTCGGTGAAGATATTTGGAATCAGCTTGTACAGGATAACCCCAATATTGCCACCCGATTAGCGAACGCGAAAATACAAGAGGATAGATTAGCTGTACTGCATCGTTTCGAGGAGATGCTGCAGGACAACACGTTGGCTGAGAATAATTGGCAAGACTTCTTCGAGGAGAACACCTGGATATTTGGCTATGGCTTGCGATATCAGATACTTCGAGTAATACAGCCTCAGCCAAACTATGGCGGTGTTGCCGTAGATGGAAGGGGTGGACAGCGCGGCGACTTCCTTACCGCAACCGAAGCAGAGACAAGGTTTACTTGCCTCGTCGAAATCAAAAAACCCACCACGCCGCTCCTTCAGAGAGAGCAATACAGGAATGGCGTATGGGGTGCCAGTAATGAATTAACTGGTGCTGTTTCACAAATTCAAGTGAACTGTGCTCAGTGGGAAACTGACGCGAGGACTGAGCACAATCGTGAACAACTACCTAGGATCTATACGGTTTCCCCAAAGGGGATAGTGGTGATCGGAAAGACGAGTGAGCTTAATAATTGGGACAAAAGAAACTCATTTGAGCGCTTTCGTCAGGAATTAAGATGCCCAGAGGTTCTAACTTACGATGAACTATATGAGCGAGCCAAGTTCATTGCAGAAGGTCCTGCTCCCTTGGACGAGGACACCGATTTTGATATGCCATTTTAGGATTAACCAAAACTTCAATAGTTTATGATAATTGGGCTTGTACTGTTTACGATGGTACTGTCTAATTGTTCTTCACAATGGAGGGTTTTGTATGAGCGAAACAATGCTATCTTTCACGATACAAGGAGATAACGAGGGATACGTTACATTTACTTGTCCGTATTGCAATTCTGATTTCAAGTTGCAAGCAGGAGAGTATCAGAATGACGAAGAGCCTTTTTCTGAGCTGTTTTGTCCATACTGCGGCCTGTCAAAAGAGAAAGCCAGCTTCTATTCGGAAGATGTCATTGAAAAGGCCCGAGAACTGGCTACTAATTATGCGATTGAGGAACTCAACAAAGCATTCGGGAAAATGGCTAAATCCATCAATCGGAAAAAGGGCATCATCAAGATGACCTATAAACCGCTCAAAAAGGTAAATGTGCGAGAACTGAAGGAGAAGGATACTCAGGAGGTTGAATTTCAGTGCACTTTTTGTAACCACCATACCAAGGTCCTATACTGCGCTGGTGCTTCTAAGATTTTCTGTCCATACTGTGGGGTAGATTTATGATTACTTATACTGAATTAAGAAGATTGAGTCTGGATTTTCGCAGATTGTCGAGCAATTTCCTAAATTCCACCGATGATACTGCTGCAACTATGATCCAACGGTTTAAGAAATATATTGACGACACGCCTTTCATCTCAGGGATAATCTCTGATGCAATCGGTGAAGTTGATTATGATTGGCAGAACTGTTTCAGGCAAAGCAAACATAGCGGCTGGCATGAAATCGAAGTTCCAGTAGACGAAGCTTGCCATGTCAAGGCAATGTATGATTATCTTGACTACATTATCAGCAATGGCTCAAACATACTTGGTATTGCAATGCATTATCCTCATTCACAGAAAAAGTTCAATGAAATCATTCAACACTTCCTCGACATCGCTTTTAAACCTTTGATCGATTTCATAAACGACGCCATTTCTAAAGAAATGATCCTCATGGAAGAACAAAAGCCGTTAGGCGTTACTCAAAACATTGGGACTGTCTATGGTACCGTCAACCAGCAAGGTGGCGGGACGATCAATAGTGAGACCACAGTTCTTGCGGGAAATCTGGATCAGATTGCTGAAATTGAAAAAATGATCGAAAAGATTCTCCCCCACTTGGATGATATCCCTGATATTCCAAAAGATGCCGCAGATGACGTTAAGGATGATTTGGAATCCGTAAAAGAGCAGATCAACGCACCTGCACCGAAAAAGAAAAGACTACAGAAAGCTATTGGCGGGATAAAGAAATTCTTTGGCGACTTTTCACCACAGCTTGCCGCTGCGCTCGCTGCTCATGCAATTACTACAACTGATTGGAACGCTATGATCGCATCAGTGGAAAAACTGATTTCTTCACTATAGTCCTGTAGCTTCTCCGCATCGAGAAAAGGCATGTGCGGTTTAACAAATCTCGCTTGACTATTCTCCTTGGCATTTTTTTATCTGGCTTCTCAGGCCCCGAAAACGAATAATTCGCTTTATTCACCCTCGTCGAGCGAATAAAGCGAATTTTCGGTGAATATTCAGCGAATTTTCAGTTGCAGAAGCAGTGAATCACACTTTTCAATAGAAAAATGGCGCCAAAAAACGCACTTTTCAAATTTTGCTGCTGATCCTACCCCTCCAGAAAGCTCTCAAACGGCGCGTCGTTGCTCAGAAAGGTATCCATCATAAACCGTGCGCCGAGGCAGAAGCCGGTGATGAAGGTGTCCAGTTCGGATTCGCCCATGAACTCGGCGTAGGCGTTGCAGAAGCGGAGAAACAGAGCTTTGTTTTTGCCAGCGAGCTGCTCGGGGAGCTTTTCCTCCAGGTCGTCCAGTGAGTCGGACGCCTTCTTCGCAGGGCCCTTGGGGCTGTAGCCACGATCCTGCGGGTCGATGTTGCCGTAGTGCAGCTCCTCAATGATATTTCCCCTCATTGTCCGTCACTCCATTTCTGCGCCTCCCAAAGCATATCGATATGCCGGCGGGATTTGCGGTTGGTGTTGTTGTAATCGTCCGAGCAGAGCCAGTCGATGAGATAGCATTTGGGGATCATGTACTTCTGCAGCAGCGCCAGCGCCTTTAGCTTCCCCACGCGAATCCATTGGCAGACGGTGCGTCGGTTATAGCCTGTGAAGTCCACGGCTGCGGCCACATCCATCACATCCGGAAGCGCGGCCAACTTGCTCTCATAGTAGCCCCGGAGCTTCTTCTCGTCCTTGGCGCACGGCGGATGGATGCGGATTTTATAGGGCAGAACCATTTCGCTTCCGTATTTGTACCAGTTCTTCGGCGCTATGTATTTTTCCGGGTTGACCTCACGGTCGTTCATAAAGGCGATCACATCGCTCTTTTTGATGGCGTAGCAGCGGGTTTTCTTGCCGGTGCAGGTGTGCGGAATCAGGTTGAATTGGAGAAGATAGAGCGCCGTCTGCTTGCTGATGTGGCAGGCGATCCGCATCTGCTCCTTGTTCATAATCTCCGGGTATTTTTTGAATTCCTTGGCGTCGTATTTCATAACGAAGACTCCTTTCTGTGTTTCGGTCCGAAAGGGTGCTTCGTATAATCTGTTTTGAGCCGGTTTTTCTTGCATTTAATCCGGGTGGGCTGTCCGCAAAGCCATACCGGACAAGGGTTTTCTTCTTGCGTATTTTCTTGCCAGCGCACAAAAAAATCGATCGTTTTGGGGCATTTCTCATTTCAATTTGAACTCTGGTTTTTTCTGATATGGAACTGGTCAATACCGGTCGGCGCGTCCGAAATCCGTTGCAGCACAAGGGTTTTCGCCGTTTCCAAAACTGCCGCCACCGACCACAGCAGACACGAAAGTGCCAAGTGCAAACAAGACTCGAAATCAGGTAGTCGCGCAAGCGGCTCGTGGGTTCGAATCCCACCCTGTCCGCCATAAGTCCACCGTAATTTTGATAGAATTACGGTGGACTTTTCTATGCCCGAAAACCGCTTGAGATAAGGCTTTTCGGTAGAAAAATTCGCAAAGATATGGTATAATATTTTTGAAATAAAACGAAAAATCGGAACTTAGGAGAGATATAATGAAAATAGCGAATGGAATGCAGTTTGTAAATGACGAAGCTGTCATTGGGAAATGGAATAATATCGGTTGGATTGAAAATACATATTTTACTTCGCTTGACGGATTAAATGAAAAAAGCGGTGAATATGATACAATATACTTTTTGCCGAACGGTGAACCGTACTGGATATTTGAAGGCTGGACAAAAGGCGTTCTTTTAATTCATTACGGCGGTAACGAGCCTATTCTTACATACAAATACGATATACAAGTAATTGACGGCAAGGAATATCTGTTTTTCAGACTAAAAAACAAAACCGAGATTTTTGTCAAGTTCAATTCAAAGCACTATACAAAAGCGACTCTCGGCAGGCACGATAACATTGAACTTCCGTTTGTTTATGATGAGCGTATAACAGGAAAATGGAAGTCTGTTGGTTTTGTTGATACAATGGAAAGCTTTTCACCAAACAATACTTGCGACGATCTTTATCTGAAAGAAATCTACTTCTTCTCTGACGGCAGATTGGAACAGACTACTATGGACGAGGTGTGGCACGATAAATGGACAAAAGGCTGCGTTATTAACATACATCGCACAACTGTTGCTGCTTATGAAATAAAAGCTATAAACGGTACAGAGTATTTATTTATGGAGTGGAAAATGGGAAACTATATCTATGGCGATAAGGAACCCGATTTTTATGTGTTTGTCCGCGCATAATAACACAGATGTTTGACTTTTTGCATTATTGTCAAAAGTTTCATTTTATGATACAATCGGTTTGATGAAACGAAATTTTTCAGGGGTTACGGATATGAAAAGAGTGCTTATATTAAACGGTGAGGGTGCGGCTTTAGAAAACATTGCAATCCGAAGTGTTCTTGAATATTTCGGGTACATTGTAACTATGTACAACATAGGCAGACCGCAGGATTACTTTGATGTATTCGGCGGAAAGCTATATTTCAACTATGACTATTTAATTATCGGATGTCACGGTGACGGCGGAAAGATAATCGTTCCGGTTTTAGGGGAAAATGTCTATTATCCGAATGAGTGCCGGAATAATATCGGTTATGAAGAATTACAAGGTTCGGTAAAAATCAAGGATAAAACCGTTATATGCACCGGATGCACCACAGGTGCCGGAGATCTATGCAAAGCGTTTAATCGAAATAACAATATCTTTGTTGCTCCTGCGGATTATATCGAAGTCAACAGCAGTCTGTTGTTTATTGTGAACCTGTTTTATCATTTGTCCAACGGATCGAGTTTTAAAGACAGCTTTGCCGGTGCAAACAGTATCGATAGTGAAACCCAACTGTATAACTTTTATTCTTGATATTTTTATTATAAGGATGGTAAGTTCCGATTTACTTCAAGCGGCGGCGTGTCATCCAAACTCTTAAATCATAAGCCGCCCTGCACTGAACCGACAGTGCTCTCCGTTAACGCTTTTCCATCAAAATTACAGCAGACTTTTTCTACGTCCGAATAAGACTTTCGCTTGTTCTGATATATAACAAACCCCGTCACAGATTTGCTCTGCGGCGAGGTTTTGTACGTTTTACGGTTATTAGTATTTTCTGCGGCACTGTAATCGTTAAAATACTATGTTTCGGCTACGATTACAGCTACCTGTCCTCTTTCTTCAACAGGAATTTCGACATGGATTTTGCC
>ENA-UEQL01001450-UEQL01001450.1-human-gut-metagenome-genome-assembly--contig:-NODE-1450-length-16552-cov-3.650076_pt1 | contig 16552 bp, 13 predicted proteins | sample MGYA00242905_ERZ507926 | MGnify/ENA primary metagenome ERZ507926 (study PRJEB26167, sample SAMN06115531) | human gut metagenome | host: Homo sapiens | place: China:Henan | collected 2015-09-09...
GACCCCAACATTAAGAGTGTCGTGCTCTACCAACTGAGCTAAAGAGGCATCAATCGTTATCCGATTGCGAATGCAAAGGTAGGAATAATTTTTTAATCTCCAAAAAACTTTCGAAAAAAAAATTACAGGTCGAGCCGGTCGCTGTTCCATTCGCCGCCCGATTCGGTGTAGATGACCGGCCGGTCGGGTTCCAACTCTTTCAGGCGCAAATAGCTCTCGTAGAGGTTGATGCCGTTGGCCGACTCGCGGGCGAGCGAGAATGCGACGATCGACGGGTGACGCTTCACGGCGTGGTAGTGCTGTTGCGTGCGGTCGAGGTAGGCGTCGAGCCACTGCGGATCGTTCGACGGATTGCCTCCCTCCTTGCGCGATAGTCCCGCGCGGCTCGTGTCGATCGGCAATTGGTCGACGACATAGAATCCCAGCGAATCGCAACGGTTCAGCAGCTCGCGTGAGAGGCGTCCCGCAGGCAGCCGCAGCGTGTTGTAACCCAATTTTCTGAGCGTATCCAGTTCGCCGCTCTGCGGTTCGGCCTCGAACTCCTTGACGTGCAGCTCGGCGGGTTCCCCGTTGACGAGCAGCCGCCCCTTGTCGGCCGCTATCGTGCGGAATCCGACCTTGACGGGGACGTATTCGTTGATCCGCCCTTCGAAACGTGTCTTCACGATCAGCGTGTAGAGGTTCGGCTGTCCGGCGCTCCACATCTGCGAACGGGGTACGACCTGCATGATGCGCACCGTATCCTCGCGGCGCATGTCGAGCGTGAGATCCTTGTAGCCGTCGAGCACCTTCGTCGAGTCGGGGGCGATGAGTTCGTAGTAGACGCGTGTGGTCTTGGGATTGAGCGAGTGGGTCTTCATGACGATACCCAGCCCCAGCACGCCGTTGTTGCCGTCGTCGGCGAGCGCAGCGTCGACCACGACGTCGCGCACGCGCATCTTGGGCTGGGCCATGACGTAGCATTCGCCCAATGCGGGATTGGCTTCGGGATTGCGCTGCAACGCGTCGGCGACCGCCGGTGCGAAGAGCGTGACAGTCACCCGGTTTTTCCCTTCCGTGGCCAGACGGGTGATGTCGAAGTCGGCCGGCGTCGTGCCGTCCTGCACATATCCCGCACGTTTGCCGTTGACCGTCACCTCGTAGGACGATCCTGCCGAGGCCACGTGCAGGAAGAGTTCGCGGTCGATCCATGCGAAGGGCATGGAGAACTCGCCCGTGAGCAGACGCCCCGATTCGTTGCGCTCCTCCTGCCAGTCGGCGATCGGGCGCAGGTAGCGCGATGCGGCGCGGTCGAAGGTCAGCGCGTCGGACAGCGTGGAGTAGGCCACGATCTCGCTGCGGGGGGCGTCGCGGTCGATGGCCACCGTCGCGGGCGAGTCGTAGGACTGGGCGGCGGCGCCGAGCGTCGAAAAGAGGGCTGTGACGAGGGGAATGTATCGCATAATTCGTATATTTGTCCTGCGTAAAGTTACAAATTTTTTCGGAACACGATGTCTTCGTACCCCAAATTGAATTTTCCTGCGGTCAAATTGCGTGCCTCGCGGCGCGGCGAACGGACGCTCGTGTGGGACGATCTGCGGGCGATGTGGCTGGTGCTCACGCCCGAAGAGTGGGTGCGCCGTCACCTGATCGCCTACCTCGAAACGGGGTGCGGCGCAGCCCGTCGGCGCATCGTGCAGGAGTATCCGGTGGCGATGAACGGTGCGCCGCAGCGGGCCGATGTGGTGGTGGTGGACGATGATGCGCAGCCGTTGGTGCTCTGCGAATGCAAAGCGCCCGAAATACCGATCGACCGGCATGTGCTGGCGCAGGCCGTGCGCTACAACTCGGTGCTCGGCGCCCGCTATCTGGTGCTGACCAACGGCCGGTCGCATTATTGTTACGAACTCGTAGAAGGCGAGTATCGCCAGTGCGACCGCTTCCCTTCGATCGGTTCCGGCATGGGCGACTGAGGCCGTGCGGCTACCTGCGTGTGGACAGGAACCGTCGGGTGAGGAGCCTCCGTACCGGTTCGTCGTAGAGTTTCAGACACAGCCATGCCAGCAGAACCGAGCCCGCGACCAGCGCCGCAGCGCCGGGCAGGGATTCGGCGAAAGTCAGTTCTTCGTTCTTGACCCACGCATAATAAAGGTAAATGAAGGGATAGTGGACCATATAGAGCGGATAGGAGATGTCGCCCAGGAATTTGCAGACCCGCGTGGTTATCCGGTCGGTGGTCCTGCCCGAAGCCGCCAGCCAGACGATCGCCGGGAAGAGGACGATGGCGCAGACGGCATCGTAAATTCCGTTCATCCACAGGTGCTCGCCGCCTCCGATGCGCGGCACGGAGGAGATGGCGACGATGGCGATGCCGCCGATCCAGAATGCACCTTTAACCTTTACGGGTCTGAATATCCGTGCCAGCAGCAGACCTGCCGGGAATGCGAACAACAGGCGCAGGGAACCGCCGAGGATGTTCTCCTCCGTCAGCGCGAATCCCACGCACAAATCGCCGAGCGGTCCCCAGACGGCGAATGCCGCCAGTCCGCAGGCGGTCAGCAGGACCAGAACGGCGAGCGCACGGGTCGGAAGCAGCCGGATGAAGAAGGCATAAAGGATGTTGCCGATGTATTCGAAGAACAGCGACCAGCTGGGGCCGTTCAGCGGGTACATCTCCCCCACGCCCCGGATTTCGGCCCCGGGGGTCGCCGGAATCAGCAGGGCGTTCATCAGCGTGGCGAGGAGCAGCGCCCCGACCGACACCGTAGATACGTCCCAGACGGAGCATCCCTGGAAATAGAACATCACGGCGCCGATCAGGGCGCCGATGACGACCATCGGGTGCAGGCGGATGAAACGCCGTTTGAGAAACTCCCCGACCGTCATCTTCGTCCAACGGTCGTCGTAGGCGTAGCCGATGACGAAACCCGAGAGGATGAAGAAGAAATCGACGGCCAGGTAGCCGTGGTTGATCCGCTGGTCGAGGTGGCTGGTCGCATAAGCCTCGAACAGGTGAAAGCACACGACCGTCAACGCGGCCACGCCGCGCAGTCCGTCGAGAATGTTATAATGCGGTTTGGTATCCGCAAATGCGGCTGCCGAAACGTCTGACATCTTATCTGTTTTTGGGGTCGTTCTTGTCTCTCCTCGCGCCGGGACACCCGGTCGCTACTCCGTCACTTTCACCTTCGCGGCGGCGGCCTTTACGCGGTCGCGCAGGGCATCGAGATCGCTGCCCAGCGGTTCGTAGCCCACGACGACGCCCATGCGGCGGTTCACGCGCGCCACGGGCTTTCCGAAGATGCGGATGTCGGTGCGGGGATCGTCGGCCACGGCCTCCTCCACGCCTTCGTAATGCGGCGTCTGCGTCGCCACGGGCGAGAGGATCACGGCGCTGGCGCCCAGCCGCTCGAACGTAATGGCCGGGATCGGAATCCCCAGCACGGCCCGCAGGTGGAGTTCGAACTCGTTGAGATTCTGCGTTCCGGCCAGCGTCACCATGCCCGTATCGTGCGGACGGGGCGACAGTTCGGAGAAATAGACCCCGTTGTCGCGGCTCAAAAAGAACTCCACGCCCCACAGTCCGGCTCCGGTGAGGGCTTCGGTGACGGCGGCGGCCATGCGCTGCGCCTCGGCAAGGTGTTCGGGTGCGATCACGGGCGACTGGAAACTCTCGCGGTAGTCGCCGCCCTTCTGCACATGGCCGATCGGCGGGCAGAAAAGCGTCGGGCCGTCCTTCTGGGTGACGGTCAGCAGCGTGATCTCGCTGTCGAAGCGGATGAACTCCTCGATGATCAGTTCGCGGATGTCGCCGCGCGACCCTTCGCAGCCGTAATGCCAGGCGCGTTCCAGCTCGTCGGGACCCTTGACCAGCGACTGCCCCTTGCCCGAAGAGGACATCAGCGGCTTGACCACGCAGGGGAAGCCGATTTTCGCGGCGGCCTCGCGCAGTTCGCCGAGCGATGCGGCGTAGAAATACCGCGCCGTCTTCAGCCCCAGTTCCTTCGCCGCGAGGTCGCGGATGGCCTTGCGGTTCATCGTGAAATTCACGGCCCGGGCGCTCGGTACGACCTGGACGCCCGCCCGCTCGAACTCGTAGAGCCGTTCGGTGCGGATGGCCTCGATCTCGGGAACGATGATGTCGGGGCGGTGTTTTGCGACCGCAGCGGCCAGCGCGTCGCCGTCGAGCATGTCGAAGACCTCGAAGGCGTCGGCCACCTGCATCGCGGGAGCTCCCGCATATTTGTCGCATGCCACGACGGTTTGGCCCAGCCGCTGAGCCGCAATCACGAACTCCTTGCCCAGTTCGCCCGAGCCCAGAAGCAGTATCTTTTTCATAAAGGTATGTAATTAAAAACGGTATCGAATCCATTTGCGCCTGCGGAATCGGCATTCCGCAGGGCGTTTCGCAACGCAAAGATAAACTTTTCGGCCGAATTTTCCGTCTCTTTTCCCCATTTCTTCGACGGCGGCTTCCGTGCGGCGGACCGGAGAACCTTCGCACCGGCCGGAGCGTCCATCGGCTCCGCAAAAAAAAAGACGAGCGGTATCGCTCGTCTTTTCGTGGAGGTGGCGGGAGTCGAACCCGCGTCCAAACAGGGAACCCGAAAGCTTTCTACACGTTTAGCCGCCATTTGATCCTTCTCCCCGTGCCTGGCAGGCAGCGACCGAACACAGGGCCCAGGTCCTAAAATTTCGCACGACGGCCGGAACACTCCGCCGCACTATCTCTAAATGAATGATACCCCATATGAAGAGCCGTTAAAGAGCGGAACGTCCCTTCGGGATACTCGTCGCCAAAGCGCCTGGGCTTCGGCGATTAAGCCAATTTTCCTTGAAAATTAGGCAGCGAGTGCAAGGCTGTTATTGCCATTTGTAGTTCGAGCATCGGGATTAACGAGCCGCCGCACAGCGCTCGACGTGCTTACAATCAAACTCTGCCTGCTGTCAAAACCGGGCACCCCCGTTTTGCGAAACAAAGTCTCATGGAAACATTACAAAGATAGTGCTTTTTTCCGAAATATCGGTCGCGGCGGAAATATTTCCGCTCTCCGGCCGCTCATTCTCCCGCCAGCAGTCTGTGCAGCGTCTGCCGCAGCGTATCGCCCGTGAGGGGTTTGGCGAGGTACTCGTCGCATCCCGCTTCGAGGGCTTTCTGACGGTCGCGGTCGTAGGCGTAGGCCGTCACGGCGATGATCGGCACCCGGCTCCCGCTCCGGCGAATCTGCTGCGTGGCTTTCAGGCCGTCCATCACGGGCATCTGAATATCCATCAGCACGGCGTCGGGCTGAATCTGCTCGCACAGCCGCACGACCTCCTCGCCGTCGCCGGCGCGGATCACTTCATACTCCTTTCTGAGCATCAGCGACAACAGCAGGTAGTTGCTGTCGGTATCCTCGGCGATCAGCAGCACGGGGCGGCGTCCGCTGCGGGATGCCGACTGCGCAGTCATCCGGGGCGGACAGGCCGTGTCGGAATCCGGAAGCGCCTCGGGAGTCCCCATCGGCACCGTAAACCAGAAACAGGCTCCCTTGCCCGGTTCCGACTCGACGCCGATCTGTCCGCCCATCTGTTCGACGATCGACTTCGAGATCGACAGACCGAGACCCGTGCCCTGCACGAAGCTGTTCAGTTTGACGAAGCGTTCGAAGATATTGTCCAGATGCTCTTTGTCGATGCCCGAACCGGTATCCTCGACCGCAAAGCGTATGCTGGTCCCTTCGACCGCATAGCTCAGCGTGATGCTGCCCTCGGCGGTGAATTTGACGGCATTGTTGATGAAGTTGGTGATGACCTGTGTCAGGCGGCCCTTGTCACCCAGGATGAAGCAGGGGCTTCCGGGACCGACGAAGCGCAGTTCGACGGGGCGACCCTGCACTTTGAGGCTCAGCGAGCGCACCACCTCCTCGCACATCTGGTTCACATCGACCGGTCCGTAGTTGAACTCGAATGTTCCGGCCTCGATCTTCGAAAGGTCGAGAATGTCGGATATCAGCGTGAGCAGCAGGTCGTTGTTCTCCTCGACCACGCGCAGGTAGTCGCGCCGCTCGTCGGGCGAGAGGCTCGACGGAGCGATGGCGGGCAGGAAGACCCGCGGACGGGAGTCCGCCGCGGCCTCCTGTGCGGGAGCGTTCCGGCGGCGGCCGCACGAGGCCATGCACAGGAGGGCCAGAAGAGAGATCAGAATGCGTCGCATAAGCTGAAATACGATTTTACATGCAAATATACGCATTTCGGGCGACAATCGTGCAACCGAAAGCCCCGAACCCCGCCGAACGGCGGTTTTGCACGGTAGTTGCAACACTCCGCAGCGTCAAAAAAACCAAATTTATTCACTATGGATGTAAAAAAAACTACCACAAGCACAGGGTTCAAATTGAGTGTTATGACACTGGCAATTATGAACGTGACTGCCGTAGTGAGTCTGCGCGGACTGCCCGCCGAGGCGGTCTACGGACTTTCGTCGGCATTCTACTACCTGTTTGCAGCCATCGTGTTCCTGATTCCGACGGCGATGGTCGCCGCCGAACTGGCCGCGATGTTCGCCGACAAGCAGGGCGGCGTATTCCGCTGGGTCGGCGAAGCCTACGGCGCACGCACGGGATTCCTCGCAATCTGGCTGCAATGGATCGAATCGACGATCTGGTATCCGACGGTGCTGACCTTCGGCGCCGTGTCGATCGCGTTCATCGGCATGAACGACACGCACGACGCGCTGCTGGCCTCGAACAAGGTCTTCACGCTCTGCATGGTGCTGGCCATCTACTGGATCGCCACGCTGATCGCCCTGAAAGGTCTCGGATGGGTCGGAAAAATCAGCAAATGGGGCGGCATGATCGGTACGATCATTCCCGCGGGCCTGCTGATCGTGCTGGGCGTCATCTACATTTCGACCGGCGGACACAACCACATGGACATGTCGCAGGGCTTCTTCCCCGACCTGTCGAAATTCAACAACCTCGTGCTGGCGAGCAGTATCTTCCTGTTCTACGCGGGTATGGAGATGATGGGCATTCACGTCATGGACGTGAAGAACCCGTCGCGGAACTACCCCAAGGCCATCATCATCGGTTCGCTGGTCACGGTGCTGATCTTCATTCTGGGAACCTTCTCGCTGGGCCTGATCATCCCCGCCAAGGACATCAGCCTCACGCAGTCGCTGTTAGTCGGGTTCGACAACTACTTCCACTACCTCCACATTTCGTGGGCCGGCCCGATCATCGCCATCGCCTTGATGTTCGGCGTGCTGGCAGGCGTGCTGACGTGGGTGGCGGGTCCCTCGAAGGGTATCTTCGCCGTGGGCAAGGCCGGTTACCTGCCCCCGTTCTTCCAGAAGACCAACAAGAACGGCGTACAGAAGAACATCCTGCTGATCCAGGGCTGCGTCGTGACGCTGCTGGCGCTGCTGTTCGTCGTGATGCCCTCGGTGCAGTCGTTCTACCAGATCCTCTCGCAGCTGACCGTGCTGCTGTACCTGATCATGTACATGCTGATGTTCTCGGCCGCCATCGTCCTGCGCTACAAGATGAAGGGCACGCCCCGTCCGTTCCGCCTGGGCAAAAAGAACGGCCTGATGTGGTTCCTCGGATGCCTCGGTTTCTGCGGCGCACTGCTGGCCTTCATCTTGAGCTTCGTGCCGCCCAGTCAGATTTCGACCGGCAGCAACACCGTCTGGTTCTCGGTGCTGATCATCGGCTGCGTGGTGGTCGTGGGCGCCCCGTTCGTCATCTACTCCATGCGCAAGCCGTCGTGGAAAGACCCCGAGGCCGCCGCCGATTTCGCTCCCTTCCACTGGGAAGCGCAGGCCAAGGTCGCAGCCCCCGAGGCAGCCGCACCTGCACAGCAGAAACCCGGTAGCAACAAATAACAGCCGAAGAAATGCCTCCGAACTCCTTACCCCCCCCCGCCGAGGCGGGGGTTTGGGGACGGGGCGGGCCTGCAAACACGGCGGAACGCCGTGACTACGGCCTGCCACAGCGGAAAAAGGATACAAACCATTTTACAAATTTCATAACATGATTCAGAAGATCGACAAAAAAGCGGTTCAGGATGCCGTGCAGATGGCATACGACCGCTGCAAAAACGAAACCGGCGGCAAAAACGCCGACTATATCCCCTATCTGGCCGATGTGCCGTCGAACTTGTTCGGCATCGCGGCCTGCCTTCCCGACGGCGACGTGGTGGCCGTGGGCGACACGGACTACAAGTTCGGCATCGAATCGGTGTCGAAGGTCCCCACGGCGATCCTCGCCATGAACCAGTACGGCGGCCAGGAGGTGCTCGGCAAGATCGGCGCCGACGCCACGGGACTCCCCTTCAACTCGATCATGGCCATCCTGCTCGAAAACGACCACCCCTCGACGCCACTGGTGAACGCCGGAGCCATTTCGGCCTGCTCGATGATCAAGCCCGTGGGCGACAGCGACGGCAAATGGAAAGCCATCGTCTCGTTCATCGCCGACCTCGCGGGATCGGACGTCGAAGTGATCGACGAACTCTACAAGTCGGAAACGGCGACCAACTTCAACAACAAGTCGATCGCGTGGCTGCTGAAGAATTACAACCGCATCTACGACGATCCCGACATGGCGCTGGACATCTACACGCGCCAGTGCTCGATCGGCGTGACGGCCCGGCAGCTGGCCACGATGGCCGCGACGATCGCCAACAGCGGCGTGAACCCCGTGACCGGAAAGGCTGTGTTCAAGCCCGAGCTGACGCCCAAGATCGCCTCGATGATGGCCACCGTGGGATTCTACGAGCACACGGGCGACTGGCTCTTCACGACGGGGCTTCCCGCCAAGACGGGCGTCGGCGGCGGCATCATGGGCGTCGTGCCGGGCGTGATGGGCGTGGCGGCGTTCGCTCCCCCGCTGGACGAGGCCGGCAACTCGGTGAAGGCCCAGAAGGCGCTGGCGTTCATCGCCGGGCACCTCAATCTCAATCTCTTCGGCACGACGCGCTGCGTGATGGCCGGAAAAGAGCCTGTGAAGGCGTAAGAACTCCCCTGCGGGGAGACCCGCCGACGAAAAGGGGCGCATCCTGCGAGGAATGCGCCCCTTTTCCGTATCCGGACAGGGTGTCAGAAGCGGTAGCGGACGCCGACCAGCAGGCAGCCCGACGTACCGATACCGGCCTCGGCATAGGCCGCGACGCGTCCCCCGACTTCGACGCCGACGGGCGACACCTGGAAGGCGAACTGCGTGGATTTGCCGCTCTCGCCCCCGACCTCGGATCTGGAGAACGAGGCTCCCGCACCGAGGCGCGAATAGAACGAAACCACCTTGAGGCTCATCCAGTTCCACTCCACGTTGGGCAGCAGCGACCAGTAGCGGTTCCGGATCTCCGAGCCGGCGCCCCTGACCTCCTGCGTGTTCGAGGAGTAGACGACCTGCGCGCCGAGGCGCAGGCTGCCGATCAGGCGGAAACTGTAACCCACGGTGACGGCGCCCCACCCCTTGAGGTCGGTATTCGCATTCGTGAAAAGCCCGGTCAGCATGTCGCTGTACGAGTCGATCCAATCGGTGACGGGAGCGACGCCGTAGGACACCGAAACCTCGCTGCGGCGCGATCCCTGGGCGGCGGCGGGAACGGCCATCGCGACGACGGCCGCCGCCATCAGCAATTTCTTGATCATTGTTCTCTGTTTTTCAGGTTTTACGACTGCTAATATAGCAAAAATCACGCAACGAAATCAATCCGTTCGGCGGACAGGCGCGCGACGGGCGCAGAACGGGCACGCGACAGGCGCAGAACGGGCGCGAAACGGGCAACGCATCGCGGACAATCACTCGTCCATCACCTCCCGCCGGATGGCTTCGAGATACCCGCGACCCCATTTCAGGTCCGGCTCGACATAATTTCCCTCGGCCCATTCGTTCCAGGATTTCAGCAGGATGATCCGGTGTTCGGGAGCTTTTCCCCGGACCATTTCCACAGCCTCCCGGAGGTGTTTCCCGAACAGCTCGGGCGTGGAATCCGTCACGATCCACCCCTCTTTCCCGCTGCACGGCGTGTGGTCCCAGTTCGGAATGACCGAGGGGAACACGTTCTCCCGGGTGTCTTCGTCCCCGTTGAGAAAATAAGCGGCCATCCGTTCATAGGGATAATTGAGCGGAATCTTCCGCCAGCGGTCGAATTTTACCCGCTGCCGTTCGAAAAACGAATGCCTTACATTGAAATACCCGACCAGCCGCAGCGGATTCACGGCGTCGACCCCCGTAGAGAAAATGGCCCCGACGTTCGGAACCGGGGCGTTCTCGTGCCCGACGAAGTAGATTCCCGGCAGGCCGTTCTTTTCGGCCAGCTCCCGCCACGTGGCGATGAAAACCTTCACCTCGGGGTCCGCCAGCGGTTTGTAGATCATAAACAGCGGCTTGCCGTCCACCGTAATGTAACGATGGTCCCGGAAAGCGGGCAGCACGGCCCGGAAATGCGCCGTATAGTCTTCGACGCCTCCGTAGAGCTGTTCGATCAGCATGTTCCGGTTCGTGATCCCGTGGGCGAAGCCCCGCCAGCTCTCATTGGCCCAGGCCAGCGCGAACGGAAAATCGGGTTCGCCGCTGGCCAGCACCTCGTTGAAGGGGCGTTCCAGCAACCGCTTGCCGTTGCCGAACCAGTAATGCCAGTAGACGAAGCCCTATTCGCGGACCATATCCGCCTGCGCCTGGCGCGTCTCGGCGACCCGCAGGTCGTAATACCCCAGATCGGCCGGAACTCGGGGCTGATAGTGATTTCTGAAATACCGCCGGGCCTTACCCACGTTCGTCCATTCGGTAAAACCCTTTCCCCACCACAGGTCGTTCTCCGGGATGGGGGAAATTGAGGCAGATACAATGCCAATAATCTCGCTTTCATACATTGATCCGACAATCGGACCCGGATACCGGAGCGGACTGCGAGGCCCCGCACAGCAAGGCTGCGCCCCGGCATGAAAAACGATGCGGAGGATTGTTCAGGGTCCTCCGCATCGTATCCGGTCCGGTATGTTTAAACCTCGTTTTCGACAGCCTTGAACAGCGCGACGTCCTCCGTCGTGGAGTTCATCACGTAGGTATAGGCCTCCGCGATCTTCGCCTCTGCAAGCTTGCAGAACACGCGCGCCGAAGCGGCATACTCCTCCGCCTCACCGGCCTGACGGGCCAGCAGGTAGGTGATGATGATGTGTCCGGCGGTCTCCACCAGGCGGCGGGCATGGAAATCCTTGAATCCGCAGACCTCCTTGTCGCCGGCCTCGACACGGGCCTGCATCTCCGAGAACTTGACGGTCAGCTCCTTGAGCTTCGTCACCACGGGGCACATCGCCTCCGTGTAGCTTTCGGCGGCATAGCGCCCGATCTGCTCCAGGAACGTGCCCTTCGTCACGGCGTTGATCGCCGCAACGACCTGCAACTGCGAGGTTCCCTCGTAGATGTTCATAATGCGTGCGTCGCGGTACAACCGCTCGCAGGGATAGTCCTTCATAAAACCCGACCCGCCGTGGATCTGGATGGCGTCGTAGGCCAGCTGGTTGGCATACTCCGACGAGAAGAGCTTCACCAGCGGGGTGAAGCCGTCGGCCAGACGGTTGTAGAACTTCATCTCCTGACGCTCCTCCGCTTCGAGCGAACGCTCGTGGGAGATATGGCCGTACTGCTTGTAGACCTCGACGAAACGCGCCGTTTCGTACAGCAGCGCGCGCACGCCCTGCACCTTGGCCTTCATGTTCGAGAGCATCTCCGAAACGGCGGCGAACTGAATGATCGGCTTGCCGAACTGCTCGCGCTCGTGGGCGTATTTCAGCCCCTCGCGGTAAGCGGCCTCGCAGAGACCCACCGACTGTGCGCCGATGCCCAGGCGTGCGGCGTTCATCAGCGACATCACATACTTGATCAGGCCCATCTTCCGGTCGCCGACCAGCTGCGCCGGGGCGTTCGTGAAGACCAGCTCGCACGTCGGCGATCCCTTGATGCCGAGCTTATTCTCGATGCGGCGCACCTTCACACCGCCGTCGCGCTTGTCGTAGACCAGCATCGAGAGGCCGCGGGCGTCGGTCGTACCCTCTTCGGTACGCGCCAGCACGAGCGAAACCTCGCCGTCGCCGTTGGTGATGAAGCGTTTCACGCCGTTCAGCAGCCACGTCTGCCGCTCCTCCGACCAGGTGGCCTTGAGCATCACGGCTCCGAGATCCGAACCGGCGTCCGGCTCCGTGAGGTCCATGGCGCACGTCGCGCCCGCCGAGACCCACGGCAGGTATTTCTGCTTGATCTCCTCCGAAGCGAACTCGTTCAACGTCTCGGCGCAGTCCTGCAACCCCCAGATGTTCTCGAAACTGGCGTCGGCGCGGGCCACCATCTCGTTGGCCATCACGAAGCAGATGAGCGGGAAGTTCAGTCCGTCGTACTTGCGCGGAAGCGTCATGCCGCTCAACCCCGCGTCCACGACGGCCTTCATGTTCTCGACCGTACCCGAAGCGTACTCCACATGGTCGTCGACCACGCGCGGACCCTCGTGGTCCACACCCTCGGCGTTGGGGGCGATCACCTCGCCGCAGACCTCGCCGGCGATCTCCAGCACGCGGCGGTAGTTGTCCATCGCGTCGTCGAAATCCTGCGGCGCATAGTCGTAGAGGTCCTTCTCCGCGAAACCGCGCTCCTTCAGCTCCACGATCTTGCGCATCAACGGATGCTGGAGGTGGAACTGCAAATCCTTGTTATCTGAAAAGAAATTAGCCATAATTAGTTGTTTTTAAGATTCGTAGGCTCCTGTTTTGGGGTAAATTCAATACCTATGACATAGAAGTGGGGAATGTTGCCGACAATTTCGCCCGACAGGTCGGGCGCGATCTCGTTCTCGCCGCAGAAACGGAACAGATTGTGCTCCGCATCGAACCACATCGAACCGTAAAAGACCAGCGGAATGAACTTTCCGGCCTCGAACGAGTCGATCCCGAACGGACGGGTGCAGTACTTGGTAAGCGTATAACCGCTCGACGAAGTCACGCTGCGGAGCTTGAGCCGCTGACTGGCCTCCCGCATCTCCGGGATACTGAAATTCAGCATCGCCGTCGAATCCGTCCCCGAAGGATAGAATCCAATCGTCAGTTTTTTGGCCAGCATGTAAATGCCCGCCTGCGGATCAGCCATCTCGCCGGGCAGGATTTCGCCGCGCACCTTCTCGGGGAAATCGCTTACGAGCAGTTTGTTCGGCCCGCAGGGAAACTCCCGGGAACGAATCTCCACGCCCGATTCGTACTCCTTGATATATACCGTCATGTCATAGCGGCCCGGTCCTTCGAGCAATTCCGACAGGTCAAAACCGAACGCCTCGTAACCAGCAGCTTCCAGCAGGGAGCGGAAGTCGTCGAACCCGACAGGCCGGCTCTTGATCTGCTGTCCGGAAACGGACGCAGAGAGGAGAAGCGTACAGATTACCGTCAGAAGCCTGCGCATCGCTATTTCGAGTTTTGTTTGTAGTACTTGATCATCTTGGGGATAATCTCATTGACATCGCCCGTGATGGCGTAGTCGGCGATCTTGTTGATCGGGGCTTCGGGGTCCGAGTTGATCGAGATGACCATCGACGACTGGTCCATGCCGGCCGTGTGCTGGATCTGACCCGAGATGCCGCAGGCGATGTAGAGCTTCGGACGCACCGTGACGCCCGTCTGGCCCACCTGACGCGCATGCTCCGTGAAGCCCGCATCGACGGCGGCGCGGCTGGCGCCCACTTCGCCTCCCAGAACGTCGGCCAGTTCGTGCACCAGCCTGAAGTTCTCTTTGGAACCCATGCCGTAGCCGCCGGCGACGATGATGCCCGCACCCTTGATGTCGATCTTGCGCTCCTCGATCTGACGGTCGATGATCTTCACCGCGAGGTCCGCGTCCGTGACCATCTTCTTCCAGTCGATCGCCTTCACCTCGCCCGCGCCGGGCTGTGCGGCGTACTCCTTGCGCATGACGCCCTCGCGGACGGTGGCCATCTGCGGACGGTGGTCGGGGTTGACGATCGTGGCGATGATGTTGCCGCCGAACGCCGGGCGGATCTGATAGAGGAGGTTCTTATACTCCGTACCCGTCTTGGCGTCCTTGTGGTCGCCGATTTCGAGCTGCGTGCAGTCGGCCGTAAGACCGCTGTGCAGGGCCGACGATACGCGGGGTGCGAAGTCGCGGCCCACGGGCGTGGCGCCGAACAGCGCGATCTGGGGCTTCTCCTGCCCGATCAGACCGCACAGGACCGCCGTGTGGGGCAGCGTGCGGAACGGGGAAAATAACGGATCATCGGCAACCCAGACCGTATCGGCGCCGTATTTGGCCAGTTCTGTTTCGATGCCGGCGAGGTTGTGGCCCAGGACGACGGCTTCGAGTTTCACGCCGAGCGTCGTGGCCAGTTCGCGGCCTTTGGTCAGCAGTTCGAGACTCACGTCGGCGACCTTGCCGCCCTCCATCTCGATATATACGAATATATTGTTCATCTCAAAAAAACGCATTAACCGAGCGTGTGGCTCGCGATGAGTTCAACCATAAGTTCATTGATGTCGTTGTCGGCGGCGGTGAGTTTCTTGGCCTCCTTGGCGGCGAAAACCACGTTCTCGATCCTCTTGACCTTCGTGGGCGAACCCTGGAGGCCGAGCTGCGCGGGATCGGGATCGACATCGGCGGCGGCCCACTCCACGATGCGGAGGTACTCCTTCGCGGCGGCGCGCTGCGCGGCGGGCGATTCGGGTGCGGCGGCGATCTCCGAACCGGCCAGCGCGCCCTTGTACTTCATCACGCGCTTGGCGTTGCGCGGGCGGCACTCGGCGGCCGAGGCGTTGACCGTCACAACGGCCGGAATCGGGCACTCGACGACCTCCGTGCCGTGCTCCAGACGGCGCTTGATGACCAGCGCGCCCTCCCGGACTTCGAGAATCTCCTCGGCATAGGTCACCTGCGGAAGACCGAGCTTCTCGGCGACCTGCGGACCCACCTGCGCCGTGTCGCCGTCGATGGCCTGACGGCCTGCGAAAATCACGTCGGGGGCGATCTTCTTCAGCGCGCACGAAAGGGCGTAGGAGGTGGCCAGCGTGTCCGAGCCGGCGAACTCGCGGCCCGAAAGCAGGTAGCCGCCGTCGGCCCCGCGGAACATCGCGTCGCGGATGATGTCGGCGGCGCGCTGCGGACCCATCGTAAGGATATGAACCGTGGAACCCGCCACACGGTCCTTGAGCCGCAGGGCGGCTTCGAGCGCATTGAGGTCCTCGGGATTGAAGATGGCCGGAAGCGCCGCGCGGTTGACCGTCCCTTCGGGAGTCATCGCGTCCTTGCCTACGTTGCGGGTATCGGGAACCTGCTTGGCCAAAACAAGAATTTTGAGGTTTTGTTGTTGCATATAAGTAAGTAATGGTTATATATTGAATCCTTTTCCTTCTTTTACCGCTGTCGTCGCGGCGTTCCGTCGCGTTCGCGAATCTGCCCCGCCCCAAGCCCTCCCGCGGGAGGGACTTACGGCGTAAAACACGCCCCGTTTCTGCTTTGGCGGTTCGGCAATCCGTAAGCGACTGCCCCCGCCTGTCGCCGCAGTTGTCGCAGTTGTCGCAATGCGACCGGGTCGTCAACCGGGATTTCGACCGAAACGCGGACGGGCGGAAATCACACAAAAACGCATCCCTAACCTGCCACTGGGCAGCCGGGATGCGCGGTTGCTTATCGGACGATCGTTTCGCCGCGGTCGGGACCTACGGAGATGATCTTCACGGGGACGCCCGTCTGCCGCTCGATGAACTCCACGTAGCGTTTGAACGCCTCGGGGAACTCCTCGTAGCTGCCGTACCGGCGCAGGTCGCATTTCCAGCCCTCGAACTCGGTGTAGACCGGACAGAGGTCGCCGGTGATTTCGTAGGGGAACTCCGAGGTGGTGCGGCCGCCGATCTCGTAGGCCGTGGCCACGCGGATCGTGTCGAAATCGTTCATCACGTCGGATTTCATCATAATCAGCTGCGTCACGCCGTTGACCATGATCGAATATTTCAGGGCCACCATATCGAGCCATCCGCAGCGGCGGCGGCGGCCCGTGACGGCGCCGAACTCGTGGCCGATGTCGCACAGCCGCTCGCCCGTCTCGTCGAACAGCTCCGTGGGGAACGGTCCGCTGCCCACGCGCGTGCAATAAGCCTTGAAAATGCCGAAGACCTCGCCGATGCGGTTCGGGGCGACGCCCAGCCCGGTGCAGACGCCCGCGCAGACGGTGTTCGACGAGGTGACGAACGGATAGGAGCCGAAGTCCACGTCCAGAAGCGTTCCCTGCGCGCCTTCGGCCAGAACGGACTTGTCCTGCGAGAGGCAGTCGTTGACGAAATATTCGCTGTCGATGATGTGGAAGCGGCGGAGGTATTTGACCGCCTCGAACCACTGCTTCTCCAGCTCGGCAATGTCGTATTGATAGTCGAGACTCTTCAGGATCTTCTCGTGGCGCGCCTTGGCCGCAGCGTAGATGCTTTCGAAATCGGGACTCAACAGATCCCCTACGCGCATGCCGTTGCGGCTTACCTTGTCGGTATAGGTGGGACCGATGCCCTTGCCCGTCGTGCCGCTCTTGGCGCTGCCCTTGGCCGCCT
>ENA-UEQL01001454-UEQL01001454.1-human-gut-metagenome-genome-assembly--contig:-NODE-1454-length-16517-cov-7.938990_pt1 | contig 16517 bp, 9 predicted proteins | sample MGYA00242905_ERZ507926 | MGnify/ENA primary metagenome ERZ507926 (study PRJEB26167, sample SAMN06115531) | human gut metagenome | host: Homo sapiens | place: China:Henan | collected 2015-09-09 | study...
AAATAATAAGGAACAAGATATATTTATGGATAAGAAGATAAAAGCATTGTTTTTCGACATCGACGGCACGTTGGTGAGTTTCAAGTCTCACAGGATTCCGCAGAGTACTGTAGATGCTTTGGAGCAGGCTAAGGAGAATGGGGTAGAGGTGTATATTTCTACGGGACGCCCCAAGCAGATCATCAATAACCTCGGTCAGATAGAGCATCTCATCGATGGTTACATCACAGCCAATGGTGCCCGCTGCTTTGTGGAGGATACATTGGTGAGTCAGCACGCCATCCTTCCTTCAGACGTGAAGAAAATCATCGAGGCTGCTGATAGAGACAACTATCCTGCCATCGTGGTAAGCGAGAGCCGTTTTGCCATTCATCATTATACCGACGAGGTTTATGAAATCTTCTGCAAGGGATTGGGAGTGGATAGCAGCGTTTTTGTTACCGATCTCAATCGTTTGGGCGATGAGGCCATCTTGCAGGTCACTCCTTTCTGCACCGTAGAGCAGGAAGCGCTCCTGATGCCTACGCTCGAAAGCTGCACTTCCGGCAGATGGCATCCTGCCTTTACCGACATTACGGCGCGTGGAGCCGACAAGGGAAAGGGACTCCAGGCAATGGCTGATTATCTGGGCTTGAACATTGAAGAAACCATGGCGTTCGGCGATGGCGGCAACGACATCTCTATCATCAAGAAGGCAGGTGTAGGTGTAGCAATGGGCAATGCTGGTGATGAATTGAAGCAGGTAGCCGATTACATTACGACTCATGTGGATGAGGATGGAGTGAAGAATGCCCTCATCAAGTATGGTGTTATTGCTGAAAACTAACATTTTGTTGGCTTTAGTCATAAAAATCTGTCTAAAAGTTTGGAAATATGCAGAAAATATGCAAAAGGGACAAGAAAATAGCTTTTTAATTGCATTTTGTTAGCTAAAAATTTGTTTATTTTATAAAAAGTGTGTATCTTTGTACCCGATATTTGTAAGTTGTTTAATTTAAGAGAGAGAAATTATGACAAAAAGACTAACCATGTTAATGGGAGGGCTTGTTCTTTCAACAGGAATGGCTCTCGCACAGACTACTGTTACAGGTAAAGTTGTTTCTCAGGAAGACGGTGAGCCGATAATTGGCGCATCTGTAAAAATCGCAGGAACAAAGACTGGTACAGTGACAGATGTCGATGGTAATTTTACGCTTCCAAATGCCAGCAAGGATGCTGTCTTGGAAATCAGTTACCTCGGTATGCAGACTAAAACTATGAAAGCATCTGCTAAGATGAAAATCATTTTGGTTTCTGATGCAAGAAATCTTGACGAGGTGGTTGTTACTGCCTTGGGTATGAAACGCTCAGAGAAAACTTTGGGTTATGCTGCCAGTACAGCTAACGCTTCTGAGTTGACTGTGGCTAAGTCTGGTTCCGTTTGGCATAATTGTATTATTTTATTGGGTTAGTATATCCGATTTCTGCTTATGAGCGTACAAAAGTACTGCTTTTCCTCAATACGACCAAGAGTTAGGGGCGAATTTTGAGGTTTGGGTACGCATTTAAGTCCCTGGGTACCCCTCTCTTTGGGGTGCCGCAGTGCAAATCCGCAGTTCCTGTTTCGCAGTCCGCACTCCTTGTGCACTCACTTGTTGAGTCCTTCGGCAGTGTAGTACTTGGTCTTGCTCAGAGGCTCTATGCTGCCAAACTGGCTCCATCCTGCATCCTGCTTGTACTGGTCGAGGAATGCGTCGGGTACGTAGAGTGTGCAGCCCTTTGAGGGTGTGCAGTTCTTGGGCATGGGGTAGAACTCGGTGCTCAGCAGATATACCTTCTTGAACTTCTCGGGTGCGGGGAACATGCCAAACATGCGGTTCTTCACGTCATTGGGGATGGTGAGCTCCTCCACGCCGGTACATCCGTCGAAGGCACCATCGTCCAGCTTCTTCATCGTGATGGCCAGGATGATGCGCTTGAGTGATGAGCAGTCCTTGAAGGCTCCCTCTCTGATCCACCATATCTGGTCGCTGAAGATGGCATACTGCAGTGACTTGCAGCCGTTGAAGGCATCTACGCCCACAGTGGATACGCTTGCCTTGAGGCCCTTGAGTGCTGAGCAGCCCATGAATGAGCGGTCATTGATGACGGGAACGAAGCCCTGGAAGTGCACCTGCTCCAGTGATGTGCATCCGCTGAAAGCATCCTCGGCGATGTGTGTCACCTTGGGGCCAATCCACATCTCGCGTATCTTGGTGTTGCCTTCAAACTCCTTCTGTCCGATGCTTGCAATCTGGCTGGTGAAGCCAAGCTTTTCAGCCTCCACAACTTTCTTCTCCGAGCGGTCCTTGCTGCTGTAGAAGTAGATGTCCTTGTCGGGCTTTGCACTGCTCTTCTTCTTGGTGCTGGTGCTTGTGGTCTGTTCCTTGTCATCCTGTGCAGCCTTGTTGCCGCATCCTGTCAGTGTGAGTCCGGCGGCCATAGCCAGTGCCAGAACCCATGCTTGTGTCTTGATGTGTCTCATGTCTTTTGTGTTGTGTGTATGGGTAAATACGTTTGTTCGTGTCACAAAGGTAGGCAAAATAATCCGCACCTCCACCAAAACCCCCGCTTTTTTACCCTTATTATATAAATAATGAGTACCTTTGCAGTTCCCTTGCAGGTTCCTTCGGGTATCATCGGAGGGCATTCTCCCGCGTGGAGAGGCTGGGTGGCAGGCACGCAGATGTGGCTTGCCCGAGAGGGAGGAAAGAAGATTAGCAAGCAAGAAACAAGAATGATTTCAATAGACCATTTGAGTGTGGAGTTCAGCGCACGGCCGCTCTTCACCGATGTCAGTTATGTCATCAACGACCGCGACCGCATTGCCCTGGTGGGCAAGAACGGTGCCGGCAAGAGCACGATGCTCAAGGTGATAGCGGGGCTGCAGGCTCCCACCGAGGGTACAGTGTCGGTACCGCGTGATACCACAGTGGCTTACCTGCCACAGGTGATGGTGCTGAGTGACGGACACACGGTGCGTGAGGAGGCCGAGAAGGCTTTTGCGGGCATCCGCGATATGGAGCGCCAGATACAGGAGATGAACGACCAGCTGGCCGAGCGCACCGATTACGAGTCGGAAGAATACATGTCGCTGGTGGAACGCTTCACGCATCTGAGCGACCGCTTCCAGATGATGGGAGGCCTCAATTACCAGGCCGAGCTGGAACGCACCTTGCAGGGACTGGGCTTCAGCCGTAGTGACCTTGACAGGCCCACCAGCGAGTTCAGCGGCGGATGGCGCATGCGCATCGAGTTGGCAAAGCTTTTGCTGGGCCGTCCTGACGTGCTCCTGCTCGATGAGCCCACCAATCATCTCGACATCGAGAGCATTCAGTGGCTCGAGCAATTCCTCTGCACCCGCGCCGGAGCAGTGGTGCTGGTGAGCCACGACCGTGCATTTATAAATAATGTAACCAACCGCACGCTGGAGATATCCTGCGGACGGGTGTATGACTACAAGGTCAAGTACGACGAGTATATCAACCTGCGGGCCGAGCGCAGGGAACAGCAGTTGCGTGCCTATGAGAATCAGCAGAAGGAGATAGCCGACATCAAGGCCTTCATCGAGCGCTTCCGCTATCAGGCCACCAAGGCTATACAGGTGCAGAGCCGCATCAAGCAGCTGGGACGCATCGTGCCTATCGAGGTGGATGAAGTGGATAACAGCGCTCTGCGTCTCAAGTTCACCTGCAGCCAGCGCAGCGGTGACTATCCCGTGATATGTGATGACCTGGCCAAGAGTTATCCTGCCCGCAACGCCAGCGAGACGGAGCATGTCATCTTCAGCAATGTCAACCTCACCATCAGTCGTGGTGAGAAGGTGGCGTTTGTGGGACGTAACGGCGAGGGTAAGACCACGCTGGTGAAGTGCATCATGGACTCTGCTGCCCATCCCGACAAGGATGGAGCGGGCAGCGGATTCTACTCGGGCAGCCTGCGCGTCGGGCATAATGTGCAGATAGGCTACTTTGCACAGAACCAGGCACAGCTTCTCGACGGTGAACTGACCGTGATGGATACCATCGACCGCGTAGCCAAGGGGGATATCCGACTCAAGATAAGGGACATCCTGGGCGCATTCATGTTCGGTGGGGAGGCTGCTGACAAGAAGGTGAAATTCCTGAGCGGCGGCGAGCGCACCCGTCTGGCCATGATAAAACTCCTGCTTGAGCCGGTCAACTGCCTTATCCTCGACGAGCCTACCAACCATCTGGACATGCGCTCGAAGGATGTTCTGAAGGCTGCCATACGCGATTTCGACGGCACGGTCATCGTGGTGAGTCACGACCGCGACTTCCTCGATGGGCTCGTGAGTAAGGTATATGAGTTCGGTGAAGGCAAGGTGCGCGAGCATCTGGGAGGCATCTACGACTTCCTGCAGGCTAAGCAACTCACCTCGCTCACTTCGCTCAATACGTCGTCCAGCCGCGAGACTGGTACCGGTCAGCCTGCTGCCGAGCCAGCCAAACCAGCCAAGGGAGGTGCGCAGAGCTACGAGGAGCAGAAGGCGCAGCAGCGCAAACAGAAGCGCCTGGAGAAGGCCGTTGCCGAGGCAGAGGAGCAGGTGACGCAACTGGAGGCTGCCATCCGCATCCTCGAAGAGCGGATATCTACCCCCGAAGGCAGTGCCGATACGTCGCTCTACGACAAACATGCCAACCTCAAGAAGCAGCTCGCCGAGGCCGAAAGCCTGTGGGAGCAGGCGGTGGAGGAGCTTGAGTCGCCCCTCTGAACCTCTTCCCCAAGGGAACTGACCACGCAGGGTGCTACAGTGCATGCAGAGGTTGGCCTCGCGCAAAGCGATAGAGAGACTGATTTGAAGTGATGAACAATTAAATTATAAACAACAACCCTTTCCCTTCACCCCATGACGGAACCCCTTGCAGGGCAGTCTGTCAGTCACGGGAGAGTGAGGAGAAGGCCATAACACAACACTATGAAGACAAAGTTGATGTTGCACGCGATGACATTCGCTGCTGTTCTGGCATCTTGCCAGACCAATGGAGGTGCAGGTGAGAAGTCGGGTATCGACCTGGCCAACCTTGACAGCACCTATCAGCCAGGCGCTGATTTCTACATGTATGCCACTGGTGGATGGCAAAAGAGCCACCCTCTGACGGATGAGTACAGCCGCTTCGGCAGTTTCGACATCCTGCAGGAGAACAACAACAAGCAGCTTCGCACGCTCATCGACAGCGTGGCAGGACTGGAGAACAAGCCAGGAAGCATCGAGCAGAAGATAGCCGACCTCTACAACTCAGCCATGGACTCTGCCACCCTGCAGCAGCATGGTCTCGACGACATGGCGGCTTTTCTGGCTTGCGACGGCTACCGTACCAGCGCCGAGGTGACCGCTCAGTGGCTTGACCAGGTTTGGCCCCGCATGGAGACACAGGGTGTGGATGGCCTGTTCGGCTTCTATATCGGAGCCGACGAAAAGGACTCCAAGAACAATATCCTCACCATTGGTCAGGGTGGTCTGACGCTTGGACAGAAGGATTATTACGTGGATGCCGACCCCGAGACCGCCAAGGTGCGTGAGGCTTATGTGGCTTACATCCAGAAGTTGGCTGCCCACGTGGGATTCAGCCAGGACGATGCTGCACGTATGGCACAGGATGTGATGCGCATCGAGACACGTTTGGCCAAGGCCAGCCGCAGCATGACAGAGTTGCGTGACCCCGAAGCCAACTACAACAAGATGTCTTACGAGCAGCTCAAGAAGGATTTCCCCGGCATCCAGTGGGACGCTTACTTCCAGAACTTCGGTATCTCCGGCCTCAAGGAAGTTATCGTGGGTCAGCCCGAGGCTATTCATGAGGTGGAGCGCGTACTGGCAGAGGAGACTCCTGAAGCCCTGCAGAACGTGTATTTGTGGCATGCCATCAACATGGCTTCTGGCTATGTGGATGACGAGAGCCGCAACATTGCCTTCTCATTCTGGGGCACTACACTGAGCGGAAAGACTCAGGATCGTCCCCGCTGGAAGCGTGCTGTATCGAGCGTCGATGGCTTCCTGGGCGAGGCTCTTGGACAGCTCTATGTGGCCAAGTACTTCCCTCCTGCAGCCAAGGAGCGTATGGAGAAGTTGGTGGCCAATCTGCAGCAGGCTCTGGGTGAGCGCATCGATGTGCAGGATTGGATGACTCCCGAGACCAAGAAAGTGGCGCGTGAGAAGCTGGATGCCTTCTATGTGAAGGTGGGTTATCCCAATAAGTGGACCGACTACAGTTCGCTGGAGATTGGTCACAGCTACCTTCAGAACGTTCTCGCATGCCAGGCATGGAGCCTCAAGGACCAGATAGCCAAGCATCTCAACAAGCCTGTGGATAAGGAGGAGTGGTTTATGACTCCCCAGACAGTGAACGCTTACTACAACCCCACAACCAATGAGATATGCTTCCCTGCAGGCATCCTGCAGCCTCCCTTCTTCGATATGGCAGCCGATGATGCGTTCAACTATGGTGCTATCGGTGTGGTCATCGGCCACGAGATGACTCATGGATTTGACGACCAAGGCTCTAAGTATGATAAGGACGGCAACCTGAAGACATGGTGGAAGCCCGAAGACACCAAGCGCTTTGAAGAGCGCATACAGGTGATGCGTGCTTTCCATGACAGCATCGAGGTGCTTCCCGGCCTGCATGCAAACGGCTCGCTCACTCTGGGTGAGAATATGGCCGACCATGGTGGACTGATGGTAGCCTTCCAGGCATTCGAGAATGCAACAGCCAAGAAGCCCCTTGGCACCAAGGACGGATTCACTCCCGAGCAGCGTTTCTTCCTGGCTTATGCCAACGTATGGGGGCAGAACATACGCGACGAGGAAGTGCGCAAGCGCGTCAAGAGCGACCCTCACCAGTTGGGAAGGTGGCGTGTGAACGGCCAGATGCCTCACATAGACGCATGGTATGATGCTTTCGGAATCACCGAGAGCGACCCCATGTTCGTTCCCAAGGATAAGCGCGTGACCATTTGGTAAACAGCAAAGTCTTCCCGCCAGCATTCCTGGCGGGAGGACTTCATGCATAGCATATACATACAAAATACCATTTGAAGATTAAGAAACAAGCCTCCTCTTGTCCCTCCGGCAGGGCAGATTCTTCCTCTCACGAGGGAGGGTGAGAGGGGGCTTTCCTTTTCATCCATACCATATGCCGTTAAGATTACCAGACAAACTGCCCGCCATTGAGTTCCTCAAGCACGAGAACATCTTTGTGCTTGGTGATGAGCGGGCCAACAGTCAGGACATCAGACCGCTGCGCATCGTTGTGCTCAACCTGATGCCACTGAAGATAACCACCGAGACAGACCTCATCAGGCTGCTCTCCAACTCGCCCCTGCAGCTTGACATCCAGTTTATGAAGGTCAAGGCACACACCAGCAAGAACACACCAGTGGAGCATATGCAGGCTTTCTACCGCGATTTCGAGAAGATGGCAGACGAGAAGTTCGACGGAATGATTATCACAGGTGCCCCTGTGGAGCATCTTGAGTATGAGCAGGTCAACTACTGGGAAGAGGTGAGCGGCATCTTCGACTGGGCACGTACCCACGTCACCAGCACGCTCTATATCTGCTGGGCAGCCCAGGCCGGACTCTATCATCACTATGGGGTGCCCAAATATGCGCTGCCCGAAAAGATGTTCGGCATCTTCCCACAGACACCGCTCTGCCCCTCACTCCCCATCTTCCGGGGTTTCGATGATGTGTTCTACATGCCTCACAGCCGCCATACCGAACTTCGTCGCGAGGATATCCTGGCCGTGCCAGAACTATCCATCATAGCCGAAAGCCCGCAGAGCGGCGTGGGAATGGTGATGGCCCGGGGCGGCAGAGAGATATTCATCACCGGACACTCCGAGTATTCGCCTTACACGCTCGACACTGAGTATAAGCGCGATCTGGGCAAGGGACTTCCCATCAAGATGCCTCTCAACTATTATCGCAACGATGACCCCTCACAGCCACCACTGGTCACCTGGCGTGCCCACGGCAACCTCTTGTTCCAGAACTGGCTCAACTATTACGTTTATCAGGAGACTCCATACGATATCAATGACATCCATTGAACTACTCTCACCGGCACAGAACCTCGAGTGCGGCATTGCGGCCATCGACCATGGTGCTGACGCTGTCTATATAGGTTCGCCTCGTTTTGGCGCGCGGGTAGCTGCGGGCAACAGTATCGACGATATTGCACGCCTGTGCCAGTATGCTCGCCCGTTCGGAGTGCGCATCTATGTGACGCTCAACACCATCCTTCGTGATGACGAGCTCGATGATGCACGTCGCCTGGTATGGGATTTGTACCACGCAGGCATCGATGCTCTCATCGTGCAGGATATGTCTCTGATCGAGATGGAGCTGCCGCCCATAGCCCTGCATGCCAGCACTCAGATGGACAACCGCACACCTGACAAGGTGAAGTGGCTGCAGAGTCTTGGCTTCGGACAGACGGTGCTTGCCCGCGAACTCACTCTTGACCAGATACGTGAGATACACCAGGCAGTGCCGCAGATGCCGCTCGAAGCCTTTGTGCATGGCGCTTTGTGTGTGAGCTACAGCGGACAGTGCTACGCTTCGCAGTACTGCTTCGGCCGTTCGGCAAACCGTGGCGAGTGCGCACAGTTCTGCCGTCTGCCCTTCACGCTTACCGATGCCCAGGGGCAGGTGCTCTCATCCGAGCGTCACCTCCTCTCGCTGCGTGATATGAGCAGACAGCATTCGCTGGAGGAGATGATGGATGCCGGAGTGTGTAGCTTCAAGATAGAGGGCCGCCTGAAGGATGTTTCCTATGTCAAGAATGTGACTGCCGCCTACCGTCAGGCCATCGACCGCGTGCTCTCGCGCCGTGCTGCCGACTACCGGCGGGCTTCACTCGGACGTTCCGAATTCACCTTCACCCCCGACCCGCAGCGCAGTTTCTCGCGCGGCTTTACCGACTATTTCCTGCACGGCAGGCAGGGCAGTGTGGCGTCGATGGACACTCCCAAGAGCCGTGGAATGGAGGTCGGTCGTGTGAAGGAAGTGTCGCAGGGCAGCATCGTAGTGTCTGGCACCACCGCCTTTGCCAATGGTGATGGCCTTTGCTATATGGATAGCGACGGCCGTCTGTGTGGTTTCCGTGTCAACAGAGCACAGGGCAACCGCCTCTTTCCCTCGTCGATGCCCGGTGTGCGGCGTGGTGATGTGCTCTGGAGAAACTACGACCAGGCTTGGGAAAGGCAGATGGCAGGCACCACAGCCCATCGCACGATAGGTCTGGAGATGCGCTTCGAGGATGTTGCCGAGGGTTTCCGCCTGACTCTGAAGCGGGAAGACGGTGCCCGGGAATCCTTCATCTATCCCAGCGAACATCAGTTGGCTCGCTCGCCTCAGGACGATGGCATACGCCAGGTGCTGGCCAAGACGGGCGATACAGCCTATGCCTGTTCGCATGTTGAGGTAGCCCTTTCGCAGCCTTGGTTTGTTCCTCGCAGCCTTCTCACAGGCTGGCGTCGCGAGGCTTTGGCGCAAGCTTTTGCTGGAAAGGCTGGCAGAGACGAACTGGCAATGCCCTCTGCCGATGCTTCTGCCGGTGCTTCTGTCGCCGGGTCAGTCAGCCAGAGTGGGGCAGAGAAGACTCCTGCCGCGCAAAGCTTGCCTGCTTCCTCATCCTCACCGGCTTCCGATGAGGCCCGTCCAAACCAGCATCACCTCACCTATCAGGCCAATGTGGCCAACCATCTGGCACGCCGATTCTATGAGCGCAATGGTTTCCATGTGGATGAGATGGCTATGGAATGCGGGCGTGCAGAGGGTAGAGACTACCTGCTCATGACCTGTCGCCACTGCCTGAGATACGAGTTCGGCTGGTGCCGCAAGCGTGGTGGTGCTGCTGCGCAGCTGGCCGAACCTCTTTACCTGAACCTGAACGATGGCCGTCGCTTCCGCCTGGAGTTTGACTGCCGCCGTTGTGAAATGAAAGTCTGGAATGCGTAAACTCCTCCCCCTCCTGCTCTCCCTCCTGCTCTCGTCCTGTTATAATAGGATAAGCGATGCGGGTCTCTACGAGGTCAATGACAACTTCGTGGTCACTGCCGACACCCTCCACCTGCAGGCGCAGCAGCCTCTGCACAATATGCCTATGCCCATGGATGGGTATGCCGACAGCCTTTTCATCCTGAGGGGTGAGGAACTGGTGGTGGCGCAGATAACCGTTATCCCCGAGGATACGATAGATAGCGTGTGGGTGAAGGTGGCACACGACCAGATGGTCATGGGCTGGACACACGAGCGTGAACTGCTCTCGGGCGTGGTGCCTGATGACCCCATCAGCCGCTTCATCTACATCTTCAGCCTTCGCCATCTGCCTTTTTTCGTGTGCCTTATTGCGCTGGCTCTGGTGCTGATAGTAGCCCGCGGTGTGCGGCATGCCCGTTCGCGGGTGTTCCTGCTCAATGATATAGCATCTGTCTATCCCACATTGCTCACCGTGGTATTGGGCGGTGCGGCAGTCCTCTATGCCCATATCCAGCGTTTCGAGCCTGATATGTGGGTCAGCTTCTATTACCATCCCACCCTCAACCCATTCTCCTTGCCCGTGCTGCTCGGCCTGTTCGTATCGCTCTTCTGGCTGATACTCATCCTCTCCATGGCAGTGGCCGACGAGGTTCTTGCCCAGTTGCCCCTGGGTGAGGCATTGCTTTATCTGCTCACTCTCTTGGGCATGTGCATGTGCCTCTACACCCTTTTCTCGCTGGCCGCATTCTATTGGGCAGGGGTGGTGCTCTATGGTGTGTATGTGGTGGTGGCACTATACCGCTTCTGCCGACACTTCCGTCCGCGCTATGTGTGCGGGCAATGCGGATGCAAGATGCATTCGTTGGGCAAGTGTCCCCATTGTGGTGCCGACAACGTATGAGCTTTTTTCGTTAAAAGGGCAGGAATGGTGCAAAAAGCCGTTCCTGCCCTTGCTCTTTTCATTTAAAAAGAGTAAATTTGTGGGTGAAAGGGGCTTGCAGACCTGGGGGAGGTCACTCTCGCGGTGCTGAGGTTCCTGCTTGCGAAGGATTTATCATAACCATATCCTAATATGAACAACCAATTACTCACGGCATCAGGACGCTTTGCGTCGGTGGTGCTACTGGCGGCTTCGGCGTTCTTCTCGTCGCTGGAAGCCTATGCCTTGCAGGATGGGCAGACGCTGCGTATAGGTCGCGGTGCATTCTCCATCATGCCTAAGAATTCTTCCCTCGATGCCGGTGCGCAGGCCGAGATGTGGACCGATGCGCAAACCAACTCGCAGCGATGGGTGCTGAAGAGTGCCGGCACCGACACCTATATGCTCTCCAATGCCTACACAGGCAAGTTCCTGGCGTGCACGAGCGGCATGACAGCCGGTGCCGCAGTGTCGGTGCAGGACCGTGCAGCCGCAGCTTCCCGTGGCCGCTGGCAGCTTGTACCCGTGGAGGGAAGCACCAACCAGTACTACATCTATGCCAGTTCCACGCGCCGTTATGCACTCTCCACCCAGGGGGATACAGCCGACGGCAACACCCTCACGCTGGTGGCAGTGGACAAGGCAGAACCTTCGCAATATACCTGGACGGTGGAGGAATGTGCTCCGCGCGAGAATGAGCTCACTCCCGAAGTGCGCGATGATATGATGGAGAAGTGGAAGGCTCACTATTACCACAAGGCCAGCACAGGTTATGTGATAGGCAACGGCGGCTGGTGGGGCGATGCAGAGATGTTTGAGGTGGTGCTTGATGCGCTCGAGACAACGGGCGACAAGCAGTATGCCACCATGTTTGAGATGCTCTACACCAACTTCCTCTCCCGCAAGACAGGCAACTGGATTACCGGCAGCGGGTATAATGAGTTCAACGACGATATTGCCTGGATGTGCATCGCATGCGTGAGAGCCTATCTGCTCACCGGCGTGACCAAATATCTGGCAACTGCCAAGACCAACTTCGACGGCATGTACAGTCGTGCAGCGAAGTATGACAACGGAACACTCGTATGGAAGCAGGGCAACGGAGGCACCAACTCCTGTATCAATGGCCCTGCGGCTGTGTGTGCCTGCTATTTGGGTATCGCCTTGGACAAGGAGGAGTATTTCCAGAAGGCAGCACGGATATATGCCGGCGAGCGAAGCCTGCTCTACAATATCAATGCGCAGGGTGTGTTCAACGGACAGGTGTATGACAGCGGCGACCCGGTGAAGGGTACCGTGGGCAACACCTGGTCTTCTACCTACAACCAGGGAACCTCGCTGGGTGCGGCAGTCATGCTCTACGAGCACTTCGGCACCGAGCAGTACCGCACCGATGCCGATGCCATCATGAACTGGACAGCCAAGAACCTGGCCAACAGCCATGGTATCATCAAGGTGTGCCAGACTGTGAACGGCGACCTCACGGGCTTCAAGGGTATTCTCATGCGCTATGTGCGCCGCTACGCCGCCTCGATGGGGCAGCCCAAGTGGTATGAGTGGTTGGCCCGCAACGGCTATCATGCCTGGAACAACCGCAACTCCAAGGGCATCAGCATGTCGGCTTGGCTCACCAAGACCACCGAAGACTTCTATTATTCAGACGGTGGCAACTTCAACAATGACGGCGTGGGAGCCTTCACGGCCGTATCTGCTGCCTTCAACGCACACTTGGGCGTGGTGGATGAGAGGGATGCCTACAGCCGCATGCAGGCTGATGACTTCAATTTCCTGTGCGGTACCCCCATCGTACACACGGGCAATGACGATGACGGTACGGGCTATGCGGGTGCCATGCGAAAGGGCAATTATGTGGGCTACCGCAATGTGGATTTCGGTTCGCGCTATGCTTCGCACCTGCTGCTGCGTGCCCGTCTCCTGCGTCTCGTATCGGAGCTGGACGTCTATATCGATGCTCCGTCGGCCAAGGGAGGTACGCTCGTATGCACCATCAAGCCGCAGGACGATGCCGAGCGCGACGGTTGGGTGACACTGGAACGTGCTCTCAACGTGCCTGTCACCGGCAAGCACGATCTGTATCTGGTGTGTGCGGGCAGTGCGGGAATTGACCTCGTGACCCTCAACTGGCTGCAGTTTGAGGCCAGGAATACCATTTATGACGATGTGATAAGTTCTCTGGGCAGTCTGTCAACCTCGATGGAGGACAACGGACAGACCCTTGGACTGCTCTCCGACGGCAATCCCACCACGCAGTTTGCCGTCATTGCACGTGAGGGTACAGAGGCTTGGGTGCAGTACGATGCACCAGCCCCCATCCGCCTGCAGGCTTATACTCTGTTCTCGGGCTTCAATGCTTCGGCCGACCCTGCGGGCTGGACGCTCATGGGCAGCAACGACGGACAGCAGTGGGAGCCTCTGCATGAGGTGGGCGAAGCGGCTTTCGTGGCACGTGGACAGCGTGTGCGATGCGACCTCGACGAGACTGCTGCCTACAGCCATTTCCGCCTCGTTCTGCATGGAAAGGCCAATCAGACGTCATTCTATCTGTCTGAGTGGCAACTGATAGGACACTCTGTGAGCGCCACCGATATTACTGCCGATGGCGGTACACTGGACTCCTGTCCCTCTCTCGCCGACCATCAGGGACTCACTTCCGTGGTTCTTCCTCAGTCGGGAGTGGTGTATCGTGCAGCGGGCAATTATGTGCTCAGCCATTACAGCCTCACTACGGGTGCCGATGCAGCTCCCCAGGCTTGGGTGGTGGAGGGTTCCAACAACGGCACCACATGGAAGACCATCGACGAGCGATCGGCGGTGGAGTTTCCTTGCCATGCCACTACGGCCGTCTATGAGGTGCAGAATGATGTGGCTTATGTGTGGTACCGGTTGCGCCCGAAGGATGATGCGGAGTGCCAGTTGGCCCAGTGGCAGTTGTTCGGACGTCTCGATATGGGCAGGCTCTATCCCGATGTGACTTCTCTGTCAAGGGTCTCTGGTCCCGACGGAAGCAGCCAGGCTGCTCTGGTGGATGACAGTTCCGAAAGCTACAGTACCGTCAGCGGCGACAGCCTCTACTGGCTCATCGAGACACCGCTGGCCGTTCGCCCGCTGGCCTACACCGTGATAGCGGCCGCCGCCAAGGCACAGACTCCCACGGCGATAAGCCTTCGCGGACTGGCCGAAGACGGCACCCCCGCAACTCTCTCCACACGCAATCTCTCACTCAACGCCCGTGGTTCGCATTACACAAGCACCACAGCCACCAGCAAGAGCTTCTGCCGTTTCCAGTTGCTCGTCACCAAGACGGCCGACGAGGACAGCCAGGCGGCATCGCTCATGGGATTTGAACTCTACGGCACCATGCTTGCTGCGGCTGGCGCAGAGCAGATGCCGGCCGTTCAGAGTGTGGAGGCTTCGGCCGACGGCGTGAGTGCCACCGAGGTGATAGGCAAGCTCAATGACCAGAACAGGCTCACGGCTTACAGGGCGCAGTTTGCCGACTCGCTCACCATCACCTTCTCCTATGCCGCACCTGTGAGCATCGATACCTATACGCTCACGGCTGGCAAGGACAAGGAAAACCTTGATCCCACCGACTGGCAGCTGCAAGGGTCGGCCGACGGAGAAGAGTGGGTGACGCTGGACAGCCGCACAGGGGAGAAGTTCTCACACCGCTACGCCACCCAGTTCTACCGCCTCGGCAGTCAGGCCACCTATGCCCACTATCGTCTGGTGGTGCGTGGGGTCAACGGCGGAACACAGTTGCAGCTCACCGAATTTCAGTTGCTCCACCTGGGACTGGGCACTTCGGTTCTCCCCGCAGGCGAGACTCTTGCAGCCGCCGGCATGCAGGTGAGTGGGGGACAGCTGCATGTGCAGGCTCCCCAGGCAGGCACCCTTTGCGTATATGACCTGCAGGGACGCATGCTCCTGGCTCAGTCTGTTCAGTCGGGAAGCACCACTCTGCCTTTGCTCCAGGCACAAGGCGTGGTGGTGGCAGTCTTGCGCATGCAGGGCGGTTCGCTGGTGCGTAAGGTGCGGCTGTAGGACGCTTCGCCTCGCGCGCGTATATATAATAATGTGTAAATGGCAGTTCGCCGTCGGCTCAGGTAGTCTGCCTGCGGCAGTCTGACACCGATTCCGCCCCTTGTCCTCGTGATGCGGTGCGGGATGAAATAACTTGCCTGATGCCTGCGATAGGCACAGGTGAGGGAGAGAAATCCGCCTGGCGTGTTCGCACGAACTCGTTTCGGCTTCCTCAGTAATGTGCCCAAGTGCCCCCTTGGCAAGCATGCTTGCACGAGGTCACTTGGGCACCTCTTTTTATTCAGCGTGCTGCGATGGCTCGTGCAGCACGCTTCAATCCTCCCCGCAGCGTGCTGCAATCTCCTCCGCAGCGTACAGCAATCTTCCACGCAGCATACCGCAATCTTCCACACAGCATACCGCAATCTCCACACAACGTACTGCAATTCTTCACATTGCGTACTGCAATTCTTCCACACAGCGTACAGAAATTCTTCACATAGCATACCGCAATCTTCCGCACAGCGTGCCGCAATTCTTCACGCAGCATACCGCAATTCTTCACATAGCGTGCTTCAATCCTCCCCGCAGCATACAGCAATTTCCTCCGCAACTTACCGAAATCTCCGTTTGCAGCCTTCTGATGGCCATCCAAAGGCTTCTGATGGCCATCCAAAGGCTTCGTATGTGCATCCAAAGGCTGCAAACGGAGATCTTAGCTATTATCCTGATACATTTCTTTAGAGGTCTGGGATGAGTTAAGAAGGCTGCCCGAGGGGATATGGAATATACTCTACACACTGATATTGATGTTCTGGGATGAATCAGGAAGGCCGCCCGAGGGGTGTTTCTTTGCTTCTTCCTTCTCTTCATAAGGCTCTGCGGTGGGCTTTATAGTCTTTCCTCTTTCGTCTTTATACTGTTAGGATGAGGCTTTTTACTGGCTTTTAGATACATCTTATCTGCTTCAAAATAGAGCGAAAATAGCGTTCTGTTCCCCCTTTATCCTGCTCGGTTGCGATTTGTAGCAGACCTTTCTGTGTGTTTCATTTGCTCGTAAATGACGTGTGATCGGTATTGTCTTGTCTTTCCTGACTGATTGGATGAGGCTCTAAGCCAGCTTCTTCGGCTCTTTTTTTAGGCTTCTTTCTTGCCTCAACCACCTTCTCTTCCTGTGCTCAATAGCCCCTTCGCATCGCCCCAATAAGGGTGAAGAAAGGATGGAGAATGCTGCATGTAAATGGTCAGTAAAATGAAGGTTTTGGGGCAACAAAGTCAGGGATGTTCCCTATCAATATTGATAGTGTTTTGTAATGCATTTTTTGCACGGGAGGGGTAATTTTGAAGATTCGTTTCTTGCCTTTGCTTGCATTTTGTAAAACATTTATGTAGTATTTGCATGCTTTTTGTGCCTGTTTTTGAGTGTGGCTAAAAGTCACTTTTAGGCTATGAGCCAGTTTGAACCACAGTAATAAGGATGCAGGGACTTGACTTTTTGTTGCACAAAGCAGGCGGTTTTGTGTTATTT
>ENA-UEQL01001463-UEQL01001463.1-human-gut-metagenome-genome-assembly--contig:-NODE-1463-length-16437-cov-6.585575_pt1 | contig 16437 bp, 14 predicted proteins | sample MGYA00242905_ERZ507926 | MGnify/ENA primary metagenome ERZ507926 (study PRJEB26167, sample SAMN06115531) | human gut metagenome | host: Homo sapiens | place: China:Henan | collected 2015-09-09...
AGATACTCAGTAATACGCTTTTTTATGAGTTACGAAGATTCTCAATGATTTTCAAAGGTAGCAGAGTTGCCTTAGCAACCTGTTCTGCAGAAAGTCCCATAGCCAGCAAACGTTGGGCAGTTTCTGTATTAGCTTCTATTTTACCTTCTATTTTACCTTCTCTTTTCGCAGTATCAATGGAATTCTTGATGTCACGATATGCCATCTTACTTGCTTCATACTCCCTCATTTCCTGCGGGGTAAACTTGGCGATCTCGGCTTCCTCAAAGAGACGGTCGAAAATCTTATCGCACAGCTCTTTCGGGCGCTGGGTAAGCTTATAGAGGTTCTTCAGCGCATAAAGCCATTTGTCATATAGCGTTTCCAATTCTTCCAGAGTCTTGTCGAACTTGGCAATCTCTACATAGATAAGCTCCAGCTTATCATAGAATACCTTGTGGGTAGCTGTATCGCACAACTGTACATGATGGCGGATTTTCTCCTTATCGAAGGCATCCTCGTTCATGTTGAAGTTGAGCAGGGCAACAGTATAGACATGATTGAGCTTGAAATCCCAGTCACTACCCTTGTGAGCCTGTTCACGAATAGGGAAAGTCGAGTAGAAGAGTGAGCGGTCCTTGAAATATGTTTGATAGGCATTCTGCATTTCTACGATGAATTTCTCGCCGTTTTCTCCTTCACAATACACGTCGAAGATGGCCTTTCGGTCGGTATAGACATCTCCCACGTGCTCCGGATTCAGATACGACACATCCTTCACAACCTGTCTGCCATTAAACAAGCTGTTGAGGAAGCAAATGAGTAATTCCTTATTCATTGCCGTTCCAAAAATTCGCTTGAAACCGAAGTCGGTCAGCAAGCTGATGTATCTTTCTTCTACCTGTTTCATAATCTTCTGTTTTAAAAATCCATGCCGCAAAGTTACGGTTTTATTTTCATATCTGCAAGAGATTTCTGGGATTTTTAAAGGTATAAAAAGTAAAAAGGTAAAAAAGTAAAGATTTTGCTATCCCCAATACTATCTGATAACTTTTTCTAAAACTTTTCGACCTGTACGGTTGAAATTACCCAATACACCCTGAACCAACGGTCACCGGCCGAAGGGAAAGGTAAAGCCCAAAAGCTCCAGAAGCAGCACGCCCTGAAAGGGCAGAAGCTCCTAGCCCAGGGCATCGCCCTGGGCTAGGAGCAAACAGCAAGGCGCCCTGTAAGGGCAAAAGCTTTATTAATGGCCTGGTATTTTAAAGCTTTTGCCCTTACAGGGCGACAGGTTTGCGACCGTAATAACCCAGGGCGATGCCCTGGGCTAGGAGCTTCTGCCCTTTCAGGGCGTGTAGGGTAAAACATGCGAAACTTCAGTAACAAATTAATCTATATAATATAAATAATAAACAAATGGTATAATAAATCCCAGAATTGCTCTTCCAAGCAGTTCTGGGATTTATTATGTCTGATAGTTTGCCATGATGTGCTTCCGTTTGCCTACAGACATGGCTGCGTGGGGTTAAGAATATGACTGCATTGGGTTAAGAATATGACTGCATTGGGTTACGGATACGACTCCGTAGGCTAACGGAGACGTATCCTTCGGCTTGTCGAGATATCTGCGTCAGCTGATTGAGTCACTTGAGTTAGCTTACTGAACTACTTGGGTTAGCTGATTGAACTACTTGAGTTAGCTGACAGAGCTATATCAGTATTCTGTAGTATTACATGTGTATATTTTTCTAATTTAATGTCACATTTGCCACACTTATACTTAACCCTTTGATTATTAGAGGATAACGGGTGGCAATAAGGGGTGTTTTTATTGTCACCTTATTGCCACCTATTACCACTTTTGGCATAAAATCAGCAAAATAATGGTGTTTTTGAGGGATTTTTGGGCAAAAACCAAGAAGATATTGAGCAAAAAGTTGTTTTTTCGGTTTAATACGAGGCTTTTTCTATCGTTTTTGGGGAATTTTACTGGCGAAAAAGGGAGGAAAATTACGTTCTGATGCAGTAAAAGATACATCCAGATGCAGTAAAAAATGCGTCCCGATGTAGCATTTGCTACGTCCCGACGCAGCAAAAGTTACGTCCGGACGTAGTAAAAGATACGTCGTGACGTAATTTCAGAAGCGTTCTGGTAGCCATCAAGGAAAGGCTTTTTCGCATTTGCGAGAGACTTATTCATCTTTGGCTGTTGGATAATCCTATGCAGATAGTTGAGATATACAAATCTTGCGCCTCCAGCCACTGGGCGAACCTCCGCAGTCGGGCAATTAAGAAGGAAAGAACATATAAAAAAGCATAAAAAGTTTCTGATTTTTCTCATAAATAAATTAGATTTCATATATTTGCGCAAAATTAGAAACAATGACAGAACTATTAAGTATATTATACAAGCTGCGGATATTCACTTTGGATGAACTTTCTGAGGCTCTGAAAGACAAGGTGAAGGCGGTGGAGGCGTTGCTTGCTAGGTACAAGCAACAAGGGTGGATTGTGGCTATACGGCGCAATACCTATTGCATGAAGGATATTGCATCTGGTTTACCTGTTTGCGACAAGTATGAGATAGGAAGCCACTTGTCACCTACAGCTTGCATCAGTTATCACACAGCATTGGAATTTCATGGATTGGCTCATCAACCCTTCAATGAGGTTTTTGTGAAAAGCATGACTCGCTTCAATCCCTTTTCTTTCGATGATGTGGATTACACCTATTGCAGACAAACAAAGGAAATCGTTGGTATGATGACACCCAAGGGAAACCCTTATGTGCGAGTAACGGATGTGGAGAGTACGTTGTTGGATTGCTTTGACCGTATCGACCGAGCTGGCCATTTGTACTTTGTGTCTGCACACCAGATACAGTACCGGAAAGTGCATTCGATAAGTTGGAGACCTGACGTTTCTCCAATGTCTCAGACTTGATCACAGAGGCTGAACCTGTAAAAGCAGACTTCTTTGCTGTACCGTAAGCTACCACCATTACCTCATCAAGCATCTCAGAATCGGAACGCATGAATACTTTTATATTCGGCTTAATATCAACCTCTTGAGTCTGCATACCAATGTACGAAATCACCAAAGTTTTCGCGGAACTACAACACTCTTATTTTATTAATAATCAAGCGATTATACCATGTAATAGAAATCACTATAGCGAAATTTCCTTTCTCACAAGGTGTATGTATAGGGGTACAATGTATAAAACCTTACTGCTGTGATACTATTTGTTGGATTAATGACTTGGTTATCATATGTATATCATAAGGTTAATACGTTGCTTAAAGATTTTAAATGATTCTTCCTCTTATATGAAGAATATCTTTTGTCAACATCTATCATCCTAGCTGCTTTCAATGAAGCATTTACTCTACATTGTCATTTTATTAGCGAAAGTACTAAAGTCTATGTAAAAGAATATTTCAATAGCTTCAAAAAACAGTAAACTCAAAACTTTGTGATTAGCTAAACAATCAAGACAACTGTTGTTTCTTCATAACAGTTTTCATCATTTTTGCTTCCACACTTCCACCCGCTCCTTGTATCCCTCTATTCATCGGCATTACAGACGCTGTGGAAGCAATGCAAAAGTGTGGAAGCAAAATTTGCTTCCACACCGTTTCACAAACAGAAATACTGACACACAAGAAACTAACATGAAGTAACACAAGTCATTAATTTCTTGTATCACATCTTATTTAAATCATACCTGCACGAAATCAATATCCTGCAAACACGGTATTAATTCCATCTCCTCCCCCTTCAAATGCAATCAGAACAAATGCGTACAGCCACACAAAGCCAAGACTTCAATACTGTTTTCCTCTGTGCTTTATTCAGAGAATGAAGGTATTTATTACGTCGGACATAAGGAATCAACAGTATGCAACGGCCATGATGCAATCGCCTAACGGCCATCAACAACTCGCTTAACAGCCGTCAGCAGATTGCCGCACGACCATTAGGCGCTGATAAGGCAATGAGTAAAAGGGAACACTCCCCTATACACAAGTAAACAAAGCCCTATATACAACGGATTGAAAGCAGCGGTTTCCCTTAGAATATCCTGATGAAAAGCAACCCCAGCCCGATGGCAACGCCAGTCGAAACAAGTCCGGGAAGCATGAACGAGTGGTTCAGCACATACTTGCCGATACGGGTAGTTCCGGTACGGTCGAAATTAATGGCTGCTACTACGGTGGGATAGTTGGGAATAAAGAAGTAACCGTTTACGGCCGGGAACAGAGCAACCAGTATCATAGGCGAAATGCCCAAAGCGATGCCCAAAGGCATCAGTGCGCGCACAGTGGCGGCCTGGCTATAAAGCAGAATCGACATGGCAAACAAGGCTATCCCGAACAGCCACGGCATTTGCCTCACCACTCCCTCGATAGACTGGGTCAACTGAAGCATGTTTCCCTGAAGAAAAGTATCTCCCATCCAGGCAATGCCGAATATGGCAATCACCGCCTGCATGCCTGCCGGGAAGACGGAGCCTTGCGTTACCTTCATGCCGTCGGTGCGAGTCAGCAGCAAGATGAGGGCGGCGGCAGAGAGCATCACGATTTCGATAATGGCAGACATGCCGAGTCTCACCGTCTCGCCGTCTATCACGAAGGCAGGACGCAAACTGTCGAACGAACCAAAGAACACGATAAAAACAGTGGCAAGGATAAAGATAAGCACAGACAAGACGGCATGCCGTTTATTGTGTATATCCTTTATCTCCACCTTCTTGACATCAAGATAGCCTTCGGTCAACCTCTTTCTGTACTCCGGGTCGTCTGCCAACTCCTTGCCCACCTTCATGGAGAACAAGGCGCCCACAAGTACCCCGATAATGGTAGCAGGAATCGTTATTTTCAGAATATCAAACAAGGTGACATCAAATCCCGCCAGCAACCCAAGCAGTGCGACGGTGGCAGCCGAAATGGGACTTGCCGTAATAGCCTGCTGCGAAGCAATCACCGCAATGCCCAGTGGCCTCTCGGGACGAATCTTGGTCTCCGTGGCAACCTCGGCAATCACGGGAAGCACCGAATATGCCACATGTCCCGTGCCGGCAACAAAAGTAAACAAATAGGTCACAATAGGGCTCAAGATGGTGACCTGCGAAGGATTCTTCCGCAACAACCGTTCCGCCAGCTTTACCATATAGTCCAGTCCGCCAGCCGCCTGCATGCAGGATGCGGCAGAAATGACGGCGGCTATCATCAACATAACGTCAATGGGAGGTGATGTAGGCTGTAATCCGAAACCAAACGTCAGAATTGCCAGACCTATCCCTCCCATTACACCTAGTCCAATGCCGCCCAAGCGGGCGCCTATAATGATAGCTACCAATACGAATACCAATTGCAAGGCCATATACTCTACACTTTTTGATTCATGTGCAAAGATAAGTCATTTCGTATTATGGCTACTCACCTACTTCTATTTTAACTGCTTGTTTTAACTCCACACTCAAAGAGGCATCATCCTTTAACGGTGTCCAGAACACCCGGCGGCATTCATTCTTCTGCAAAAGACAACGATGATAGCGACTGCCGGACAGATGCTCCGTATCGATATGGAAGGAACCGGTATTGACATCCCAGTCGGCTATCTCGTCCAGATTCAGATAAAGGTTGCGCACTGTGCCGCTGTTGAGATGCAAGCTCTGCGCCTGCGCCGCAAGCGCAGTGACATGGCAATCTTCCAGCCGGGCAAGGTATCGCGTGCGGAAAGAGAGCGTATCGCAACGGAGTCCGTAGAAATTGGCTTCCATATCTTCCACATCTACCACAACCGCTTGTACCTCCGCAGGCAACCGCAATTCCATCCCTTCTGAACGAACCCTTATCCAAATGTCATTCTGAAGATGCTGTTCCAGCTTATCCTCCGGAAAGTCAAAGGTGACGAGCAGGGTATCGCCAACGGAAGTCATCGACATAAAAGCCTCCATATCCCCTGCATAGGAGAAACTGCCCTGCTGCAAAGAGTCTCCGGCAGTTACCTCCAACGGCACTTCCCCGAACGAGAACATACGCTCTGCCTCCACAATACCTTCTTTTTTCTGTTTCCACACCACCGGAGGCTGTGTCAGCTTCAACACCCTGCACGAGGGCAGCTGCACCGTTTTCCGTTCTCCGCCGATTTCCATAAAATTATCTTTCTGAGTGACATTGCGGTCCACCACATAGAACATGAGTCCGCATACCATTGCCACACCGGTAACCAGCATTCCTATCATTATATAAGTCGTTCGTTTCATAACTGTCTTCTTTTATTTTTGTTTCTTGATAAACTCCTGATACATCCCGGACAACTCCTCGGCAGAGATGCCCAGCGTGAAAATCTGCTTGAAGAAATAATCCACTTCCTCCTTCAGAAAATACTCTTTCCTCAACGAGAGAATCAGCTTGCGTGCACCTACCGACACAAAATAGCCGATACCCCGCTTGTTATAAATCACTCCTTGCGTCTGCAAGTAGTCGTACGAACGCATCACCGTATTGGCGTTGACCTCTACCACAGCCGCATATTCCCGTACCGAAGGAATACGTTCTTCCTCCTGATATTGCCCGAGAAGTACCTCGTCGCAAATGCGGTCTGCTATTTGCAGGTAGATGGCTTTGCTTTCCTTAAAGTTCATAGTTACCAGCGATTAATGATTTCGGACTCCTTGAAACGGAAATAGGCAAGCACCCAGTTGAAAAGGGCGAAAAACGAAGTTATAAAAATCAGCCAGCCGCCCGATGCCTCTCTGTCAATATAGGGCTCAGTCATGAAGAAGTTATTAGGCAGAATGGCCTTCAGGCACAATACAGCTATCAGGATATATGAAACGAAGATGCAGACACCGGCCGCAAAAGTCTTGATAAGTGCATTTTTGGGCCAGACCGTACTACCCAGCAGGAAGAAAGACTGTAGGAAAAAGTAGCAGCTCAGGAATATCCCCACCACAGCCGGTCCGCTTCCTATCGTCTCATAGAAACAGTTCGTGTTACAGCAGAATTCCCACAACGGAAAGGAGTGAACGACATGCAGCTCCGGGTAGGCCAGAAGATAGAAGACGACTCTTGTCAAGTCCGCCAGCTTGAAAGCTATCAGAAAGACCAAGATAAAGCCGCAGGTAGCCACCAGCCAGCGGGCAAAGAATTTCTCGAACATGGTGGCAGGTGTCATGAGCACAACGGTACGACTCGTCTTGCTTTTCATCCTTTCCATGGTAAACGAGGCGCTAATGCATCCCCAAATGACAAGTCCCCAAAGAAAGAATCTGGACTCAAACTCCCAGATAGGGTCCATGCCCACAGCTCCCGCTTCCAGATTGTGATACTGATAGTATCCATTCCAGACAAAGACTATGGCCAACATTCCGTAGACCATCACCGAGCGGAGTATATAGGTCTTCCAATTCTCCACCATCTCTTTGCGGCATACGTTCACAAAGCGATGCAAACTAAAAAAGGTATCGCGTATCATTATTCATTTGTTTTAGTGTGAAACATTTCCGCTATCTTCCCAGGCTCTGCAAGTACGGCGCCAAACAGCAGTTCAAGATTAATCTCCGATTCCTCACCTTCCGTATTGGGCAGCATCAAGAAATTGCCTTGTACGGAGGGAAGCGTGTACAAGGCAGTCGCAGCCAACTCCCGGTCGTCACTCTCCAAGAAGAACAGCTTACTGCAAATGCTGGCAGTGGATTCGTCCAGCAATACGCGGCTGTTGTCCATAATCAGCACATGGTCCAGTACTTTGTCAATGTCACGCACCTGATGGGTGGAAATGACAATCGTCTTGTCGTCCGACATACCCGAAGCCAGAAATTTGCGGAACTGGCTCTTTCCCGGAATATCCAGTCCATTGGTAGGCTCATCCATCAGCAGCAGGGAAGTATTGGTGGCCAGCGCAAAACTCATGAAGATTTTCTTTTTCTGCCCCATGGACAAGGCTCCCAAATCAGCATCCATATCCATCTCGAAGAAATGTAGGTACTTCACCATGTCTTCCTTGCTGAAACGGGGATAGAACTTACTGTTCAGTTCAATATAGCTGACCAAGGAAATAGGAGGCAGCTCGAACTCCTCGGGTACCAGAAACATGTCCTGCAACGTGACGGGCAACCGGCGGCGCATGTCGGTATCATGATACATCACTCTCCCACGTTTGGGAGCCAACAAACCGCTCATCAGATAGAGCAACGTAGACTTGCCGGCTCCGTTCTTACCCAACAGACCGTAAACCCGGCCGGCTTCCAGCGAAAGTGAAAAATCGCTCAGGACTTCTTTCCGCCCCTTGCGATAACTAAATGAAATGTTTTCTACTTGTAACATACGCTTGGATGAATTAAATATCTTATTGTTTATGTGTATTAGTATAATAGTGCACCGCAAAAGTAGACATTCTTTTCAATACGACAAGCGTTTCAAGAAAAAAAATGCTCAGAAAAAGGAACAATTCTATTCTTTGGTTCGAAATTAGCCTCACACGCAAGAAGATTAGGACACTTCTGTATCCATTTAGGACTCTATATTTCCTGCCACTTGCTTTACATTTGCAAAGGAGCTAAAGACATGAATATGAAAAACGAAGAAAAGATTTACCAACTTAACACATACAATATAGCAGAATATACAAGTACGGACTATACCGACAACGATATTGCTATACTTGGAGATTTCAAGAACTTGCTTTTCAACAAGTATTTCAAGTTGAATGCAAACATCTATGTGGTCTGTGTAAAAGGAAGACTGCAGATAAACATCAATACCCAAAAATATGCTATCTACCCCGGTGAGATGCTGATTTGTATGCCCAATATGATTCTGAGCAACTGCACAACCAGTTCCGACTTCAAGGGCGCCATGTTCTGTCTGTCGACCCAGATTACACAGAAGTACCTTCATAAAAGTAGTGACATATGGAACAAGGCTTTCTATATCAGCCAGAATCCGGTAGTACGCATTGACAAGGACAGAGTGCAACTGTTCGATTTATACTATAAGGTGATACGTGCCCGAATGAAACAAGCGGAGCAGCCCTACTACAAAGAAGTCATCAGGTCGCTGATACGCACCATGCTGTATGAGCTGCTGGCAGATTTAAACCAGTTGAGCACCCCTCCCGAAAGCCAAATGGTGAAGCGGAGCAACATTCTATTCAAGAGATTCCTCGACCTGCTGGCCTGCACCGAGGTGAAAAAACGTTCTATTTCCTATTATGCGGGTAAGCTGTGTGTTACTCCCAAATATCTTTCCACCGTCTGCAAAAAGGTCAGCGGAAAGACAGCCTTCGAGTGGATAAACGATTATGTGGTCGAAGACATCAAATATTTTCTGAAGTATTCCAATAAGTCTATCAAGGAGATTTCCGAGCATCAGGATTTCCCCAACATCTCCTTTTTCGGGAAGTATGTGAAGACACACTTAGGCACTTCACCCACGGACTACCGCAAGCAATCACTGCCTCCAAGGGGGACCCTGCAACAAAAAAGGAGGAGCTAAGAATCACTCTCCACTCCTCCCGACACGACAAACAACTAAAATTATTGCTATTTGATGCCGTCCAATGCCTTGTTTGCTGTGGCATTGGTGGGGTCGATAGCCAGAATTTTATTCCAGTACTCTTTCGAAGTAGCATAGTCACTCTTCAACAGATAGTAGTAGCCCAGATAACTGTAACACTCTATCAATGCAGAGTTGTACCTCGGTTCGTTTTTGGCAAGCAGTACGTCCACCACCTTCTCGTAATAAGGTTTCGCCAATCCCTCTGTAGTTTCGGGGTCCATGGCAGAGTGTGTGCGGGCGCGCCACATATCTCCCAAATAACTGTCGGGAGCTTGTTCGGCAACAAGTGCGAACACAGAGTCGGCAGCCTGCAATGCCGCCATGCGGTCGGCAGACTGAACGGAGAGAGTGTCCGAGGACGTACCCTCTCCGTAGTACAGACGCCCTAACTGGAATAAGTTTTCGGACGTCTTTTTATCTTGTGCCAGCGAGTCATAGTACTTTTTATAAGCAGCAATGGCTTGGGTATAGTCGTTTTTCAATTCATAAGCATCGGCAATCTCACGCCACAAATCCACCTGACTCTCATCCTTCTCCAATGCCTTACCATATTCCTCAATGGCCTGGTCATATTTCTTCAGAGCACTCAACAGAGCACCGTGATAGCGGTAATCCAAGCATGAATAATCGGCATTATCCGAAGCATTGAAGAAAGCATCGGCAGCCTTCTCTGCCTCGTCATAACGCTTGAGGTCGACATTGTTGTACATCACAAGCCGGTTGAATGCGGCATGGCGGGCATTCTTCTGCAAACCTTTCTGCGCCACCGCCAAGGATTTCTCGAAGTCGTGGTTCAGGAATAGTGCAAAAGCATATTTCAGGATGTCATCTTCCGTAGCCACGGGAGTATCGATGAACTTGGCATAGGTGTCGGCAGCCTTGCCAAAACGGTTGGTGGCGTAATACACTTCCGCCAGCTCCTTGTCTGCTTCCAGGCAATCCGGAGCTATGGCCTTCAGCTGGTTCAGCTTCTCTATGGCCTGCGAAGGACTGGCAGACTTGTATGCCTGCGCATATTTCAGATACGCATCCTTATAATTCGAATCAAAATAGATGGCTTGCTCATAAAGCTGGCATGCCTTTCCGATATCTTTCCGGGCAAAAGCGATGTCACCCTCGAGTACAGAAACTGCCGGAGCCTTGTTGTCGGCCTTTCTTGCCATCTCCAGATAGGTTTCCGCCTCTTTCAGCTGTCCTACATCCAGATAGGCACGGGCCACGGAAGTCACAAGCTCCACATTTTTCTTGTTCTTGCCCTTCAGCAGTTCTCCGGCTGCGTCGGAAGCCTGCTCCGGATTCGTCTTTATCAGACTTTTTACTTTATCCACCCCCGCCTGCCATTCGGGCACCGGCGTTTGTGCGGCGAGCGTACCTGCAAACAGCATCGCTCCCAAACAAAATACAAATCTACGTTTCATGTTAGCATTCATTTTAGTTATTCATCCTTGACGTTCACCACGCGCACCGGTTGGGTGGCGGGGACCAATCCCGACTTCAATATAATCCGCTGTCCCCGGTCGGAAGCGAGGAAAGAGGCAAATCCCCACGGAAGTGCGCTCCGCGGATCATTCAACAAGGCATAGATGCTGCGTGCCAACGGATAATCACCGTAATACAAATACGCCTGATAGGGTTTGTAACTGTTGTCCGGCATGGCCTTGTCAGCAGCACTGACGGACATCAGCCGCACCTCTTTACTGAAAGAGAGCCCCGTACTGTCATTCCGGTCGCTCAGCCAGTTCACGCCGATAATACCGATGGCATCAGGCGTGCGGGCCACGTAGTCAATCACCTCCCTATTGGTTTTCAACGCTTTCAACTGACTGGAAAGCGGTACACCCTTACAGATGGAATCGACAGCAAAACGTACGGTACTGGAGTTCTTGTTGTCAAACACAAGACTGATATCCCCCAGACGGGAAGCCGGATAGATATCTTTCCACTGCTTCGCATCACCCGTCAGGATGCGGCGGATGTCCTTCACACTAATCAATGAATCTGGATTGCCAAGATGGGTTATCAATGCCAGCCCGTCCGTAGCAATCTTTATCTCCTGCGGAAAAAACTTCCGGCTATTGAAGGAATTCATCTCTTCGGGAGTCAGTCTGCGACTGGTTATTGCCAACCGCAGACTGTCCTTGAGCAAGAGGTTGACGGCATCGACTTCCGTCACATAACGGGGCACAATTCCTGCCAAGGGGAACAGTCCTTCGAACACGTCAATTTCTTCCTGCACAATAGGCTGGAAACTTTCGTCCGCAGCAATTGCAATCACACCGGAGGTATACGTATCCGTTTGTCCGTCCTTGGGCTTGCTTTGGCAGGCAGACAGCAGAGTCAGCAGCACCAGCAAGCCTGAAAGCTGAAGTTGTTTCACCGTTTTCATAACACACACACTTATTGTAATCTAAACATCACCGGTATCGTATATTTCACCGATACGGCCTTACCATTCTGCTTGCCGGGAATCCATTTGGGCATGGACATAATCACACGGACAGCTTCTTTATCCAGATAGGGGTCTACACCTCTCAGCACTTTCACATCACGCACCTTGCCGTCGGCACCTACCACAAACTGGCAGGTTACACGCCCTTGCGTACCGTTTTCCTGGGCAATGGTCGGATACTTCATATTCTTGCTGATGAACTGCATCATCTCGGCCTGACCACCGGGGAACTGGGGCATCTGCTCTACCATATCGAAAACCTTTTCAGGTTCCGGTTCGGCCTGCGTCACCACTTGTTTCAAGTCGGCGATGTCCTTGCCGTGTTCCTCGTCATTACCTTTCACGTCGGCAATGGAGATGGCAACTTTCGTTTCCGTCAGTTCTGTCTGGCTTTTTATTTCATCCTCGTCCCTCACTTCCTCATCCTTTTTGATGACGGGAGCGGTAAACTTAATGGAGCTTTTCAATGCAGGCGGCGGTGGGGCCACGGGCTCTATCCGCTTCATCTCTTCCTGCTTCACTTCCGGTTCTTCCAGCTGCGAAAGGGTAGTCACTTCGGTCATCACCTCTTTCTGTTTGGGGGTAGCCATCTTTATCAGCGTAGGGATACTGAAACCTATCAATGCAATTACAATTACCAGTATCACGGCAATGTTGTGCCGTCTGGGAGAGGTCTCACGCATCTTATAGGCTCCATATGCTTTGTTCTTACCACTGAACACGAGGTCACACCATGCTTGGGAGCTTAAATCTACTTTAGCCATATTCTTTCCTTTCTTTGGGTGTTACACATCATTCAGCAATGTTCTGGGACAATTCGCCCTTGCTTTCGTAGTTCTTCATCAAGAACTCGTCGGCTTCGGCAATATCCGTTATCACATACTTACCTATATTACATATCTGCATTTCATCGAGAGCATCAATCAGATTCTTGTACGAAGACTTATCGGTAGCCTTGATGATGACTGTCGGCGTATCCTTTCCGCTTTTTATCTCGGAAAGCTGTTTCCGGTAGTCATCCTCTGATATCTTAAGATCCAGTTTCTGCTGCTTCAGTCTGTTCACCTCGTTCACAGCAACTCTATTACGTTGCAGAAGCATTGCCCGCAGACCATCCGCCTGATAGGTAGTTTCCTTCAGTGAAGTATAGTCCTTGTAGTTAGGTTCCCCTTCGTAATAATACAACTTGTTGTCATCCCCCAGCAACAGCGTGATGGCTTGGGAAGCCTTGACTTTGGTCTGCTGCTCCTCGGTGATGGTCTTGTCATTGCTCGGCATGCTTATCTCCATGGTCTGAGGTTTGCTCAGTGAGGTACAAAGCATAAAGAAGGTAATCAGCAACATGTTCATGTCCACCATAGGTGTAAAGTCCACCCTGACAGTCATTTTCTTCTGCTTGCTTTTTCCACCTTTCTTGTTGCCGCTTTCTTGTATTTCAGCCATAATGTTTCCTTTCTTGTTCTACTTGTAACTCGTAGCTTGTCACTCTTCACTTGTGGTCTTCAGAGAAGTAATCAGGTTGTACCGGTTCTCTCTGAGGTCCTGAAGTGAGTTCATCACATTTTTTATTACGGAATAAGGAGTATTGGCATCTGCCTTGATGGCAATGCGCAAATCACTGTTCACTGCACGGGCGTTGCGTACCCAGGCCTTGAACTGATTGTCAATACTGTCTGTCGGTATCCCCTCATTCTTCAATACAGCATCTTGCTGGTCTTGCGGCAAGTCGAGGTATTTCTTCATACTCTTCATCGGCACACCAAAGGTAGACGCCAGCATGAATTTTTTAGTTTCCTCCGGAGTGAAAGTCACTCCATACTCCTGCCCCATAGCTTCCAGCACTTCGCGCAAGTCGGACTGCTTGTCCAGACTCATAAATACTTTTCCGCTCGGATCGACCAATATCTGGAGTACATTTGTCTCCGGAATCTTAATCTCGGATACAGAGGCGGGAGTCGTTACTTGTACCGGCTCTTTCTTCACGAACGTAGAAGTCAGCATGAAGAAGGTCAGCAGCAGTACAGTTACGTCACTCATCGCCGTCATATCGATGAACGTACTTTTCTTTTTTATTTTCGCTCTGCCCATAATCGTTTCATTGAAAATTAAAATTGAGAATTCATTCGTTGAATAGATAATAGAAGCCTACGTCACAGCGCAGCTCCAACTATCAGCAGTCAACTATTTATGGGTAGCTGCAAAAGTCTGCACGATGGAGAAACCAACCTCATCGAGGCTGTAAGTCAACTTGTCAATCTTGTTTGTATAATAGTTGTAGGAGATAACGGCCAATGCACCGGTCAAGATACCGAAGGCAGTATTAATCAAAGCCTCAGAAATACCTTGCGACAGAGCCATGGAGTCGGCTGAACCTCCGGCTGCAAGGGCGGCAAATGAACGGATCATACCGATAACTGTACCGAGCAATCCCATCAATGTACCTAAAGTCGTGATGGTACCAATAATAGGAAGATTCTGCTCCATCATCGGCAGTTCCAGCGCAGTGGCTTCTTCCAATTCCTTCTGGATGGCAAGCAGTTTCTGGTCTTTGGACAGCTCTGTGTCATTCTCCATCTCGGCATACTTCTTCAAAGTGGCATTTACCACATTGGCTACAGAACCACGTTGTGAATCGCAGATTTGTTGTGCCTTCTTCATATCACCTTCAGCCAAGGCTGCTTTGATGTTAGCTACGAATTTCACCAATGACCCCTTACCAAAGGCAGCGCCAATGGCAATATAACGTTCAATACTCAGTGCGATGACAGTCAGCAAAAGCGTTTGAATTACAGGAACAATGAATCCACCTTTATAGATGGTACCGAGGAAGTTACCCGGCAACGGATGGTTGTTCGGGTCGTTGTTCATAAAGTTGGAGGGATTTCCCAACACAAAGTGAAAAATAAGCACGGCGATGATAAAACAGATTACGATTACCCAACCGGCGGATCTGATGCCTTTAAAAGAGGCTGCTTTTTTTTGAGTAGTTTCCATGATGAAAAGTTTAATTGTTGGTATTTAAATAGAGTTTTGAAAATAAAGCATAGGGATACGACTTCCCGCTTACGAACCGACAGGGCGTAATCATCCTTGCAACCTTAACTAACATATATGTACACTAAAGGTCACCTGCCTTCAGTCTCTTCAAGACAATAAGGAGAAAAAGGGGGAAATCAATAAGAAGAAAAGTTGGCTAAATCAAAATCCGCCGAAGCGTATAAATATAGTAATCACTGCCCGTCAATGCATAGTACGGGTCTTTATCTGAGTAGTATAATTTAGAGCGGCCTTGCACGAGTAGATTCTCGTGGTTGGATAACATCAAAAGAATGTTTCTGAGGAAAAGATTGTCTTCAATCACCCTGCGCAAACGCTGTTGATGAGAAGAGTAAGTTTCGGAAACCGGTTTGTTTCCCAGTTCGACATCCGTAGTCCATGCGAACTTGGTATTCGTGAACAATGAATTCTTCTTGTCAATACTATTGTCGGAAGTAGAAGAACATGAAGATAAAGAAGCGGAAACTTCAGCAGTTCCGGCCATTCTGTCATCCACCTGCACCAGGTCAATGGCTTTACCGCTAATGCTGCAAGTCAACATCAGTAGCATGCATATCCAGAATGTCTTTACAGTTGTTTTCATGTCGTCTAATGATTCTACAATAAATAACAGATGTCTCTCTTATTTGTTTTACAGCTATGTTACTTTCTTTTGTAAAAAGATTAAATTGTTCACTGATTAAAGGATTTACTATACCTTTTAATACTCTGTAAAGGTACGAAGAATATATGAAATACGAAAGTGGGAATAGGATATAAAATACTGATTTTAAACGTTTTTAATCATTCATTTAGCACCTTAATTCGGGAATTAATCTGATGAATATACGATGAATAATTATATATAATAAGGTATAGTGATTAGCGGTAGAAACGGAATGTTAGAGGAGAGGTATATAAAACGAACAAAGCCTCCGTATCCTTATCAGACACGGAGGCTTCTTCTGAAAACGGCGACTACCTACTCTCCCACTGTTACGCAGTACCATCGGCGTGACCGGGCTTAACTTCTCTGTTCGGAATGGGAAGAGGTGGAACCCCGGTGCTGTAGTCACCTGAATAAGGCAGACATGATGAGAAAAAAGTAAAGTGTCCATATATTGCTGAACGTATATACCTCCATACACGGAAGGCAAAAAGTGGACGGGCAATTAGTAATGCTCGGCTATGACATCGCTGCCTGTACACCTGCATCCTATCAACGTCGTAGTCTACAACGACCCTGAGAAATCTAATCTTGTGGCTGGCTTCGTACTTAGATGCTTTCAGCACTTATCCAATCCCGACTTAGATACCCGGCAATGCACCTGGCGGCACAACCGGTAAACCAGAGGTCAGTCCAACACGGTCCTCTCGTACTAGTGTCAGAGCCACGCAAATTTC
>ENA-UEQL01001464-UEQL01001464.1-human-gut-metagenome-genome-assembly--contig:-NODE-1464-length-16404-cov-5.401666_pt1 | contig 16404 bp, 21 predicted proteins | sample MGYA00242905_ERZ507926 | MGnify/ENA primary metagenome ERZ507926 (study PRJEB26167, sample SAMN06115531) | human gut metagenome | host: Homo sapiens | place: China:Henan | collected 2015-09-09...
AGCTATACCGGGCGGGACGGCTTTGCGCACCTGTCGCCCGATTCCTATAAGTACGGCTACAATGTCCAGGAGCAGTGAGGAGCTGGAGAAGCTGGATGCCTCCGCGCTGACAGCCACGGCGGATCTCAGCGAGGTGACGGAGACGGGCAGCTACCGTGTGCCGGTAACGGTGACGGTCAGCGGCTATAAGGATGTGACGGTGAAGGGCAGCTACGAGGTGACGGTGTATATCACCGATGTGGCGCCGGAGCCGCCTGCGGATACAGACAGCCAGCCGGTGAAGAAACCGTGAGGCTGGCGCGGAGGTAAAGAATGACACAGATCGCAACAGTGGAAAAGCTGCTGCCCGGTGGGTATGCGGAGATCTCCGTACCCCGCAAGTCCGCCTGCGGACACGATTGCGAGGAATGCGCCGGATGCGGCATGACGGGCGCGGCCATCCGCGCCCGGGCAAAGAATAACGCCGAGGCCCAGCCGGGTGACAAGGTCGTGGTGGAGAGCAGCACCAAAAAGCTGCTGGGCGTGGTAGCGCTGGTGTATTTACTGCCGGTGGTGGGCTTCCTGCTGGGATACTTCCTGACAGAGGGACTGATGACGGAAAACTGGCGCTACGTCACGGCGCTGGCGGCGGCGGCTCTGTTCTTCCTGCCCAGCGTGTTCTATGACCGCCATGCAAGGAAAAATGAGAGCCTGACCTACACCATCCTGCGGCTGTTCTGACGAATGTTCGGATATGTACGGCCCTCGAATGACAGGCTGACGGAGGAGGAGCGGCAGACGTTCCGAGCCGCCTACTGCGGCCTGTGCCACACGCTTGGTGCGCGATACGGCGCGGCGGGACGGATGATCCTCAACTATGACCTGACATTTCTGGCCATGCTCCTGTCGGAGGGCGGCGGCACCTGCGAGAGACGGTGCGCCGTCCACCCCATCCGGAAGCGGCGGTGTGCCTGCGGTGACGCTGCCATGGATGTGGCAGCTGACATGAGCGTGATCCTGACGTGGTGGCAGATACGAGACGGCATCGCCGACCATGGCTTTTTCAAGGGCTTGAAGTACAGGGCGGCCGCGCTGCTGCTGCGTCGGGCCTATCGCAAGGCGCAGAGGCGGCAGCCGGATTTTGACAGGGAGACACAGCGGCACCTGACGGCGCTGGCGGCGCTGGAAAAGGAAAAATGCCCGTCTCTGGATCGCCCGGCGGACACATTTGCGGCGCTGCTGGCCGGCGCCGCCCAACATATTGCTGACCCGGTGAAGCGCCGTGTAACGGAGCAGCTCCTGTACCATCTGGGCCGCTGGGTCTATCTGGTGGACGCGGCGGACGATCTGGCAGACGACCTGCGCACCGGCAGCTACAACCCGCTGGCACTGCGATTTTCCCTGAAGGACGGCGCGCTGACGGCGGAGGGACGGCAGCAGTTTGCCGCCACGCTGGACGGCTCGGTACGGGCTATGGCGGCGGCGTTTGAGCTGGCGGACTTCGGCGTGTATACGCCGGTGATCCGCGCCACCGTCTATGAGGGTCTATATCTGGTGGGCGCCGCCGTACTGAACGGCACGTTCCACCGACGGAGACGAGAGAGACAAGCTATACGAAAGGCGGACACCAACGATGCGTGATCCCTATCAGGTGCTGGGGGTACCCAGCACCGCGACGGACGATGAAGTGAAGAAAGCCTATCGAGATCTGGCGCGGAAATACCACCCGGACAATTACCACGATAACCCGCTGGCCGATCTGGCGCAGGAGCGCATGAAGGAGATCAACGAGGCCTACGAGAGCATCCAGAGCCAGCGCAAGGCCGCCCGGAACGGCGGCGGATACAGCGGCACTACGGGCTACGGAGGTGCGGGCTATGGCGGGTACGGCACGGGCTATTCCTCTCCCTACGGCGCTGGCGCTACGCGGCTCCAGCGTGTGCGAATGGCCATCTCACAGGGGAATCTGAACCTTGCGGAGGAGCTGTTGAACGCCCAGACCGACCACGATGCGGAGTGGAACTTCCTCAAGGGTGTGATCTGCACCCGCCGGGGCTGGCTGGACGAGGCGCGGCGGTATTTTCAGACGGCGGTGCAGATGGATCCCGACGATCCGGAGTACCGGCAGGCGCTGGACATGGCGGAGGGGCGTCAGAGCACCTACCGTCCCGCTGGCTACGGCAGCGTCACCACAGGCGGCTGCGATAACACCGACTGCCTGCGGTTGTGCGGCATCAGCCTGTGCTGCAACGCACTGGGCGTACCCGTTTGCTTTTGCTGACACAGGAGAGGCGCGGCCTCTCTTTTCCCAATAAAACGAAGGAGATGATCGAGTGGTCAGAAGTATGACCGGTTACGGCCGCGCCCGCGAGATGCGCGGCGGCCGCGACATCACGGTGGAGGTGCGCTCCGTCAACAACCGCTATCTGGACTGCACCGTGAAGATGCCCCGCGCCTATATTTTTGCGGAGGACGCCATCAAGACCCGCGTGCAGAAGGCGGTGTCCCGGGGCAAGGTGGATGTGTTCGTTACCATCGACGCCACCGGTGCCGATGAGACGGTGGTTTCCGTCAACGAAGCACTGGCTCGCGGCTACTATGAGGCGCTGACGCGCCTGAAGGAGTCCTTTGGCCTGGAAGGGAGCATCACGCCGGATATGCTGGCCAAATTCCCCGATGTGCTGACCGTCACCAAGGCGGAGGAGGATGTGGACGCCATCGCCGCCGATATCTGCGCCGTGCTGGACAGCGCGCTGGCATCCTACAACGAGATGCGCGCCGTGGAGGGCGCGAAGCTGGCCGAGGACGTGGGCAGCCGCGCCGGTACCATCGAGCAGATGATACGGTGTGCCGGCATAAGAAATGCCCGAAGCATCAGGCTCCGGGCAGAGGATATAACAGCCGTTGTCGGCTTTTTTGATGTAGGTCACGTCCTCGGTCAAGGCAAGGACGGTGCCATCACTGGCTTTGATGATTTTGAACAAGGCACTCTACCTCCAAAAATTGCATAGCAAAGCCGCCGCAGACGCAGCAGCCGCCCATGGTCATCAAAATTTTTATAGTAGGCTTCTTGGCAGTTCATATACTGCGCCACCTCCTGCAGGGTACGTTTCCCGGCCAGCCATTCACGGTGGAACAGCTTCAGTTTTCTCCGTGCGCGTATCACACCATCACGGCTACCATTGACTTTGATTTTTCCGGTCTCGGTCAAGGTAAAACGAGCCTTGCACCAGCGGAACGGCTTCGTCAGCGGGATGATCTTGCATTTCTTCTTGTTGACCGGGATGCCGCGGATTTCAAACTGGCGCACGATAGCGCGGCCCAGATTTTTCAGATCTTCGATATCCGGGAGAATGATGCAGTAATCATCCATGTAGTGTCCGGCGCTATGCGTGGACATCTGGCATTTGATCCAGTTGTCCACAGCACTGGGCATTGCCGCCATTTCTTGTTGGCTCGGCTCAACGCCCAGCGGCATCCCACGGCCCGGAAATTCGCCGGGAGCAGTATCAATAATGGTATCTGCTATCCGCCGAAAATCAGGGTTCAGGATATACCGCTGGTGCCGCTGATAGATGATAGAATGGGGTGCATAAGGAAAGAACTTCTTCAGGTCGAGCAGCAACACCCCGCCCGCACGGCCATACTTGCGGTAATGCCGTGCCAGCTGCTGTTTGATGCGCTTGATCTGCCAGTGCAGTCCCTTACCAATCCGGCTTGCACCGTTGTCATAGATCATGCTGGGGTCGTAAAGCGGCTCCAACACTTCCTTGCTGATGACCTTGTGGATTTGTCGGTCTGTAATATGAGGAGCGTCAATCCCACGAATCTTGCCGCGTTCGCAGACCGTGAAATGAACGTATTTTTTAGGCCGCCACCTTTTTGCCAAAATAAGCCGCCGCTGCTTCGCTGTGTGGGAAAACAGATGCCGCTCAAAGTTCTGCGTACTCTGCTTCCAGCGTACACCGTTGCAGCATTTCCGGCCATATTTGAACATCGTGTGGTAACTAAATACTTCTTCCAACGAACCGAGGGCGGCACACCGGGCTTCTTGTCTGGCTCGGCGTGCTGCCCGGCGGCGTTGGTATCGCGCTTCATGGCGCTCCTGACTTGTCATAAAATTATTCGCTCCTCGTACAGATAAATTGTCGGGCATCGTCTAATCTGCTTTATGCCGGCACATGAAACGCGGTAAGATGCATCCCGCGCCATGCAAGAAGCGTCCGTGTCAGCATATCGAAAAGCAGTTTTAGAGGTTTGACCCTCAGGGAAGTACCTCTCCTTTTGCTATGGTCGTCTTTCACCTATGGCTACTCCATGTGACCAAGCATTGCAAAATCCGGGCACAACACCATACGCATTGTTAGCGTTGTTATAGTCCAACGACCCCGACGACGAAACCGCGCAGAAGTAGTTGTTGTTGTTGATGTTGTTGTAGTTCGGCGACCGCAGCCACCAGACCGCCGCCGCAGGAATTGACAGAGATACACCCACTTAAAAATCAGGCTTTCCGATTGACCGTTCCGATCATGCCTTGCAGCAGGTCGTTTTCCTTGTCAATCAGCTCACCCAACTTTTGAGCCATTTTGTCCAGTCTTTCAGTTGCTTTCTTCGCATCGACACTTTTCCCTGAGGGAGTTGTGAAACATCCCTGCGGGTTCTGGGTCATGATGAGATAGCAGTGAGTCAACCGAACATCCAGCGCCATCAGGGATGCCCGCGCTTCCAGAAGATGTGCTTTGCGAAGATGGCGCCGCTGATCGTCTGAGGGATAGATGCTGTTCGCCTTTTCAGCGTGGTCTATCACCTCACCCGCCAGCTTTGCGACCGGCTCTGCAATCAATCTGGAATACCTTGCGGAAATGCGGGTCAGGAAGTTTATCGTTTCAATGTAAATCGCGTTGGCGACATTCACATACTCCGCCTTGCTTTCTGTGCGCTTGGATTTCAAAACTGACATGATGCTTTAGTCTCCTTTGGGGTCATCAAGATTGATTTCCCCTTGCTCTCGCTCAACTTCTTCCAGATGCTTGAGCAGCACATACTCTATGTAGTTCGTGATGGACCGATGCTCTTTTGTCGCAAGAACACCGATTTTGTCAAAAACCTCATCGGACAGGCGCAACGTAAAGACGCGCTTGTTAGTTGCCATACAATACCTCCTAACGAACAGGTTTTGAAAGTATTGTATAGCGTTTTTTATGGCGTGTATGCACTCAAAAGACAGTCAAATGATAGCACTTTGCCGGAAAACTCCCATTTTCAAAAAATCGTTGGGCGGCTTACGCCGCCATTATTATTTTTATTTGGGGTTCCCTCCCGGAACCGCCGCCTTTCGGCGGCGGGATGGGGGCGGGATCATCCTGCGGGGGATTAGGCGGCAAAGCCGGGCCGCACACCAGCACAGTCATAGGCAAAGTCATGGGTGTAGTCGCCATCCGTGTCGACAGCCTGGAAACTATAGTTGTTGTTGTAATAAGGGGAACGAAGCCACCACCACACCGCCGTGGACACGGCGGAATGATTATAGGCTACTCTACTATTACCGGCTTTGTAGTAATCGTATTGTGCCTGATAATTCTGTTCATAGCTATTTGCATAGCTTCTTGTTCCGAACACTTCAAATTCAGCAAGCAAGAACAAGTAATCGGTGGTGGCCGTTACATAAGTCTGAACATTGCCGCCACCGTTGGCGGTATTATCGGTGTACTTGGTCACGGGTTGCATAACCGCCCTCAAATCGGCGGGAAGCGCCGCCATCAAGCTATTCGCCAACGGGCTTGTGGGGGTGTTACTGTTGCCCAATACAGTTTTTCTCATGTGTGAAGCGTTCCAACCGCCGCTGTTCGTCTGACTGGTATTCATGCGGAAACCATCACCGGTGTTGTTATAATTGCTATCACACAAAGCAACTGCCGTGGAACCGATCTTCCCGATCTGGAAGTGAATCTTGTTCGCACCTTCCTTGGCGGAATTGTGGTTGAAGCCCAAAATAAAGGCGTTCACGGTCAAGTTGCTGAAAGTGTAATTCCTCACGGTGCCATTCAGAACGATGGATTTCACATCACCAACGGCCCAATAGTTGGCCCCCAAACCTGTGGCACAGGTAACCAACAAACCCACCCAGGAGATGAGTGGATATGAACAGTCAAGAGATGTAGAATGGCTGGGCAACCATTACAAGGTGGTAGTGAAGCGAGAAGCCGACCACGAATTACCCATCATCCAACTGGACAAGACCAACAAGTATTACGATAACAAGATCACCATCCGCATTCTGAGAAGCGATGGTACCGAGTTCTTCAACCACACCTTTACAAAGGCAGCCTTCGAAGGCAATCTCGATAAGAAGACGAAATCGACGGGAGCCCTTCTGGGCATCGTTTTCGATAAGGCAGAAGGAAACAATCTCTGTTTTGCAGCCAGTGTCGGTTCCCCGGATATCACCAGCGATGAATATCTTCCATTGGTACTGAAAATATCAAGAATGGGTGCCGTCAGCATCAGCAACGACCAGGTTCTTGATACCGAATCCACCTCTTCAGCCTCTTCTACTTCTAAAGAAGAATCAGAAGATGATGAAGAAGGGGTATAAACAAGAAACTCGAAAGTAAGACCACACGCCCTGAAAGGGCAGAAGCTCCTAGCCCAGGGCATCGCCCTGGGTATTTATGGATGCAAGCCTGTCGCCCTGTAAGGGCAAAAGCTTAATAGAATCTGATATCTGCAATCACCATGCTTCCCACCTGCTCGTTCAATCTGCGAACCAGGATGGAGCGATTCATGGTAAGATCTGCCCTCAGTGCCGGATTCATCACTTTCACAAACAGCGTCTGGTTCTTGATGAATTTCTCACCGCAATAGGCTGCGATAGGTGCTCCTACCACAGTCTCCCAACTATCTATCAGACGTCTCTGCTGCAAAGGCGTCTCCAATCCCTGGTTTCTCAGAAACTCTGGCAATAGTTCTGCTATCGATTTTACTTTATGTCTAAACATAAGCTATTCCTCCTAAACATACGCAATTTCTCCATTATTCACCTCAAAAATCCGAAAATCGCCATTCAGTCGATGGAGGATCTGATCCAGATGATCACGGTTCGTATCCGTGATGAAAATCTGACCGAAGCTGTCACTCGATACCAGTTGAACGATAGCTTCAACTCTCTGAGCATCAAGCTTATCAAAGATATCATCCAGCAGCAGCAAAGGAGTGGTATTCGAACATGTACGCTGCAGGAAACTGAACTGCGCCAGCTTCAGGGCAATCACATAACTCTTATTCTGTCCCTGACTTCCCTCGCGCTTCATCTGATAATCTCCGATGGTAAATTCCAGGTCATCCCTGTGCATGCCGTGCAATGAATATCCTACGGCTCTATCCTTGAACCGGTCACGCTGAATCACCTCCAGCAACGGTCCCCGCTGGCAGTGGGAGATATAATGCAGCCCCACCTTCTCCTGGTTGCCCGAAATATGCTGGTAAATCTCCTGAAACAGCGGCACCAGTTCGCTCACAAACGCCTGTCTCTTGGCATAGAGCATTTCTCCATTCATCGCCATCTGCTGTTCCCAGAGTTCCATCAGCGTGGCATCCGGTTCCTCCTCCATCTTCAGCAGCGCATTTCTCTGCTGCAGCGCCTTGTTGTAGTTGTTCAGCGCCTCGATATACGTATTGTCGTATTGCGAAATCACCACATCCATCAGCTTTCTTCTCTCCTCGCTTCCACCTTCTATGAGCGAAACATCCGAAGGTGAAACATAGATGAGCGGGATGAGTCCGATGTGCTGCGAGAGCCTTTTATACTCCTTCTTGTTGCGTTTGAAGTGCTTCTTGGTCCCTCTTTTCATGCCGCAGTAGATGTTCTCCATATCTCCATTATCACTCTCGTAGTTGCCTTCCAGCATGAAGAAAGCCTCGTCGTGCGTGATGATCTGCGAATCGATGGGATTGTTGGCGCTCCTGCAAAACGAGAGATAGTAGATGGCATCGAGAAAGTTGGTCTTACCCATACCATTATGGCCGATAAGACAGTTGATCTTGGGCGAAAGCTCCAGGTTGGCGCCCTTGATGTTTTTGTAATTAATAATGGAAATATTCTTTAAAATCATAGATACTTTTCTGCTAATTGACTGCAAAGTTAGCAGAAAAAGCCCAAAAAACGAAAAAAGTAGGCTAGAAATTTCAATATCTGAATAAAAATCAGTAAATTTGCAACCTAAAAGAGCTAGGAATAACAAAGAATAATAAAAAACAAAAAATAAGAAATGGCAAACAACAACGTACAGGCTCAGGAAATCGAGAGCCTTAACATGAAAGAGGCCTTCTTCATGAAATACAAGAAGGCAATTATGATCGCAGTGGTAGCATTGATCGTTATCATCGCAGGTGTATTCGCTTACATGTCTCAGATTGCAGGTCCTCGTGAGGACAAGGCAAGCACATTGCTCGGCAAGGGTCAGACCTATTTCCAGAACGAGATGTACGAGCAGGCACTCAACGGCGATGGCGCTGGCTACGTAGGCTTCGCTAAGATTGCCAGCGAATACGGCAGCACCGATGCAGGCAACCTCGCCAACCTCTATGCAGGTCTCTGCTATGCCAACCTCGGCAAGTGGGCAGAGGCAGAGAAGAGCCTCGATGCATTCTCATCTAAGGACGACGAGATGATCAGCCCAGCCGCTCAGGCAGCCCTCGGCGATGCATACGCTCACCTCAACAAGCTCGATGATGCCGTAGCCGCTTTCAAGAAGGCAGCTTCCATGGCAGACAGCAAGGCAGAGGATGATGCCAACAATTCACTCTCTCCTGCCTTCCTCATCAAGGCTGGCGAAATTCTGGAGAGCCAGAACAAGAAGGCAGAGGCTTTGAGCATCTATCAGGACATCAAGAAGAAGTATGTAAACTCTATGCTCGTTCAGAGCTCTGAGATTGATAAGTACATCGAGCGTGCTTCCAACTAAATCAGAACATTATGGCAACAGCACTTCATAATTTGTCGGAATACGATTTTTCCAAGATTCCAGATGCCAGCAACATGTGCTTCGGTATCGTGGTAGCAGAATGGAACCCAGAGATTACAGGCGCCTTGCTCGATGGAGCTGTCAAGACGCTGGAGAAGCATGGAGCCATCCCTGAGAACATCCATGTAAAGACCGTACCGGGAAGCTTCGAACTTATCTACGGCGCACACCAGATGGTGCTCAATGGCGGCTACGATGCTGTCATCATCCTGGGTAGTGTGATTCGTGGCGAGACTCCGCACTTCGACTATATCTGCGAGGGTGTCACCTACGGTATTGCGCGCCTCAATGCCACACAGGAAATCCCTGTCATCTACGGACTTCTCACTACCAACGACCTCCAGCAGGCGAAGGATCGCTGCGGCGGTAAGTTGGGCAACAAGGGTGACGAGTGCGCTATCGACGCTATCAAAATGGCAAAATTCTAATCACATAAGAAAGCTCTTGATGGTTGGGCTAAACCTGACTTCAAGAGCTTTTATTATATCCTCATCATATATTTTATCATATATTCTATATATTGTTTGTATAATTATACCCTTATTCGTATGAAGAAAGTATTTTTTATCCTCATCCCGGCGGTTATCCTCAGCCTTCTCTCCTGCTCTCCCAAGAAGCCGGCAGAAGAGAAGAAGAGCGCCATCGATACCATCCCCACGATGGTGATGCAGATACAGAAATGCACGCGCCTTTATACCGCCGAGGCGCACGTTCATAAGATCATCACCCACGATGACCAGTTCAAGCTTAAGGGTTCCTTCCTGAAGCACGAATTCAACATCCCCGTGCCAGGCTCCAACCGAAAGGTAGCCATCCCTATGGATGCTACCATCAAGGCGTATGTAGATTTACAGGGATTCTCAGACAGGAATGTGTCACGTAAAGGCGATAAGATAGAAATCATCCTGCCCGACCCGAAAATGGTGCTCACAGGCACCCGAATCGACCACAAGAAACTGAAACAGTATGTTTCACTCACCCGCAGCAACTACTCCGATGCCGAACTCACCCAACTGGAACAGCAGGGCAGAGAGAGCATCATCCGCGATATTCCCAACCTCGACCTGATGGAGCAGGCTCGCGTCAGTGCAGCCAACACCCTCATCCCGATGCTCAAGCAGATGGGTTTCCGGGAAGAGAACATTCAGATCAGCTTCCGCAAGAAGTTCACCCTCGATGATATCAGGGGATTTCTGCAGAACTCGGGAGTAGAGAAGAAAGATAAAAACTAGTGAGAAGAAAGACAAAAATTAAGTGAGAAAAAGACAACCCCTCAAACTAAGGAGGAATGAGATATGAAGAAATATGGCATCATCCTGCTCACCATCCTTGCCCTCATACTAGCGGGCACGCTCTATTGGCTCAACAAGGATAATACGGTGAGCGTAACCACAGAAGAGCAGACCACCCTGTCGCCTACCCAGGTAGAGAGCATCGAGGCGATAGGCGAATGGGAGTTTCTCGCCATCAGCAACGAGGAACTGGTAGATACCGTTCGTCGCGGCTTCTTCGGCGACGACCAGCTGGTGCGCATCTATTACGGCACCCTGCGCCTGGGCATCAATATGAAAGATGTAAAGGAAGGATGGATCCAGACAAATGCCGAGAAGGATTCCATCGTCTGCACCCTCCCTCCTATCCGACTGCTGGATAACAACTTCATCGACGAAGCCCGAACCCGCAGCTTCTTCGAAGAAGGAAAGTGGACGGGAGCCGACCGCCAGGCACTCTACGACCGTGCCTATGCCCAGATGAAGAAACGCTGCCTCACCCCAGCCAATATCCGTATCGCCCAGCGCAATGCCAGGCAGCAGTTCCGCGATATGTTCAAGGCTATGGGATTCCCCAATGCCCGGGTAGAGTTTGAAGAAAATTAGATATAGATTTTATAATTGTAATTTAAAAAGAGAGATTAACATGGAAGCAATCAACGAATTTTTCACATCCTTCAGTTCGTTCCTTTGGGGGTGGCCGATGATCATCCTGCTGCTGGGAACCCACATTTTCCTGACGGTTCGCCTTCACTTTCCACAGCGTAAGATTTTCCAGGCGATATCGCTGTCCTTCAAGAAGGACAAGAATGCCACTGGCGATGTCTCCCAGTTCGGAGCCCTCGCCACAGCCCTTGCCGCGACCATCGGTACCGGTAATATCATTGGTGTGGCCACTGCCATCGCCCTGGGTGGACCAGGCGCCGTATTCTGGTGCTGGCTCACCGGTGTCTTCGGTATCTCCACCAAGTATGCCGAAGGTCTTCTTGCCGTGAAATACCGCGTCAAGACCAAGCGTGGAGAGATGCTTGGCGGTCCGATGTATGCCCTCGAAAAGGGATTGGGATGGAAGTGGTTCGGTATCCTCTTCGCCCTCTTTGCCGCCCTCGCCTCCTTCGGCATCGGCAGCACCGTACAGGCGAATGCCATCTCCACACTGGTAGAAAACCAATATGGCATCAGTCCATACATCACCGGCGCTATCGTTACCCTCCTCGGTGCCGCAGTCATCATCGGTGGTGTGCAGAGCATCTCAAAAGTATGTGGAATGCTTGTGCCTTTCATGGCGCTTTTCTATGTGGTGGGCTGCATCTACATTCTGATCGTCAATCACGCCTATCTCCTGCCAGCCCTGAAGGTTATCTTCGAATCCGCCTTCACTACCCGTGCAGCCGGAGGCGGTTTTGCAGGCAGCACCCTCATGATAGCAGCCCGCTATGGTATCGCCCGCGGACTCTTCTCCAACGAGTCGGGACTCGGTTCGGCACCTATCGTAGCAGCCGCCGCCCAGACCCGCAATCCGGTACGCCAGGCGCTGGTATCCTCTACCGGTACCTTCTGGGATACCGTCATCATCTGTGCCCTCACGGGATTGGTCATCACCTCCAGCATCATCGCCTATCCTGATATCGACTACCACAATGGCGCAGCGCTTACCAAGGCAGCCTTCAGCAAGATACCATACATAGGAGCCCCATTGCTCACCATCGGCCTCGCCACCTTCGCCTTCAGCACCACCCTGGGATGGAGCTATTATGGCGAACGCTGCGTAGAGTATCTCAAGGGAAAGCGCTGGATGCTCATCTATCGCATGTTGTATATTGTGAGTATCTTCCTGGGCAGTGTCATCAGCCTCGGACTGGTATGGAATATCGCCGACTGCATGAATGCCCTGATGGCGATACCAAACCTCATCTCCCTGCTCTGCCTCAGCGGCATCATCGTTCACGAAACCCGCAAGTATCTCTGGCGCGGCCAGCTTGACAGGGAGATGAACGAAGATGAGATTGAGGAACTGGAGTAGCGGATTCCGAAATCTGAGAACTAGCGTAGCGGATACTGAAGATGCTTCATGCTGTGGCCACCCCACACGGCATCGTTCACGTATTCGAATCCCATATCGGCATAGAGTCTTTCTGCCTTCGGATTGCCCTTATCCACGAGCAGTCCCACGGCAGGAAGGCCCATTTCCCAGCCTTTTTCTATCACAGCCTTGAGCAGCATCTTGGCGATACCCTTGCCACGGAAGGCAGCAGGCACGGCGAGGCTGTCGATATAGAGTTCGCCCTCCTGCGTTTCCGGATCCATTCCTGTATAGTCAATTCCGAAGGTTTCCTTAGCCTCCTCGATGAATCGCTTGCGCAGCGCCTTGAGCTGAGCACCGTCGTAAGACACGATGATACCAGCAGTAATGCCCTCGCTATTGGTAGCCAGGAGCGTATTGCGGTAACTATACTGGCTATCCTCCATTCTCACGAGTCTTTCCATCACCTGGTGGAATTCCGCCAGTGTATGATGAGCACCAGCCAGGTTCTGGCAGCATCCCGGGTTCATCGCCTCCATGATGAGCGATGCAATGTGCGACGCCCTGTCAGGCGTAGCCGGTCCTATGTTTATCTTCATATTTGTTTAGAGTTATATCATTACATTATTTAATAAGACATCCGATTCTCCTCTTCAAGTCAGAATCCGCTTGCAAAGATAGCAAAAACAATCGAGACAAAAGAATTTTTATATATTTTTCACCCTGCCCCATCAGTGCACTGCAAAATTTTCCCTTTATTCAGGTACTCTTTTGCAATGCACTACTTCTTGGTTTAGAGGATGGTAATCCAGACGGATTCATCCTTTTCTCTCGCTTCGCTGATGCATTTCATCAGTCGATGCAGCCAGATGCGGGAATTTACCACCATACCCTTCACTTTGTTCTCGCCCACCAGGATGCAGCCCTGGGTATCATCGGGGTAGTTGCCGGCATGGATGCGGATGCCCTCGAAATCAGGAACACCCTGCAGATACGGCAGCCACTCCTTGAAACGGGGCGACTTGGTGACTAACAACGGATAGGTGCCTTCGGGAATCGCCGTAGTGCCCTTCATCTTCTGCGCCTTCTTGCCCGAAACCCTGCCCAGGCGCACATTCACCTCCCCGGGCTGGAGTTCCACGCCCTTCAGGTTGCGCCACGTAGGCTCCAGGGTATCGCAGAAATAACGCTCCTGCGTCAGCTTGCCGGCATCTATCTTATGCTCGAACCAACGCTTCAACTGTGGGTTCATCCATGAAGAGTGAACCACTCTCTCTACCTCCTCATCCTTCAGGATATAGAGGCGACCAATGGTATAGCTGTTCTTCTTGGCTATACGCTTCAATACTATTTCCATAAATATTCAATTAATTTAAAAATCAAGCTTCAAGCACCAGCCCGTCATGGCGGTACTTCAACTTTTTAAAACTGTAACTACTGTAACCGTAACCGCTTTTCCCGTCCTCGCCGGGCGGAGAGATTCGCTCGATATACCCACGGTAAATCCACTGCTTGATCACATTCCGGGTACCCTTCGCATCCAATCCATGCTCCAGACGGATGGCATCCAACTGCGGCATGGTGAAGATATCGGGCAACAGCTGCAGCAGATTCTCCGGTCCACGCTTCGAACTCTTCTCGCCGGCACTGTTCTCCCGGGCTATCATATCGCCGAAGAAACGCATCTTGCAGTAGAGGTCGTAACGCTCGCTCCAGCGGATGAAGTCATCTATCTCCGGCTCCCATCTGTAGCCGTTGGCAACATAGAGCACGCACGCCTTGAGGTAGGCGATGACGTTGGCACGGAACGAGAAATTCTCGAAGATGCGGTTCTGCGAAGTACGTGCAAACTCGGCATTCTCATTCTTCAATACCACGGCAAGATCATACGCCTCCTGGCATTCCACCAATCCCGACGCCATGCAGAGATTTTCGATGTAGGGCTTCAGAGAATTTCTGAATTCATCATCGTAGGTGCCATAGACGGGAATGTCCTCACCTATTTCCCGTTCCGGGATGGTACAGAAGTTGATACGGCTCAGCGGACCATCGGTCAGCACCTTCGCAAAATATCGCTGTCCCTTGTCAATGGTAGTGGATGCATTCCAGTTGAAGCGGACGCAAACACGCTCGGTAACGCTCTGGATTCCCACACGAGACTGTCCGAATTTATTACTAGGGTCAAAGGCGAGGCACATGATACGGAACTGCTGATTGCCGATACCTCTCAGCGCATCAAACTGGTCGATTTCGTTCAGCGAAGTATAAAGGAAATGTTCCTTGGCTTCAGCGGTACGCATCACGAAGGCAGGGTTGGTCATATCGGCATCAATCTCCTGAATAATCAGATTTTCAGGGCGTTTGCGCTTATCCTTGTTGGCGCCCTTACGCATCATCTCCTCTTTCCATTCCTTCTCACGCTTCAGGTTTTCGGCATCTCTTTTACGGATATCCTGGAAACTATTATTTGAAACTTTTCCATACTTAGCAATAGTCCCCGCATACAACATAGCCCTCGACTTCAACGCCAAAGCTGTATACCGATTGGCACGGTCACGATCTTCTGATGCAATACGCTGTACTTTCGGAAGCAATACAAGAGCCGAGTCCAAGTTATCTTTTATATAATCCCAGGATTTTTCCTCTGTAGAACGATTGTTGATGGAGCTTACATCATCCAACGGACTTGAATACAAAGGCACGCCCCCATATCGTTTCACCATCTCAAAATACAGATAAGCACGAATAAAATAAGCCTCACCGACTGTACTCAACACCCCTTCATTATCCGAATTCTTATAAGTGGCGATAAACTTATTAACAATATTGATTGTCTTATAATTCCATACCGCCTCAAATATTTCACCTTTGCTTTGAGAAAAGACTCCTCCAAAAACAGTACCCGGAGTGTTATTTCTCATGACCCCATTCTCGTAGGTAATATTGCTCGCTCCATCATCGGTAAAAGCATCCAGATGATGTTGCCTGTACGACATTGCTCCGTCACCGATACAATGGATTGATTTACGTAATTCCGCATAATTGGATAAGAACTGTGCTTCTGCCAGTTCGGGATATTTGGCAATGTCCTCTTCACTAAGAATGGTTTTCGAATCGACAGTAAGCCAATCGCTACATCCACAGCACAAGCTCAATGCCAATACCATATATATGATAGATTTTACTTTCATAACCTGTTAGAATTTAAGATTTATACCTACATTAAATGACATGATTTGCGGATAGCTGGCAAACGAATACTGACTTTCAAGCTGTTCCGGATCAAAGAATTTCTGTGAGGAGAAGGTCAGGCAGTTATAAAGATTCGCATAAATCCTCAACTGTTTGATATTAACCTTCTGGGTAATTCGTTGTGGCAAAGTATATCCCAATTCCACATTTTTCAGACGGATGTAACTTCCATTCCACATCCAAAAATTAGAACTTAGACGATTGATCGTTACTGATGTAAAATCTCGGACTGCCGGAAAATACCCGGGTATCCATTCAGAATTCGGATCAGTATAATCGGCACGATGCCAACGATCGCCAAAATATTCCCAAGTGTTCAAGTTAGTAGCTCCTTCCTGGAAAGCATCCATATCGAAAGCACCGATCTGGAAGTCCGACAATGCCCCTCCCTGCCAGAACATGGAGAAATCAACTCCCTTCCAGGAAAGTCCCAGATTAATACCATATACCAACTCCGGATAAGCATTTCTTCCGATAGGACGTTGATCATAATTGTCAATATAGCCATCGCCATTCCAGTCTTCATACTTTAAGTCACCCGGCAATATGGCACTGTTATTATTCGAATTATTATGCATGGGTGCATTGGCTATTTCTCCATACGACTGATAACGTCCAATACAGTTATATCCCCAACGTACGTTATTCCAATGTCCTTCAGTGTTCCATTTCCATTCGTCATAACCGCTTGTAAATCTTCCGTGCTCAATGTTCCCTTTCCGGGTTCTGGACCACGACATGTTTCCTCCGACAAAATAGTTGACTTCTCCTATTTTATATTGATGATTCAATGAGAACTCAAAACCGCGGGTTTTGTCATGGTCTAAGTTATATCAAGTAGCCAATGCTCCTGCAT
>ENA-UEQL01001468-UEQL01001468.1-human-gut-metagenome-genome-assembly--contig:-NODE-1468-length-16391-cov-41.830759_pt1 | contig 16391 bp, 8 predicted proteins | sample MGYA00242905_ERZ507926 | MGnify/ENA primary metagenome ERZ507926 (study PRJEB26167, sample SAMN06115531) | human gut metagenome | host: Homo sapiens | place: China:Henan | collected 2015-09-09...
GTGGTGCTGGGGCTGGACGGTCAGCCGATGAGCGGCGTGCAGGTGCAGCTGGTCAATCAGGCGGGCGAAGTCGCGGCGGAAGCGGTGACGGATGAAAACGGCGCTTGGCAGGCGGAGTTCCTCGAATACGGGACGTACGTCGTCCGCTATGATGCGGGCGTGACCCTTGCCAACGGCGCGCTCGTCATTAGCGACGAACCCGCGACTGTGACCGCGAAGGCGGCGAATCCGGCGGCGCTGACCATCCACGCCTTCCGCGACAACGATAACAACGGTTCACGCGGGAAGTACGAGGAAGGCGTGTCCGGCGCGACGATGAGCCTCATCACCGAAGTCAACGGCGTGGAGGTTGTTGTGGCATCCGGCGAAACGGACAAGAACGGCGAAGTGTCGCTGGCTGTGCCGGCGGGGACGTACGTCCTGCGCAGCGAGCTGCCCGCGGGCTTCGGCCATGGTGCGCACGGCAAAAATGTCAGCGCGAACATGTCCATCATGGATGAAACGACCGAACGAGTGCAAAACAGCGTGCCGCTGACCCTCGAAGCCGGTTCTGTGACCGACGTGGGCGTCGGCGTGATGACGATGGCGGCGCTGCAGGGCCTTGTGTGGCTGGATGAAAACGACGACGGCGTGTATCAGGACGGCGAACCCGGTCAAGCGGGCATCAAAATCCGCGCCGTCGGCGTGAAAAACGGTCTGGTGTACGAAACCGAGAGCGGCGAGGACGGCAAATTCTACATCGGTCAAATGCGCTACGGCACATACAATGTCGAATACAGCCTGCCGGACGGCTTGGTGTTTGCGCGCTACAGCCAGACGGGCGGTAATCGCCGCTCCATCATCACCAGCGAATTCAAGCGCTCCGAAACGGATCAGGTGATTCTTGAACGCGGTGATTTGGAGGAAGTCCTCCTTGGCGTGATGAAGGGCTCTGACATCAACGGCATCTGCTTCCTGGATGAAAACAACAATGGCGTGTACGACGAGGGCGAAAAGACGCTGGAAGGCGTGAAGGTCGTCCTGTACCGTCAGGCCATCGGCAAGGAGCTGCTGAACACCGTCTCCGACGAGAACGGGCGCTTCACCTTCGCCAACATCCGCGGCAGCACGTTCCGCGTCAAAGCGACGATTCCGCAAGGCTATGTGTACACCATCGCGGGCGATGGCGAGTACGGCAACCTGTTCGCCCCCGGCACTGACCGCCGCGAGCACACGATTTCCGACGTGGTGCTGGAGAACGACAGCGAGATGACGATGGCCATCGGCGCGATTACTTACGGCAGCATCTCCGGCACGGTGTATCTGGATGACGACTTCTCCGGCAGCCGGATGGACGCGGAAAAGATGGTCAACAACTTCACCGTCACCCTGACGGATGAAAACGGCAATACCCGCACGGCGAAAACGAACCGCAGCGGCGTGTATACCTTCGATGACCTTGCGCCGGGGCAGTACACCGTGAGCGCGACCGCAAACCGCGGCTTGGCGTTCACGCGCACGGGCGACGGCAATATCCTCCGCAACCTCTCCGGCGGCGCGGGCGAAAGCGAACCGGTGGCGCTGACAATGGGTGCGGATTTGACGGGTCTTGATATCGGTATGATTACCCCCGGCCATGTGTCCGGCGTGGTGTTTGCCGACAAGAACGACAATGGCCTGCGCGACGCGGATGAAGGCGGCTTGCTCGGCGCGGTGGTTCACCTGATGGACGAAACCGGTGACGTGGCGACCCGCACCATCGGCGCGGATGGCAGTTTCCTGTTTGACGCGGTGCTGCCCGGAACGTACCGCCTGCGCTACGAGCTGCCGGGCGACGGCGTGTTTGCTCCCCTGACGGACGGCGGCAACACCATCGCGCCGGATTCCGACGGCACGACGGATTCCTTTACCATCGGCGTGGGCGAAGAAGTCACCGCGCCCCTGTGCGGCGCACTGGCTTTGGGAGACATTGAAGGCACGGTGTTTGCCGATCACAACGGCAACGGCGCGCAGGATGCAAACGAAGCGGCGCTTGCCGGCGTGACGCTGATTCTGACTCCCTCCCGCGAGGATTTGACGGAGCAGACCGTCCTCACCGATGCGACGGGCGCGTACAGCTTCACCGGGCTGCGGCCGGACGCCTACACGCTGACCCTGCGCTTCCCGGAGGGCATGGTGCTCTCCAAGCTGGGTGGCAATGTGACCCTGCCGCTGACGCACGGGTTGAACGAGCAGCAGGTGAGTATCGAAATCGGGCTGGGCGAGGAATGGCTGAATCAGGCGATTGGCGGCGTGATTCCGTCGAAGATGTCCGGTCAGGTTTGGGTGGATGAGAATGACAACGGCCACATGGACGCGGGCGAAATCACCCCGGAAAACGAGACGCTGACCCTGCTGGATGAAACCGGCGCGGTGTTTGCGCAGGTGCAGACCGATGCGGATGGGCGGTTCGCCATCGACGGCATTGCTCCCGGCGTGTACAGCCTTGTCTACGACCGCAAGGAAGGTACGCAGGCGGCGCGTCTTGGGGACAGCACCTTCACCACCGAGGGCAGTCAGCTCGTCATGACCGAGATTGAAATTAGCGAAAACAACAACTATACTGCTCCGATGCTGGGCTTGAAGATTGACACAAGCATCGGCGGCATGGTCTGGTGCGACAACGCGGGCGAGATTGCGCCCCTGTCCGGCGCGGAGGTTGTCCTGCTGGACGAAAAGGGCAGCGAACTGCAAAACGCGACGACGGGCGAGGACGGCATCTACCGCTTTGACGGCTTGATGCCGGGCAACTACCGTCTGCGTGTGACGCTCCCGAACGGCTACGTCGTCGTAGAAAAGGACGATACGCGCCTCAAGGACGGGCAGAACATCAGCGTGATGACGACCTACACCGCCCGCGAGGGAGAGAGCGACCTGATTGCCCTGCGCATGAGCCAGCATCAGCTGGAACAGAACATCGGCGCGGTGCAGCCGGGCACGCTGGGTGACTTCTGCTGGCTTGACCTGAACGGCAACGGCCTGCAGGACGAGGGCGAACTCGGTCTGGGCAACATGCGCATCGAACTGTGGCGCAACGACCAGCTCGTCGCGGAAACGACAACCGACGCGTACGGTTACTACACCTTTGAGAACCTGTATCCGGGCGTGTACACGCTCAAGCCCATCTACCCGACGGAAGTTGTGCCGACGCGTATGCGCACGGATATTCCGCTGATTGCGTCGATTCTGGGCGAAAACGGCGAATCGAACCCGGTGCAGGTGACCTCCGCCAGTACGACCTACACGGCGGATTTGGGCTTCGTGCTGGTTGATGACGACGTGCTGCCGGCAAACTACGGCATCGGCGAAAAGCAGGACTGGACGAAGAAGTAAGGAATAATGCGGAATGCGGAATTGCGCATCCGCGGATGGCGGGGTGCTGCGGGGCGAAAGGCTCTCGCGGTGCCCCGTTTTTTGTGATGGGGGAGGGAAGTAAAGTCCGCTTTTACGGAAAGAATCAACTGCTTGTTTTTGTGAGAATTGAAAAGTAAATAAAAGTTACTTCACTCGCATTTTCCAAATGAAAATGGAAGCTGCTTCATTCTGAAATCCCAAATCTGCGCGAATCAAGCGTTTTCCTGCGCGAAAGTGTATAGCAAAAGCGCCTTGCATCTGGTATCATAGATGTTACCAGCTGAGACTGTTCCATATGGAAAGAAATCAGCCAAATCATGCTGGAAATGAAAGGATGGAAACAAATATGAAGAAACTCCTTGCTCTCCTGATGGCGCTCATGATGTGCTGCACCGCCTTTGCATTCGCGGAGGAAGAAGCGGAAGTGCCGGCAGTCGAGATGAATGTCAGCTTCGAGGCGCAGACGGTTGCGCTGGGTGACACGGGTCTGACGATGCAGATTCCGGCGGACTGGGCGGTTCAGGAAGTCCCCGCAGGCACGGAAAACGCCGAGAACATCCTGCTCTTCGCCGTCAACGCCGACCAGACGGTCAGCATTACGGCGCAGCTGTCCGCGATGAGCTTTGAAACGCTGCTGCAAGGCATTCAGGATGCGGGCGCGACGGAAGAAATGCTCGCTGAGCTGTATGTCAACGAAAACTATTGCCTGATGTACACGCCGGGCGACACTGTGCTGGCGCTGTATGCTTTCCTTGACGACGAGACGGTTCTCGCCGTGACGTTCCAGGTTGCCAGCAAGGAAGTGGGCGACGCGCTGGAGAATATGCCGCTGGAAATCTTCGGCAGCTTGGCGGCAGCGGAGTAATTCACTTCGTTACCACGATGCAGGACGAATGAGCGTCCTGCATTTTTTGTGCGCAAAAATGAACAGTGACTTGCAGAAAAACTTGATAAATGCAACGACACGCCCGAAAATATTCAAAATACACGAGAAAAACATGAAAAAAACACAGTTTGTGCAGCAAGGCACTTGATTTTCTCCATACAGTGTTGCATAATAAAGCATCGACGCGGTGAAACCGGTTGGTTTTGCGTGTCGATGAACAAGAAACGCAGGCAGACGCGGCAGCGCCCCTGCCGGGAAGGTGGAGCGGATGAATTCCAAGATGCTGTTTTATATCCTCAAGCGCGTGCTGCTGGCGCTGCTGACCATCTGGATTGTCATCACGGTGACGTTCTTCGTGATGCACTCGATTCCGGGTGGGCCGTTCGCAAGTGAAAAGGCAATTTCCGCGGAAGCGCAGGCGGCGCTGGAGGCCAAGTACGGGCTGGACAAGCCGCTGGGCGAACAGTATGTGACGTATCTGCGCGACGTGGTGACGAAGCTGGACTTCGGGCCGAGCCTGAAACAGCGCGGTCGTCAGGTCATCGACATTATTCTGGATGGCATGAAGACCTCCGCAAAGCTTGGTCTGATTGCGGCGTTCAGCGCGGCAATCGTCGGCATCGTCCTCGGCGCGCTGGCGGCGCTGCGGCGCAACACCGTGCTGGATAAGATTATCATGGTGATTACGACCGCGTTCGTGTCCATGCCGTCGTTCATTATGGGGTCATTCCTGCTGATAGTGTTCTCAGTCAAGTTAGGCTGGGTACCCGCGAACGGCGCGACGGCCGAAGGGCTGATCCTCCCGATTATCACCCTTGCGCTCTATCCGATGAGCTACATCACGCGCCTGACGCGCTCCTCCATGCTCGACGTGCTGGGGCAGGATTACATCCGCACCGCGCGCGCCAAGGGCGTTTCGGGCAAGAAAATTATCTTCGGTCACGCGCTGAAGAACTCACTGATTCCGGTTATCACCTATTTCGGCCCGATGCTGGCGTTCATCGTCACCGGCTCGATGGTCGTCGAGCAGATTTTCGCCGTGCCGGGTATCGGCCGCCAGTTCGTATCCAGCATCACCAACCGCGACTACACCATGATTATGGGGACGACCATTTTCCTCGCCTCTTTAATCGTGATTATGAATCTGATCAGCGACCTGCTCTACAAGGTGGTTGATCCGCGCATTGATTACGAATAAGGAGGCCTCTGCACCATGATGATGAACAAGAAAAAGCCCTTTAGCCTGCATCTGGATGTGGATTCCTTCATGCCCGCGACGGCGGAGGAAAAGGAAGTCATCTCCCGGATGCGGCCGTCCTCGACCTTTTTCCGCGACGGCGTGAAGCGCCTGCTGAAAAACAAGGTCGCGACCATCAGCCTGATTCTGATTGTGCTGATTACGCTGTCCTCCATCATCATCCCAATGTTCTGGCCGTATTCGTATGACCAGATGCTGGGACAGACGAAGGGTCGCCCGATGGACAACAGCTACAACAACCTCGCGCCGTTCCAGTACGGCAAGACGGAACTGAAGAAAATCGACAAAGGGGAATCTGTTTTCCCGCACATCTTCGGCACGGACGCGCACGGACGCGACTACTTCATCCGCGTCGTCTACGGGACACGCATTTCCCTCGCTGTCGGCTTCTTCGCCAGCATCATCGTGCTGGTGATTGGCATGATGATTGGCGCAGTCGCGGGATATTTCGGCGGCAGGGTGGACTTGTTCATCATGCGAATCGTCGATATTATCTACTCATTGCCGGATATGCTGGTCATCATCCTGCTGTCGGTCGTGCTGGGGCAGGTGCTGCATGTGGAAGGCACCATCTTAGAGAAAATCGGCTCGAACATCATCAGCATGTTCATCGTCTTTGGTCTGCTCTATTGGGTGGGCATGGCGCGCCTGATTCGCGGTCAGATTCTGTCCCTCCGCGAGCAGGAGTATGTGCTGTCGGCGCAGGCGACGGGCGCGAAGGCGCGGTGGATTATCCGCAAGCACCTTCTGCCGAACTGCATCAGCGTCGTGATTATTTCGACTGCGCTGCAAATTCCGAACGCGATTTTCACCGAAAGCTTCCTGTCCTTCCTGGGGCTGGGCGTCAACGCGCCGATGCCTTCGCTGGGTTCGCTGGCTTCTGACGCGCTCAACGGCATCTATTCCTACACCTATCGCTTGATTATCCCCGCCGTGGTCATCTGCCTCATCGTGCTGAGCCTGAACCTGTTCGGCGACGGCCTGCGCGACGCATTTGACCCGAAGCTGAATGCGTGATGAAAGGAGCTGGACAAAATGGCATTGCTGGAAGTCAATGACCTGCATACATCCTTCTTCACCGACGCGGGCGAAGTCAAGGCGGTGGACGGCGTTTCGTTCCGCCTTGACCATGGCAAGGTGCTGGGCATCGTGGGCGAAAGCGGTTCGGGCAAGAGCGTCACGGCGTATTCCGTCATGCAGATTCTCGCGCCGACGGGCAAAATCGTCAGCGGCAGCGTGAAATTCGACGGGCAGGAGCTGGTCGGCGCGGACGAGAAGCTGCTGCGCTCCGTGCGCGGCAACCGCATCTCGATTATCTTCCAAGACCCGATGACGTCCCTGAACCCGACCTACACCATCGGCCGGCAGCTGATGGAAGCGATTCTGCTGCACACCGACCGCAACCGCCATCAGGCGCGCGAACGCGCGGTGGAGATGCTGAAGTTGGTCAACGTCAACGAGCCGGAAAAGCGCATGAAGCAGTACCCGTTCGAGCTGTCGGGCGGTATGCGGCAGCGCGTGATGATTGCTATGGCGCTGGCGTGCGAGCCGGACATTCTGATTGCCGACGAGCCGACGACCGCGCTGGACGTGACAATTCAGGCGCAGATTCTTGATTTGATGCGCGACCTGCAGAAGAAGATGGGCATGGCGATTATCATGATTACGCACGACTTGGGCGTTGTCGCCCAGATGTGCGACGAGGTCATCGTCATGTACGCCGGTTCTATCTGCGAGCAGGGGACGGCGGATGAAATCTTCTACAACCCGCGCCACGAGTACACAAAGGGCTTGATGCGCTCCATCCCGACGGCGGAGAACAACGGACAGCGCCTGCAGCCGATTACCGGTACGCCGATTGACCTGCTGAACATGCCCAAAGGCTGCCCGTTTGCGCCCCGCTGTGAGGCGGCGATGAAGATTTGCCTGAAAGAGAAGCCGGTTCGGATGCTCATCAATGACGACCATATGGCAACCTGCTGGATGAACGTCAAGAAGGGCGTTGAGGACGGCAGCATCACGGAGGAAGGAGGAGTGCCCTGTGTCTGAAGCGCAGATGCACCAGCCGCTGCTGGAAGTCAAAGGACTGAAAGAGTATTTTGACATCAACATGGGCTTCTTCCGCACCAAGCCGCTGAAGGCGGTCGATGATGTGTCCTTCACCATCAACAAGGGCGAAACGCTCGGTCTGGTGGGCGAATCCGGCTGCGGCAAGACGACTGTTGGGCGCACCATCCTCCAATTGTACAAGCCGACGGCGGGCGAAATCATTTACGATGGCAAGCCCGTCAAGACGAAAGCGGACTTGCAGAAGTTCCGCACGAAGGCGACGATGGTGTTCCAAGATCCGTACTCCTCGCTGAACCCGCGCATGACCGTGTCGGACATCGTGGGCGAACCGCTGGATGTGCACCACCTGTATTCCTCCAAGAGGGAGCGGGAAGAGCGCATTTTGCAGCTGCTGGGCTATGTCGGACTGAACAGCGAACACGCCTCGCGTTACGCGCACGAGTTTTCCGGCGGTCAGCGGCAGCGCATCGGCATTGCCCGCGCGCTGGCGGTGAATCCGGAATTCATCGTCTGCGACGAGCCGGTGTCGGCGTTGGACGTGTCGATTCAGGCGCAGGTCATCAACATGTTTGATGATTTGCAGGATCGGCTGGGGCTGACATACCTGTTCATTGCGCATGACCTGCTGGTTGTGCGGCACATTTCGGACAGAATCGCCGTGATGTATCTGGGCAAGATGGTGGAGCTGGCGTCGGCGGAGGAAATCTACAATCACCCGCTGCACCCGTATTCCAAGTCGCTTTTGTCCGCCGTTCCGCTGCCTGACCCGAAGGCGGCGCGCGCGAACAAGCGCATTGTCCTCTCCGGCGACATTCCAAGCCCCCTGAACGCGCCGTCAGGCTGTCCGTTCCGCACGCGCTGCCCCTACGCCACCGAAGCCTGCGCGCAGTCGATGCCGCCCTTCAACGAAGTCGAGAAGGGTCACTTCGTCGCCTGCCACCGGGTGAAGGAACTGGGGTAAAAGGGGAGACGCCAGAGACTCTGCCTATGGACTCCGGCAGGGGCGCTGCCCCTGCACCCTGCAAGGGACTTCGTCCCTTGACCCTTTCGCGCGATTGCGTTGGTGACACTGGCATAGTGTGCCCGCGTGTTTATCCGCGCAAAAAAATTGCTTCAAGGATGCGTCAACACGCATTTTTGATACAGACAGTCTACGAAAAGCAAGGCTGTCACAGAATATTAAGGGAGGTTTTTTCATGAAGAAGCTGACTGCTCTCCTGCTCGCCATCGCAATGATGGTGACCTGCACCCTGTGCGCTGTCGCCGAAGACGGCAAGACGTACATGGCTGTCTGCATCGCGTCCGAGCCTGATACGCTTGACCCGGCGCTGAACTCCACTGTGGACGGCGCGACGATGGTCGCTCACCTGTTCGCAGGCCTGTCCACTTGGGCGCAGACCGACGACGGCAAGCTGGAAATCCTGCCGGACTGCGCGGTGGAACTGCCGGATCCGGTGGTCAATGACGACGGCACGGTGACGTACACCTACACGCTCGTTGACGGCCTGAAGTGGTCCGACGGCAAGGATTTGACCGCGAAGGACTTCGAGTTCGCGTGGAAGCGCGCTGCTTCCTCCGAGCTGGGCGCGGACTATGGCTACATGTTTGAAGTCGTCAAGGGCTACACTGCGGACGGCTCCGACCCCAAGGCGGAAAACCTCGCTGTGACCGCCGTGGACGACAAGACCCTGACCGTTACCCTGAACAACCCCGTTGCCTACTGGAACGAGCTGCTCGCCTTCCCGGCGTACATGCCCGTGCGTGAGGACGTCGTCGCCAACGAAGCGTGGGCGACCGATCCTTCCACCTACATCGGCAATGGCCCGTACACCATGACCGCGTGGGAACACAACAGCAAGATCACCCTGACCAAGAACCCCTACTATCATGCGGTGGACAAGGTCACGATGGACGAGCTGGACTTCTACCTCTCCGACGACGCGAACAACATGCTGGCGAACTTCCAGAAGGGCGACTGGCAGCTGATCGACGACGTTCCCACCTCTGAAATCGCTTCCCTGAAGGAACAGTATCCGACGGAATTTGTTGTTGCCGGCCAGATTGGTACCTACTATGTCTGCTGGAACATCAACGAAGAAATCCTGCCCGCTGACGTGCTCGCGAACATGACCCCCGAAGAAGCGGAAGCGGCGCGCGCAGAAGTCCGTCAGGCGATTGGCCTCCTGTTTGACCGCAACTACATCGTCACCGAAATCGGTCAGGCTGGTCAGCTTCCTGCGTCCAGCTTCGTTCCGATGGGCATGACCGATGCGGACGGCTCTGAGTTCTACAAGAATGCGGGCCATGTGGAAGGCGTCACCGGCTACTACGACGTGACCGACGACGAAGACGTCTACATGGCGAACTTCGACAAGGCGGTTGAAACCCTGAAGAAGTACTACACCTACGACGAGGCGAACGGCGTCTTCACCAACTTCCCGTCCCTGACCTACCTCTACAACACCTCCGAAGCCCACAAGGCGATTGGCGAATACCTCCAGAGCGCGGTTTCTGCGGTCGGCATCACCATGAACCTGAACAACCAGGAATGGAACACCTTCCTGAACACCCGTAAGGCGGGCGACTACTCCATCGCGCGCAACGGCTGGCTGGCGGACTACAACGACCCGATCTGCTTCCTCGACATGTGGGTGACCGGCTCCGGCAACAACGACGTGCAGTACGGCAAGGGCGCGAATGCGGATCTGAAGATCTACAACCTCGACCTGACCCCCTACGGCTACGACGTGAAGGTGGAGAACGGCACTTGGGCGGAAACCTATGACGTGCTGATTTCTGCTATCAAGAGCTGCACCGACAGCGCGAACCGTTATGCCATGATGCACATCGCGGAAGATATGCTGATGAATACCGGCTGCATCGTGCCGCTGTACTACTACACCGACATCTACATGATCGACGACTCCGTGCAGGGCTTCTTCTCCAACCCGCTGGGCTACAAGTACTTCATGCACTGCACCATCGCCAAGTAATTCCATCCAAGTTTGGACAAATCCACGGGCGAATCGGCTTCAAAACCGGTTCGCCTTTTTTTCGCATGTTGGAAAGATGTACTTTGCCATCCTTGGCAACCGATATTTCCTGCCTTGGAAAGGTACATTCGGCGGAAAACATGCGCGAATAGACGGGAAATCTGCGTGAATGCAGGAATTTTCAGCAGGAAAAGGGCAGGGAAACGTCCAATTAATCCATTGAATGGCGGTGGCAAACAGCGCTTGCCAATGGTATACTGAAACCAGAAGGGCGATTTCTATGGGAAAAAAGCCCGCGGAAGCTATCAGCAAGGAGGAAGAAGCATGAAGCGAATCGCACGATGGAGCACCATTTTCCTGCTCTTATGCAGCATCATTTGGGCGGGTACAGCATCGGCGGCCATGATTGTGGAAAACAACATGAGTGCGCTGAACACACTGAACACCATCAACAAGAACCAGACACCACAGGGCAAGGACTCGGCGCTGGAGCGGCTGGCGAAAGAAATCGGCGCTGGCATATGGGACAATACGGACTGGGATGACCCGGCGTTTCAGGAGAACATCGGGCGATTTGGCATCACCGTGTTGAAAAAGGACACGCAGCCGCCGGAGTCCTTCATCGGCGACGCGATTTTTGACCATCTGGGCGACACGGAGTTCAATGCGCCGGAAATGAACGGCAATCTGCTGGTTCTCGGCGGACTGAACGCCAATCTGCCGTCCGGCAAAATCGACCGCCTGTATGTGCTGTCGGACGAGGACGTGCGGCTGAACATCGGCGCGGCGGCAGATGTTCAGGAGCTGATTCTGGGCGCATCGGGGAATGTGTCGCTGAACGGCGAGGGCAATGTCCGCTCCACCATCGTGGTGGACAAGCCGATGAATCTCGATATCGGGATTGCGACGAACCTCGTGAACCTGACAGATGCCCCGCTGCCGACGGGCGATATTGTGCTGAATCCGGGCAAGAACGCGCTTGTGCCGGGGCAGCAGCTGCATATGGGCAGCGAACTGAAGGTGGAGAAGAAAATCAGCCTGACCGTGCGCTTCCGCCTTGTTGACCAGAGCGCCAAGGACATGCAGCTGGAAACGGCGGATTGGGACGGCGCGCTGCTGACCGAAACGACAGTGCAGTACACGGGCGACAGCTGCCCGATGGGCGCGGTCAACATGATGGACAGCATCGAGGCGGCGTTTGCGGAGAAGTATCCGGATTTGCAGGAGCAGTATGTGCTGCTGCCGGAAATGCGCAGCGCAGACCCGTGGAGCAAGGTCTACCGCCTGAATGGCGGCGAATCCTGCTTTGCCGTGGCGGAAAATTATGTTTATCTTTCCCGCGAGGGCGATGTTGTGTTTCCGCTGACGGATGACAGCACGCTGGTAGCGGAATTCCCGGTGTACGTCTACCGCTATGGCGAGCAGGACGGGCGCATCACCTACCGTGTTCGCATCAGCGGCGCGCGCCCGGATTACTTCACGCCGAGCCTGACCCTGCGCAGCGGCGCCGTGGCGAGCTTCACCTTCGATAAGGAGCGCGGCGAGTGGGTGACGCAGTTCAAGCGCAGCGACTTCGGGGCGGACGAGCGTGCCCTCATTCACCTGACGGGACTGCGCGGCGAGGAGACGGACACATTCCTGCCCGTAACAGGCCGCGAAGAAAGGCGCATCGTTACGCTGACGTGGACGGCGGACACGCAGCGCGTGACCATCGACGCGCAGAACGTCCTCTGGGGCAGCGACATGTCGGCGGCGGGCAACGACCTGCTGTGCCGCGCGGGTGAGCAGGTGACGGTGCAAATCGCGCCCGCAGCGGGCTATCGCGGCATCCACGTTTTCCTGAGCGACCCCGCTATTTCCCTGAGTATCAGCGAGGGGAACGACGCGGTTTCCTTCCTCATGCCCTACGCGCCGCTGACCTTGACGCTGACGGCGGACAAGCTTTATACCGTCACGATGGACACGGCAGGCGGCGATCCGATCCGTCCCATCCAGTACACGGTGGAATCGGAAGCGTTCCAGCTGCCGACCCCGGTTCGCACGGGCTACATCTTCCTCGGCTGGACGGGCGAGGGCATCACCGAAGCGCAGAAAACCATTGAAATCCCGCAGGGAAGCACGGGCGACCGCACCTACACCGCGAATTGGCAGGTGATTGAATACACCATTACGCTGCTGGACATGGACGGCGCGGGCACGTCGGAAGCGCTTGTCTACACGGTGGAGCAACCCGTAACGCTGCCGACCCCAACCCGTGAGGGCTATGCCTTCCTCGGCTGGACAGTCAACAGCGACATGGCGCCGCAGCTAACGGTTGTTCTGCCGCAAGGTTCGATAGGCAACAGGACATACACCGCGAACTGGGAACTGACAGGATACACCATTACCATGGATTTGAACGGCGGCAGCGGCGAAACAGCACTGCTTTACACCGTGATAGATGATGATTTTGCCCTGCCAACCCCGACCCGCAACGGTTACGAGTTTGTCGGCTGGACGGGCGAGGGCATCACGATGCCGCAGACAAGCGTCAAAATTCCGAAGGGTTCGACAGGCAACAAGGCGTATACCGCAAACTGGCAGGTGATCAAATACACCATCATTACGCTGCTGGAAGGGGGCAATGCGGGCTCATCGGGAGCGTATGCCTACACGGTGGAGGAAACCTTCACGCTGCCGACCCCGACCCGCAAGGGCTACACGTTCTTTGGCTGGACGGGCGAGGGCATCACGACGCCGCAGCCGAACGTGACCATCCCGAAGGGTTCGACGGGCGACAAGACGTATATCGAGAACTGGGTACTGAAAGGATACTACATCACCATGGATTTGAACGGCGGCAGCGGTAAAGAAAAGGTGATTTACACCATAACAGATGAGGATTTCGAGCTGCCGACCCCGACCCGCAACGGCTACGAGTTTGTCGGCTGGACGGGCGAGGGCATCACGACGCCGCAGACAAGCGTCAAAATTCCGAAGGGTTCGACGGGGAACAAGGCGTATACTGCAAACTGGAAGGTGATTGAATACACCATCACACTGGACACGAACGGCGGTCCAAACGTGTCTCCGATAAAATACACCGTGGAGGATTCCTTCACCCTGCCTTACCCTCTCCGTCCGGGCTACGAATTTGCCGGCTGGGTCCTCGATGGCAGCGGTATGCTCCCTGCCACGACGCTCATTATTTACTATGGCACAACCGGCGACCTCCATTACAAGGCGGAGTGGCGTTTGGCGGAGTACACCATCACCATGGATTTGAACGGCGGCAGCGGTCAAGAAAAGGTGGTTTACACCATAACGGATGAGGATTTCGAGCTGCCGACCCCGACCCGCAACGGCTACGAGTTTGTCGGCTGGACGGGCGAGCGCATCACGACGCCGCGGACAAGCGTCAAAATTCCGAAGGGTTCGACGGGAAACAAGGCGTATACCGCAAACTGGAAGGTGATCAGATACACCATCACACTGGTCACGAACGGCGGCGCAGTCATAGCTTCGATACGCTACACCGTGGAGGATTCCGTCACCCTGCCCATCCCTCCCGAGCGTCCGGGCTACGAATTTGCCGGCTGGGTCCTCGATGGCAGCGGTCAGTTCCCTTCAACGCCGATGATTATCCCCGAAGGCTCAACCGGCGACCGCATTTACGAGGCGGAGTGGCGTGTGGCGACGTACACCATTACCTACGTGAGCCACGGCAAAGCATATAATTGGGTTCAATACACCATCAAGAACCAAGTTTATTTCGGGGCACCGGAAGAAGACCCGTCCTACTACCTCCCGGGCTATACCTTTGTAGGCTGGAAAATCGACGGCGTATCAGGAACGCCGCGCTCCTACATGCTGCCCAAGGGCTCGTATGGCAATCGAACGGCGACCATGCTTTGGGAGCCAATTCCGTAAGCGTAAACAAGGAGAACAAGGAGGGGATGCGCATTGGACTACCTCAGCGTAAAGGAAATAGCGGAGCTGTGGGGCGTTTCCATCCGCATGGTGAATTACTACCTGAATACCGGGCGGATTCAGGGGGCAATCCGGAAATCGGGCGGGTGGCTGATTCCGGCGAATACGCCGCATCCGGCGGATTTGCGCAAGAGCGGGCAGCGCGGGCAGGAAAAAATCCCCCCGCGGATGGCAAAGTGCTATATGCCGCTGATTTCCCGTCCGTGCGACAACGGCTTCCAAAATCTCCTGCTGACCATGAACGACGAGGAGGAACGCGACATCGCCCGCGCCCTGCACCACTATTTCCGCGATGAGCACGAGGAAGCCCGCGAAATCAGCGAGAAATACCTGACGAGCAAGTGCCCCGAAATCCGCCTGTCCGCGCTGATTACCAACACGATGGCGATGCTGCAGACGGGGGACGCCGCCAAGTGCCGCCGGAATCTCGAAATGATTCAGCGGGACGGGCAGCGCGCAAACGATGATTCGTGGCGGCTGTACAGCAGCATTACCGACGCGCTCATCAGCGTGTTCTTCCACTCCGAGAAGCTCGACTTGACCCCTATCCGCCCCGCTATCGGTATTCTTCCGCCCGGAATGCAGTATTTCGCCATGTACGCCATCGCCCACGCGCTCTACATCTGGCGCGAATACGAACACGCGATGGGCATTGCCGAATCCGCCCTGCTGATGGCGGGCACGCGCTACCCCATTGACAGCATCTACCTCAACATTGTCCTGTGCATGATTTGCATGAGCCTGAAGCAGGATGAACGCGCGGAGCAGAAGTTCGATGCCGCGTGGAGCATCGCCAGCCGCGAGGGGTACATCCACCCGTTTGTGGAGCATCACGGCATTTTGCAGGGGCAGGTGGAGCGCGCGCTGCGCAAGCAGGAGCCGGAAACGTACAACAAGATTGTGCAGTCGGTCTATCGCTTCAGCCGCGGGTGGATGAAAATTCACAACCCCGTTTCGACGCTGCAAGTGACCGACGCGCTCACACCCTACGAGTTTTCGATTGCCATGCTTGCCGCGAAGGGACGCAGCAACAAGGAAATCGCCGCGCTGATGGGCATTTCCGTCAACACGGTGAAGTCGTACATGGAGAGCATTTTTGAGAAGCTGCAAATCTCCAGCAGGAATGAAATCGACGCGTATGTGAATCGGTAATAAAATCAGCCGCGACGAGCATATTCACTCGTCGCGGCTGTATTTATCTATGCGCTTCCTTATTTTGATACATCCGCGCGTCCGCCCGCGCCAAGGACTCCGCCAAATCATCCGTTGACGGATTAAAATGCGAACAGCCTACCGATACTGTCGGCAGAACCGGATTCTCCGCCCGCGCCGCATCCATCAGGTGCTGGAAAATCTCCGTCATGGTGTTGTATTGCGCGTTCCGCCGCGTCAGTATTACGCAGAACTCGTCGCCGCCGATGCGGAAGCACGTCCCGTAATTCCCGTACGCGCGGCGGATGCAGCCGGCAATCGCCCGCAGGCAGGCGTCGCCCATCAAGTGCCCATGGCAGTCGTTGACGTCCTTGAAGCGGTCAACGTCAAACATCAGGATGGCGGCAGGCACACGCAGGCGCGCCAGATAATGCTCGTAGCCCAAGCGGTTGACCAACTGCGTCAGCCCATCGGTTTGCAGCACCATGTCGCTGGAGAATTTCGACATCATCAGCGCACCGCAGCTGATGGTAATCCAGTCGATTCTGACCATCGGCAGGAAAAACTGCACCATCAGCCCTAACAGCACGAACAGCGTCGCGAGCATCAGCTGTGTGCCGCCGGTATACTGGTAGGCGCGGCAGGCGAACCAAATCTGCACGAGGAAGAACACCATGCTGCCCATGTAGGC
>ENA-UEQL01001474-UEQL01001474.1-human-gut-metagenome-genome-assembly--contig:-NODE-1474-length-16360-cov-19.872198_pt1 | contig 16360 bp, 15 predicted proteins | sample MGYA00242905_ERZ507926 | MGnify/ENA primary metagenome ERZ507926 (study PRJEB26167, sample SAMN06115531) | human gut metagenome | host: Homo sapiens | place: China:Henan | collected 2015-09-09...
GGTCTGCTTTTGAAAATTGTAGTAGCCTCAACTCTATCATTATTCCGGATAGCATAACGAGCATTGTTTCAGTTTCCGCCAGAGGGCGGTATATATAAAAGGTATGACATAAAATAATAAATTATAATATAAATAGGTATGAAAATTAAAAACGTTTTGTTTGTTGCAGCAGTTTGTGTTCTTGCTGCTTTGACATCATGTGGTGGAAGTAAGAAGGGTGGTTTACCAGACTTCGGCGATGATGAGTTTGCCGTGGCTACCATCGGCACTTCCAGCGCCGCATTGCAGACTACCTATCCTGCTACCATCAAGGGTATTCAGGATGTAGAGGTACGTCCTAAGGTTTCTGGCTTCATTACAAAGGTTTTTGTACATGAGGGTCAGACTGTTTCAGCAGGTCAGGCTTTGTTCTCTATCGATAGCGAGACTTATCAGGCTGCTGTCCGTTCAGCTGCTGCCGCTGTCAATACAGCCAAGGCTCAGGCTAACACGGCAAAGTTGACTTACCAGAACAATAAGAAGTTGTATGATAGCAAGATTATCGGTGAATATGAACTTTCTACAGCAGCTAACGGCTATGCAACCGCTAAGGCTCAGGTAGCTCAGGCAGAGGCTGCTCTGGCTTCAGCCCGCGAGCAGTTGTCTTGGTGTACCGTTACCAGCCCTTCTGCAGGTGTTGTAGGTAGCCTTCCTTTCAAGGTGGGTGCTTTGGTTAGCGCTTCTGGCCAGGCTTTGACTACCGTTTCCAACATCAGCACCATGGAGGTATTCTTCTCACTCTCTGAGTCTCAGATCTTGAGCATGTCTAAGACCAATGGTAGCATTCAGGCAGCCATCGCAGCGTTCCCAGCTGTTAAGTTGCAGTTGGCAGACGGTTCTATCTATAATCACCCGGGTAAGGTGGTTAAGATGAGTGGTGTCATCGATGCTACTTCCGGTTCTATCTCTCTCATCGCTCACTTCGCTAACCCAGAGAAGTTGCTGAAGAGTGGTGGTGCAGGTTCTATCGTGGTTCCTAACGATCATAACAGCGCTATCGTTATCCCTCAGGAGGCTTGCTCTCAGGTTCAGGATAAGATTTTCGTTTACATCGTAACCAAGGATAACAAGGTGAAGTATTCTGAGATCAAGGTAAATCCACAGGATGATGGCAAGAACTATATCGTAACAGCAGGTCTTCATGTAGGCGATCGTATTGTTTTGAAGGGTATTACCAAGTTGACCGATGGTCAGCAGATCAAGCCTATCACTCTGGAGCGCTACAATCAGAAGATTGCTGAGGCTGCCAAGTTGGCTGAGTCTCAGGATAACGCTCATGCCTTCGCTACTGCTATGGGCGGAAAGAAGTAATATATAATAAGGTATAAAGAAAAATAGTAAATTATGTCATTTACAAACTTTATAAAGCGCCCGGTACTTTCGACGGTGGTTTCCATCTTCTTCGTCTTGCTGGGTATTATCGGCTTGGTATCGCTGCCTATCGAGCAGTATCCGAATATCGCGCCGCCTACCATCACGGTAAATGCTGACTATACGGGTGCAGATGCCCAGACGGTGTTGAACTCTGTCGTTGCTCCGCTGGAGGAGAGTATCAACGGTGTGGAGAACATGACTTATATGACCTCTTCCGCGTCTAACTCTGGTGATGCTGAGATCACCGTTTACTTCAAGCAGGGTTCCGACCCAGATATGGCTGCGGTCAACGTACAGAACCGTGTATCTCAGGCGCAGTCTCTGCTGCCTGCCGAGGTTACCAGGGTGGGTGTCACTGTAACCAAGCGTCAGAGTTCTAACGTCATGATGTTCGCTCTGACTACAGACGATGGCCGTTACGACGACCAGTTTGTTACCAACTACGCCCTGATCAACGTCATTCCTCAGTTGAAGCGTATCAATGGTGTGGGTGATGTGCAGAGCCCTTCTGCCCGTAACTACTCTATGCGTATCTGGTTGAAGCCAGAGAAGATGAAGGAGTTCGGACTGGTTCCTTCTGATGTTTCTCAGGCTTTGGCAGAGCAGAATATCGAGGCTGCCCCTGGTAGCTTTGGTGAAAGCTCTGATATGCAGTATGAATATACCTTGCGCTACAAGGGTCGTTTGAAGACTCCAATGGAGTATGAGAACATCCTTATCAAGAGCAATACTTCCGGTCAGACGCTCCGTTTGGGCGAAATTGCCAAGGTTGAGTTGGGTGGTTTGCAGTATAACGTAAACCTGCTCAATGATGGTCAGCCTGCCGTGCTGGGTATGGTTCAGCAGATTGCCGGTTCCAACGCTACCCAGATTGCCAGCGACGTAAAGAAATCGCTTGATGAACTGGAGAAGAGTTATCCTCCTGGGTTGAAGAATGTTATCCTGATGGATGTTACTGAGTTCTTGTTCGCATCTATCGAGGAAGTTATCTTCACCTTGATCATCACCCTGGTACTGGTGTTTATCGTAGTGTATATCTTCTTGCAGGACTTCCGTTCTACGCTGATTCCTATGATTGCCGTGCCTGTGGCTTTGGTCGGTACCTTCCTCTTCCTCTGGATCTTCGGATTCTCCATCAACCTGCTTACGCTGTCAGCCCTGCTGCTGGCTATTGCGATTGTGGTCGATGATGCCATTGTGGTGGTCGAGGCGGTTCACGCCAAGCTCGACCAGGGTTACAAGAGTGCCCTTACTGCAGCTATCGATGCGATGAACGAAATTTCCAGCGCCATCATCTCTATTACATTGGTGATGTCTGCCGTGTTCGTTCCTGTATCGTTCATCGGTGGTACTTCCGGTTACTTCTACCGTGAGTTCGGTGTAACCATGGCGGTATCTATCGTTATTTCGGCTATCAATGCGTTGACTTTGTCTCCTGCACTCTGTGCCGTGTTGCTGAAGCCACACGAGGAGGGTCACGAGAAGAAGATGTCTTTCATCGACCGATTCCACGCTGGATTCAACTATCAGTTTGATAAGATTACCAATAAATATAAAGGTGGTGTCAAGTGGGTTATCAATCATGGCATCATCGCTGGTAGCCTCGTGGCTGTCAGCATCGTAGGTCTGGTTGCCCTGATGGGTACAACCAAGACGGGTCTGGTGCCTGATGAGGATACCGGTACTATCTTCGCTTGTATCTCTACAGCTCCTGGTACTTCTCAGGAACGTACAGCAGAGGTGGTTAAGCAGGTAGATAAGATGCTGGCTAGCAACCCAGCCATCGCAACCCGTAACGCCATCATGGGTTATAGCTTTATCGGTGGTGCCGGTTCTAACCAGGGTACCATCATCGTGAAGCTGAAGCCATTCGAGGAGCGTCCGGGTGGATTCTTCCACCGTATCAAGGAAGCTTGTACCGGTGGCGGTATCGAGGCGCTGTTTGTCAACCCTATGGAGTATACCTCTGTATTGGGTATGATCTACAAGCAGACTGCTACAATCAAGGATGCACAGGTGCTTGCCTTTGCTCCACCTATGATTTCCGGTTTCTCTATGCAGAATGGTATTACCATGACTATGCAGGATAAGACCGGTGGTGACTTGAATAAGTTCTTTGATAATGTGAAGAAGTTCCTGGCTGAGTTGAACAAGCGCCCTGAGATTCAGACCGCTCAGACTCAGTATGACCCTAACTATCCTCAGTATATGGTGGATGTAGATGTTGCCAAGACCAAGCAGGCAGGTATCTCTCCATCTTCTGTATTGGCTGTGATGCAGGGTTATCTCGGTGGTCTCTACGCATCTAACTTCAATGCTTATGGTAAGCTCTACCGTGTGATGATTCAGGCTGGTCCTGAGAGTCGTATGCATCCAGACGATCTGAGCAAGATTTATGTACGTTGTGCTGATGGCACCATGTCTCCTGTAAGCGAGTTCGTGAACTTGAAGAAGGTTTATGGTCCAGCAAACATTACCCGATTCAACCTGTTTACCTCTATGGATGTATCTGTAACTCCTAACAGCGGTTACTCTACCGGTGACGGTATGAAGGCGATTGCTGAGGTTGCCAAGGAGACATTGCCAGAGGGTTACGGCTATGAGTACTCTGGTTTGACCCGTTCTGAGGCTGAGTCCAGCAACTCTACAGGTTTGATTTTCGCACTCTGTATCGTATTCGTTTACCTCATCTTGAGTGCCCAGTACGAGAGTTACATCTTGCCTCTGTCAGTAGTATTGTCTATCCCATTCGGTTTGGCAGGTGCGTTCATCTTCACCAACCTCTTCGGTCACTCTAACGATATCTACATGCAGATTTCGTTGATTATGTTGATCGGTCTGTTGGCTAAGAACGCCATCCTTATCGTACAGTTCGCCCTCGAGCGTCGTCGTACGGGTATGGCTATCAAGTACTCAGCTATCCTGGGTGCCGGTGCCCGTCTCCGTCCTATCCTGATGACCTCTCTGGCGATGGTTATCGGTCTGTTGCCTCTGATGTTCGCATCAGGTGTAGGTAAGAATGGTAACCAGACCCTGGGTGCTGCCGCTGTAGGTGGTATGTTGCTCGGTACAATCTGCCAGATCTTCGTGGTTCCTGCTCTCTTCGCAGTCTTCCAGTGGTTGCAGGAGAAGTTGACCCCAATGAAGTTCGAGGATGAGTTGAACGAGGAGGTAGCTGCCGAGTTGGAGCAGTATGCCAACGCAGCTCATCAGAAGAAGGGTATCGAGAAGAAGTAATAACGCAATGTAACTTCAAAGGAAACAATGAAAAAGAATTTAAATATCATCATATTGGGTCTCGCAGCGCTCTCCCTGAGCAGCTGCAAGACTCTCTACGGAAAGTATGAGCGTCCGGATGTGAAGACCAGCGGTATCGTTCGCGATGTAGCTTCTGATACAGATACTTTGGCTGTAAAGGATACTACTACCTTCGCCAATATCCCTTGGCGCAGTGTCTTTACCGACCCTCAGCTTCAGTCGCTCATCGAGAAGGGATTGAACAACAATGTCAACCTCCTCAATGCGGCTTTGAACGTGAAGATAGCAGAAGAGCAGCTGAAGTGTGCTAAGTTGGCATTCCTGCCTGCCTTGTCTTTCACTCCTCAGGGAACCATCGCTTCCTGGGATGGTCAGGCTGCCACCAAGACTTACACGATGCCTGTTACAGCCAGCTGGATGGTAGACCTCTTCGGCAATCTGCTATCTCAGAAGCGCAGTGCCCAGATGGCGCTGCTCCAGTTGCAGGATTATCAGGTATCTGTCAAGACCAACCTCATCGCCAACATCGCCAACATGTATTATACCTTGTTGATGCTCGATAAGCAGGTGGAGCTGGTTAACAATATGGAAGGATTGACCAAGGATACTTGGGAGACTATGCAGAAGATGCACGATCTCAGATTGGGTTACCGTACACCAGCCATCCAGTCAGCTGAGTCTAACTACTATTCTGTGTTGACCCAGAAGACCGATCTGTTGCGCCAGATTCGTGAGACAGAGAACTCTCTGAGTCTGCTCATCGGCGATCAGGCACATAGCATCGCCCGTGGCAAGTTGGATAACCAGAGTCTTCCATCTAATTTCTCAACCGGTGTAGGCATCCAGTTGCTCAACAACCGTGCTGATGTCCACGCAGCCGAGATGAATCTTGCCCAGTGCTTCTATGGTGTAGAGACCGCCCGCAGCAAGTTCTATCCATCTATCACCATTTCCGGTACAGGTGCCTTCACCAATTCAGCTGGTATGGGCATCGTGAACCCTGGTAAGTGGTTGCTCTCAGCTGTAGGTTCTCTTACCCAGCCAATTTTCCAGAACGGCCGTATCATTGCCGGTTTGAAGGTGGCTAAAATGCAGTATGAGCAGGCTTACAACACCTGGCAGAATACCGTGCTGAAGGCTGGTAGCGAGGTGAGCAATGCGCTTGTTCTCTACAACTACTCTGATGAGAAGAGCAAGATAGAGCAGAAGCGAATAGAAGTACTAGAAAAGAATGTAGAATCTACCAAGGAATTGATGGGTATTGCAGGCAGCTCTTACCTTGAAATCATCCAGGCACAGTCTTCACTCCTCAACGTACAGCTTTCTAAGGTAGCTGATGACTTCAACAAGATGCAGGCAGTAGTAAATCTCTACTATGCATTGGGTGGAGGAGCTAAGTAGTTTATAGTTAATAATTAATAGTTTATAGTTATGGCTAGTATAATAAGTCCAAAGGCAGAGGTTTCTCCAAAGGCTAAGATTGGAGACAACTGCAAGATATATCCATTCGTCTATATCGAGGACGATGTGGTCATCGGCGACAACTGTACCATCTATCCATTCGTGAGCATTATGAACGGTACTCGCATGGGTAATAATAATAAGGTGTTCCAGGCAGCCGTTATCGCTGCCCTCCCACAGGACTTCCACTTTACAGGTGAGGAGAGCGAGGTAGTAATCGGCGATAACAATACCATCCGTGAGAACGTGGTTATCAACCGTGGTACCCATAAGGGTGGCAAGACCGTTCTGGGCAACAACAACTTCCTGATGGAAGGTGCCCATATCTCTCACGATACCGTAATCGGCAACGGTAGCGTATTCGGTTATGGTACCAAGATTGCGGGCGACTGCGTGATTGGTAACGGTGTCATCTACTCAACATCTGTAGTAGAGAACGCCAAGACTAGAGTAGGCGACCTGGCGATGATTCAGGCAGGTACTACCTTCTCTAAGGACATTCCTCCTTATATCATTGCCGGTGGAAAGCCTGTGAAGTATGCAGGTCCTAACACCATCATCATGGAAGCAGCCGAGCTTACCGAGAAGGTTCGCAAGCATATTGCTAATGCCTACCGACTGGTATTCCATGGTCAGACATCCCTCTTCGATGCCATTAACCAGATCAAGGATCAGGTGCCAGATGGACCGGAGATTCAGAACATCATCCAGTTCCTGGAGAGTTCAGAGAAGGGTGTCATCACTAAGATGTAATGAATGTACATAAAGGGATTTACCATCCCGAATAGTAAATTTTCATTTAGTAAATTCAAGTCATACCTATTTGAATTTTACTTATTATGTGAAGGGCTGGCCGTGAGGTTGGCCCTTTTCCTTTTTCAATTGAACTTAACTTTTGCCTGTGGTTCGATTAATTAATTGAATAAATGTAAATAAATGCTATTTTATTTTGTAATCTCTTCGTTTATGCGTATCTTTGCAGACAATTTGGGTCATTGTGCCCTTTTGGTTTTAAGTTAGTAAAGATTTTTAAAAATGAGAAAGAAACAATATAAGCCTAGCAATCATCGTGGATTGCAGGTCATTACTTTGTGTATCAGTACCGCTATGGTGCTCATTTTGTTGGGATTAGTTATCTTCTCTGTCCTCATGGGACGTAATCTCTCTTCCTATGTGAAGGAGAATCTCGTGGTACAGGTGATGCTCGAACAGGATATGACTAACCCGGAGGGATTGCAGATGTGTAAACGCCTGAATGCAAGACCTTATGTCAATACGCTGACTTATATCACCAAGGAAGAGGCACTGAAAGAAGCTACCCGCGATTTGGGTACCAACCCTAGCGAGTTTGCCGGTGTCAATCCTTTCCAGCCTTCCATAGAGATTACGACGAAGGCAGATTACGCGAACAATGATTCATTGAAGTGGATTGCCAAGGAACTGAAGGCATATCCGCGTGTTACCGAGGTTACTTATCAGCACGACCTGATAGAACAGGTGAACAATTCGTTGGCAAAGATCAGTATCGGATTGTTGATTGTAGCAGCCCTGCTCACCTTCATCTCGTTCTCGCTGATTAACAATACGGTGCGTCTGGGCATCTATGCCCGCCGTTTCTCCATCCATACGATGAAGCTGGTAGGTGCATCCTGGGGCTTTATCCGCCGTCCGTTCCTGCGCAAGGCTGTGCTTGTGGGTGTTGTTTCAGCCCTGCTGGCAGATGGTTTTCTGGGCGGTTGTCTCTATGCATGGTCGCTCCACGAACCGGAACTGATGAATGTTTTGGGCTGGCAGGAACTTGCCATCACCGGCGGCTCCGTCTTCCTCTTCGGTATCATCATCACCGCCTTCTGCGCCTGCATCTCAGTCAATAAGTTCCTGAAGATGAAGGCGGGAGACCTTTATAAGATTTAGTTGATAGTTAAAAGTTAATAGTTAAAAGTTAATAGCAGCTTTGCCGTATAGCAAGTTTGCTATAAACTGTAAATTGTAAATTATATAAAGTAATGGATAAGAAGAATTTAGCATTCGACAAGATGAACTTTATCTTGTTAGGCATCGGAATGGCGATTATCATCATCGGTTTTCTGCTGATGAGTGGCGCCGGTTCTAACGAGCATACCTTCGATACTGATATTTTCAGTACCCGTCGCATCGTTGTAGCACCAACTGTAACATTGATTGGTTTCCTTTCAATCATCTATGCGGTGATACATAAACCAAAAGACAATGAATAATTTATAATTAATATACATATTATTATTAGATGGATTTTATTCAGACTATCATTATCTCTATCGTAGAGGGACTGACCGAGTTCTTGCCTGTATCCAGTACGGGCCACATGATTATAGCAGAAAATTTGCTGGGTGTAGATATCCAGGATAAGTTTGTCAACGCCTTTACTGTCATCATCCAGTTTGGCGCCATCCTTTCTGTCATCTGTCTGTATTGGAAGAGATTCTTCTATCCAGAGGCTGTGAAGACCGGTGAGAAGACCTATTTGAAGGCGATGTTCGATTTCTATGCCCGTCTGGTTGTAGGTACCGTGCCTGCCGTGGTATTGGGTCTTGCCTTCAATGATTTCATCGAGTCAAACCTTGGTAATGTACAACTGGTGGGCTGGATGCTTGTCATCGGCGGTATTTTCATGCTCTTCTGCGATAAGATATTCAATAAAGGCAGCGAACAGACCAAGCTTACTTACAAGCGTGCCCTGATTATCGGTTTCATCCAGTGTATAGCGATGATTCCTGGTGTATCGCGCTCCATGTCAACCATCGTAGGTGGTATGTCCCAGCGTCTTACCCGCAAGGCAGCAGCCGAGTTCTCATTCTTCCTGGCTGTGCCAACCATGTTTGGCGCCACCTGTCTCGAGGTTTATAAGCTCATCAGCCATGGCGGCGGCTCATTGCTCACCCAGGGCAACAACCTGTTCACATTGATATTAGGCTCAGTGGTAGCATTCATCGTTGCCATTCTCGCCATCAAGTTTTTCATCAATTATGTCACCAAGTACGGTTTTGCAGCTTTCGGCTGGTACCGTATCGTAGTAGGACTTATCATTATCATCTGCGGCCTTTGCGGTGTAGATATGCAGATGGTTGACTAAACATAAAATATGGATTTCAGAAAAGGAGAAATTATTGCCATCGACAAGCCTTATCGAATGTCGAGTTTCGGAGCCCTGGCACATGTTCGCTATCTGCTCAGCAAGAAGCTCGGTTTTAAGGTGAAGATAGGACATGCCGGTACGCTCGATCCCCTTGCCACTGGCGTGCTGGTGCTCTGCACCGGTAAATGTACCAAGCAGATAGAACAGCTGCAGACCCATACTAAGGAATATACAGCTACCCTGCAGCTCGGTGCTACTACCGCCAGCTACGATAAGGAACACAGCGTGAATCACACCTATCCTACGAAGCATATCACCCGCCAGCTGGTGGAGGAAACGCTCAAGCAGTTTGTGGGCGAGATTCAGCAGGTTCCGCCTACCTACAGCGCCGTAAAGGTGAATGGCGACCGCTCTTATGCCTTGCGCCGGGCAGGCGAAGAGGTTCAGCTCAAGCCGAAGACCGTGCGTGTAGACGAGATAGAACTCACCGATTATAACGATGAGGAGAAGACCGCCAGCATCCGTGTGGTTTGCGGCAAAGGCACTTACATCCGCTCCCTCGCCCGTGATATCGGCAGGGCTCTCGATAGTGGCGCATACCTTACCGCCCTCCGCCGTACCAAGGCAGGAAGTTTTGCAGTAGAAAACTGCATCAGTTTTGATCATTTCCAGGAATGGCTTGATGAGCAGCCTCTCGAAGACAGCCTTCAGCCATCCAAGTAATAAAAAATATAACATGAAGCTATCACAATTTAACTTTAAGTTGCCAAAAGATCAAGTGGCACTTTATCCACATAAGGCAAAGCACGTGGTAAAAACGGCTAGTGGTGAACGTACATTCGAGATTACTCGCCGCGATGAGTCCCGACTCATGGTTCTCCACAAGAAGTCAGAAACCATTGAGATGTACAAGAAAGATGAAAACGGCAAGGATATGGTTGATGCCGATGGCAATCCAGTATTTCTGCAGTTCAAGGATATCGTGAATTACTTCGAAGAGGGCGATACCTTCATCTTCAACAATACCAAGGTTTTCCCAGCCCGTCTTTATGGTACCAAGGAGAAGACCGATGCCAAGATTGAGGTGTTCCTGCTCCGTGAGCTCAATCCTGAGATGCGCCTTTGGGACGTATTGGTAGAGCCTGCCCGCAAGATCCGTATCGGCAACAAGCTTTTCTTCGATGATGTCAACGAGATGGTTGCCGAGGTTATCGACAATACCACCAGCCGTGGACGTACCCTCCGTTTCCTCTATGATGAGGACGGCAATCATGATGTCTTCAAGCGTTCGCTCTTCGCTCTGGGCGAGGCTCCGCTTCCTCGCTACGTTATCGATGCACGTGAGGATCATCACGCTACAGAGGATGATATGGACGATTTCCAGTGTGTTTTTGCTGAGGTAGAGGGTGCTGTTACTGCACCTGCTACCGGTCTTCACTTCTCACGCGAGCTGATGAAGCGTATGGAAATCAACGGTATCAACGAGGCTTATATCACCCTGCATTGCGGTTTGGGCAACTTCCACGATATTGAGGTGGAGGACCTTACCAAGCACAAGATGGATTCTGAGCAGATGATGATCAGTCAGGAGGCATGCGATCTGGTTAACAAGACCAAGCTTGCCGGCCATCGCGTCTGCGCTATCGGTACCAGTGTGATGAAGGCAACAGAAACGGCTGTAGGCACCGATGGTATGATGAAGGCATTCGACGGATGGACCAACAAGTTCATCTTCCCTCCATACGATTTCGGTCTTGCTGACTGTGCCGTAGCCAATTTCTATCATCCGGAGTCAACCCTGATGATGAGTACTGCAGCCTTTGGCGGTTACGACCTGGTTTACGAGGCATACAAGATGGCTGTGAAGAATGGCTATATGTTTGGCTGCTATGGTGATTCTTTGTTGATGCTTCCAGATTAACTGTGGTATAAACAGTTTATATACACATAGAAGTTATTGATATTTTGGGTTTTAGCTTAGTTATCCACAATTTTATAAAAGTGTGAATAAGTATGTATCAGGTATATTTAAGTCTCGGTACGAATTTGGGCAACCGAAAGCGCAACATTCGCGAGGTAATTGAAAAGATAGGAGAGCAGATTGGTGTGGTAGAGCGCCAGTCTGCTCTTTACGAAACCAAGCCTTGGGGCTATTCATCGCCCAACGACTATATCAATGCCTGTGTGCTGGTTCTCACCACGATGGCTCCGCGCCAGGTGCTGGAGGCTACGCAGCGCATAGAGAGCGAAATGGGGCGCACTATGAAGTCGGTGGATGGCGAATACCAGGACCGCATCATCGACATTGATATCCTGATGATAGATGACTTGGTGATAGATGAGCCCGATTTCAAGGTTCCCCATCCGTTGATGGAGGAGCGTGAATTCGTGATGAAACCGCTGAAGGAGATACTAAAATAGAGATTTTAAAAAAGAAATTATGCAGTTGTTCGAAAGTTATCACTTCATTTCCTGGGCGGTTATGGCATTGGTCCTACTAGCCCTTTTGATATTTTATATAATTAGCTTGCGCTTAACAGTGAAGAGACAGGTTTGTATCATCAAGTCTCTGCGTCAGCAATTGCAGAATCTTTTAGATCCTTCGGCTTCGGTTGAAGCCGTTCGTACAGATCATCTCTTTTCCGAAGTACAGGGTAAGAATTTGGGCGATGACGCACTTGAGGCATTGACTACGGAGCAGGAATTATTTGTCAAGGCAACATTATATATGAAGGAGAAAACTCCTTTTACCAATCCTGATTTTCATATAGATGATTTGGCAAAGGCTTTGTGTTCTAATCGTACTACCTTGGCAAATTGCATCAGGAAATATACTTTCGGTGATATGACCTTATTGCAGTTTATCAATCGTTATCGTCTGAATTATGCCGTTCAGTTATTGTCTTCTCCAGATAATAAGCTAAATATTTCGCAGATTGCAGAAGCTGCGGGCTTTCGTTCTCGCAGCGTCTTCAATCGGCAGTTTTTCTTGCGGTTTCATTGTTCACCTTCTGAATTTCGAGAGAATCCTCTTAACCAGGCAGAGGGTGAGATGCCTTCTGACTTGACAAATACACTTGAAAAATAGGCCAGTGAAGAGAATCCTGCCTTGTAAGCTACGTCAATGAGCTTTTGTTGGGGATCATTTGCCATGATTCTCTTGGCTTCTTCTATTCGCAGGCTCGAAATCCAGGAACTGAAACTCATGCCATATTCTTCATTGATAAAGGTTGATAGATATGTTTTGTTGGTGTGTAGTCGGCTTGCCAGTTCTTCTATGGTGAATTGTTCTTGCGTATAAGCCTTTTCTTTCAACCACAATGCCAATCTTGGGCGCAATATATTCCTGAAGTCTTCTTTCCTTTTGTTTTTATAGCTGTTGCCGGCAGCTATGGCGTTTTCTTCCTTTTTTGTATCAAGAGCACTTGGACACTTGTTTTCATCTGTATGGATGCCCCGCTCGCTAGCCAATTGTAGGTTTCCGTATTCTCTGGCATGGTTTATAAAGTTGATGGTGATATAGATATTCACTGCTACAATATAAAACTGCAAGAGCCAGTTGATGAACGCTCCTGATGTGGTGGAAATAACTGCAAAGGCAAAAAGGATATAGAGCAGCCAATGAGTGATGTTCAGCCATTTCAGGAAATGTCTTTGGTCGCTGGAGAAATAGTTGGCCAGTTCTATGTTGTACTGAAGATAGGTTCTATGGAAATAGAACACATGTTGGAAGCATAGTTCCACAATGCCTAACAGGGCGATGATCTGCAGTATGGGGCTGTACTCTTGTAATGCGTCGAGCATAGCAAAAAGGGCAAAGCAAGATGTTGCGCCAAACTTGATTGCTGTGATTTTGCAGCGTCGCTTGGAAATGTATTGATGGTTTATCAGATTACTGAAGGAAAAGGAGAAGCAGATGCCGATGAGATAGAATAGGATGGTATCTAAACTCACCTCCCAATCGTATGAGTATGTCCACACTCCGTTGAAGCTGGCAAGCCAGATCCATATATCTATACTCATTATGAACATGGCAGTAGCCAGTAATCTCTTTGACTTTCGATAGGGCGCATAGATGCTGGTTTGGGGTGTTTGTATAAAGATATGGCTGGGACAGCTGTTCCCGCCATTAAGCGCGGTAGCTTTGATGAACTTGATATTGGTGATTTGCCTGACATGAAAAAGCAATGTGCGATAGGGGAAGTGTGGTGGCTTTTAAAAGAGAAGAAAAAGCTAAGCCAACGCTTGTTGGAACAAGAAAAAATGCTAATCGAATATAAGCTTAAACATTTAGTGAAACATAGAGGTAATTGACATGGAAGATAAGATGACAACATTTGATGATATAACAAATACACTCTGGAAGGCTGCCGGAACATTCCGCGGAGTTATAGATGCGGCAAATTACAAGGATTTTATCCTTTCCATGTTGTTCATTTTTAATTTATTTAGTATTTACTTTATCTTTTACTAAAATTGTCGAAATCTTTACAAATTGACTGATAAATGGTAAGAAAATTAAAGTTGATATTACATTAAATAAAGTATGGAAAATTGCAATTTGGCTAGATGGATCACTTACCATTCTACCAAGTGTGTCGTTGATAAAGTTTTTCCAAATCAGTAGAATAATCATAAAAATTACACTACCAAAGACATTGAATAATAAATGAATAAGACCGGCTCTTTTGGCATTAACAGAAGCGGATGCTGATGATACAATGGCGGTTAGACAAGTACCAATGTTACTACCTAAGATAACAAATAGAGGTGCATTAGGTAATACTCCATTACCAATAGTAATGCCTGATGCAATCATTGAAATTAAAATGGTGGTAACAGCGGCTGAACTTTGTAAGGCAATTGTGATTGATGCGCCAAGCACTAATAGGATGAAAGGATTGTTAATTTTGGTTAAAAGTTCAACAAAGCGATAATCATCTTGTAAACTTACCATCGCATCTTTCATCAGATATAAGGCAATAAAGATTAAGCCAAATCCTACTAAAGCCATTCCTAAATTCTTTATTTTGGGCTTTTCAAATATCATATTTAAAATCATTCCAACCCCAACAAAAGTAGCTAAATAGTTACCAATATCAACGCTATCTAAAGCCACAATATGAGCAGTTATGGTTGTACCAATGTTAGCCCCCATTATGATTGAAGTTGCTTGAAATAAATCAAGTACCCCTGCATTTACAAAACTAACCACCATAACCGTTGTTGCGGTAGAACTTTGTAGTAAAGCAGTAATTATAGTACCAACAATTACACCTAATATCCTATTTTTAGTTGTCTTCTTTAATAATTTTGTTAATTTATCACTAGCTATTTTTTCAATATTTTCGGTTAATAGTTTAAAAGCTAATAAAAAAGTACCAAGTCCACCTAAAAGTTTTGTAACAATCATCAACATATTAATATCTCCCCTTATGTTATTCAAGATATTTTATTATGTCAATGTAATTTTTAGTATTGCAAAAAAGCGACATTAATTGCTAATGCCGCTATTTTAATTCAATTTTATTTAGTTATTTATTTTTTGGAAATCTTTCTCTAGATACATAAGTTGTATGTAATAATTCATGAGCTTTATGAGAATTAGGTTTTCCTAGGAAATCACTATATAATTATTGTACTTGTTTATTGTTATGAGATTGACGTACCTTTTGACGTTCATCTTCAGAATATAATGCTTGAGCACGTTTTTCTTTGTATGTGTCTAAGATATTGTTATCTTCATTAGGTAAGAAGCATGGTTTAACATATGGTTGTCCACCACCGTTAACGCATCCACCTGGGCAACCCATAATTTCAATAAATGTATATGGGCTCTTACCACTACGAATTTCATCCATTAATACTTTGGCATTACGCATACCTGAAGCAACAGCAACTTTAATTTCTGATCCAGCAATATTTAAAGTAGCTTCTTTTAATCCTTGCATACCACGAACAGCAGTGAATTCTACTGCTTCATATTCTTTACCAGTTAATTCATGATAAGCTGTTCTTAAAGCCGCTTCCATAACACCGCCAGTAGCACCAAATATTACACCAGCACCAGTATATTCACCCATTAAATCTTGGTCAAATTCTTCGTTTGGTAATTTAGCAAAATTTATACCACTACGTTTGATTAATTTAGCAAGTTCACGAGTAGTTAATACTGCATCAACATCTTTAATGCCATTCTTTTGTAATTGAGGACGTTCTTTTTCAAATTTCTTTGCGGTACAAGGCATGATTGAAACTACGAAAATGTCTTCTGGTTTTAAACCATTCTTTTCTGCAAAGTATGATTTAATAATAGCACCTTGCATTTGGTGAGGTGATTTACAACTTGATAGATGATCTAATTGATCTCCATAATAGTATTCAGCATAATTAATCCAACCTGGAGAACATGATGTAATCATTGGTAATACACCACCATCTTTAATTCTTGCAAGTAATTCATTAGCTTCTTCCATTATTGTTAAGTCAGCACCAAAGTTAGTATCATATACTTTATTAAAGCCAAGTCTTCTTAAAGCAGCTACCATTTGACCAGTTACTGGAGTACCAATTTTATAACCAAATTCTTCGCCAAGAGTTGCACGAATGGCAGGAGCAGTTTGAACAACTAAGTATTTACCAGCTCTTCTTGCTTCGTCTACTTTATCGATTTCACTCTTTTCCATTAATGCGCCAGTAGGACAAACATTTACGCATTGTCCACATAAGATACATGGGCTTGTTGCAAAACTACGATTTTCAGCAGGAGATACGATTGTTGAGAAACCACGTTTTTCAAAACCTAAAATACCAGTTCCGTGTGCAGCAACGCAACGACTAACGCAACGTCCACATAAGATACATTTTGAAGTGTCACGAATAATAGATGGAGAAATTTCATCAACTGTAATTGGAGTTTTTGAACCAACAAATTTATTTTCACGAGCACCAACAACTTGAGCTACGTATAACAATTCACAATGACCATTTTTTTCACATTGTTGACAATTCATTGAATGGTTAGAAAGAATTAATTCAACACAAAAAGCTACCGTTCAGTTTGCAACAGCAATTCCCGTTGCCGAGCCTGCCGACTACAACGAACAGTGGAAT
>ENA-UEQL01001475-UEQL01001475.1-human-gut-metagenome-genome-assembly--contig:-NODE-1475-length-16353-cov-7.928299_pt1 | contig 16353 bp, 14 predicted proteins | sample MGYA00242905_ERZ507926 | MGnify/ENA primary metagenome ERZ507926 (study PRJEB26167, sample SAMN06115531) | human gut metagenome | host: Homo sapiens | place: China:Henan | collected 2015-09-09...
AACCGCGCTTTCGCGCTAATGCCTTGCATTTGACACTTCGTGTCCGGTTGTTGGCTATGTCCGCTGCGTTCGATTTCATCAAGATATTTTTCCTTGTCGACTTTTTTATTTTCTGCCATGTTTTAGTCCACCCTTTCTCTGAAATGTCTGATTACTGCCAAAACCAATCATTGTCAATTTTTTATCACCCCACAAACTGAACGATTAATTTAACGAACAATCCAACCAGAGAGTTACGGACTTGTATGAATTTACATGCTGAATATAATCTCTTAAAACCCTATCCGACAACATCTTATTCACGATCACTCGAAATAGTATTTTTTTCTTCATTTCTTTTTCGTAATTTTGCAAATTGGTTGGTGGAATCTAACATCAGATAGAATCCATCATTTACAAATAAAAAATAATATTTATGTCACTTAAAAGAAATGTTCTTGATTTAAGAAAGAGAAAAGAAATTGTTCTTCAAGGTGGTGGCGAAGAGGCGATTAAGAAGCAAGCTGCAATGGGAAAATTGACAGCCCGGGAGCGTATTGAAGCAATTTTGGACAAAGACTCTTTCCATGAGTACGACATGTTCGTTGAGCATCAGTCTAAAGATTTTGATATGGATAAGAAAGTTCTTCATGGTGACGGTGTCATTATTGGTACCGGAACAATTTATGGAGAACCAGTATGCATTTACGCACAAGATTTCACGGTTGCCGGAGGTTCACTAGGCTTGATGCATGCTCGCAAAATCACCAAAATCATGGATCATGCTTTAAAAATGCGTGTACCCTTAATCGGGATTAACGATTCGGGTGGTGCTCGTATTCAAGAAGGAGTAGACTCACTAGCCGGATATGGAGAAATTTTCTTCCGTAACACCCAAGCTTCCGGAGTAATCCCTCAATTATCCGTAATCCTCGGTCCTTGTGCCGGAGGAGCCGTGTACTCTCCCGCCTTGACAGACTTTGTGTTTGTGGTGGACAACATCTCTAAAATGTTCATTACCGGACCGGAAGTTGTAAAAACAGTATTGGGAGAAGTCGTGACCATGGAAGAACTCGGTGGAGCAAGAGTACACAGTGAAATCAGCGGTAACGCCCATTTCTTCGCTCATTCAGAGTATGAATGTTTTGAACAGATAAAAAAATTGTTGACCTTCATTCCCTGGAGTAACGAAGCAAAAGCCAAACCGTTTCTTATTCCGCTGCAGGTATCATAATACCAGTATGTACTCAGTAGAAAAAACGTGCCGATAAACAAGTACAGCTTGCTTATTTTATAAAAATTCGCAAACCTCCAGATTACCCAAAGCATACTTCCGTAAGTCAGAAAAATAGTTATCGCCGGGAGAAAATTGTTATTGCCGAGTTTACTGATAAGGTAAAAATACATTCCGCAAACCGGAACCGCATCGTAGTTTCCGTAGCCGCTTCGCTGCAAGTTAAGATAGCCCGCAAAGCTCTTTTTTCTCAGCAATTCAAGTGAATCATAATATCTCATCAAGTCATCCGTCGGAAGCGGTTTGACAAAAAACGCCATAACCGACAAAGCCAGCACCAAGGCAAGGAACAGCCACTTGATATGTTTTCTCGGGATCAGAGGATAGATAGCACAAAACGAAGCAACTATAATTAAATATATCAGCATTTTATCACCTCTGTCCCTTCGTATATTTTTTCGAGCTGCTTTGCCGTCTCATTTATATCATAATTTTTGATAAGCTTTTCGACCGACACGCTCTCTCTGTCGATTGATGCGAGCCTCTGCGCGTGCTTTGCCCACTCCGAGGCGGGTAGCGAAAGCGAAGCATATTCCACATTTTCGTTCTGCTTAGCGTATCTCGACACCGTATCCGATATCAGACACGGAAGCTTCGTCGCCTGAGCCTCTATAAGCGTGACCGGAAGCCCCTCTTTAAGCGACGGAAACACGAACACGTCCATAGCCTGCAGCAGGTCGTAAACATCGTCTCTGACGCCCGTAAGAATGACGCTGTTCTCTATACCCAAGCGGCGGGCCTTTTCTTCTATCGCTTCTTTTTCTTCGCCCTCGCCGACTATAAGCAGCACCGCATCGGCGTTGATTTTTTTTAGCTCGGCGAATACATCGAGAAGAAATTTATGATTTTTAATATAATTGAGCCTGCCGACATGACCTACGACGAGCTTATTTTCAACGTCCAGCTCGCGCCGCTTCTGCTCGCGCATCTCCGAGTCAAACTTATATTTGCTCAGGTCTATTCCGTTATTAAGAATTATTCCGCGCCTTTTGAAGGTGCGTTTTCCGTAAAGATAAGCCCCCGACTCGGGTCCGCAGGCCACAAGCGCAGTCCCGCAGGAATCAAGCAGCAGAGTCATAAAGAAACGGTAGACGTCAAACATCCTGCGCTGAAGGAAGCTCCTGTCCTCAATGCACGGGTCTGTCATATGCCCGTGCGGCACACGGACAGGCACACCCTCGCTGCGAGCGGCGAGCATCACAAGTCCGCTGAAAAACATAAGGTGCGAATGAACGGCGTCGTATTTGCCCTCGCGGATAACTTTTTTCAGATATTTATAGTCAGCAAGATAACCCCTCACGTTCGAAGGGCAGTGTATGACCTTTGCGCCGCTCTCGATAACCTTCGGCTCAAGAGGGCCTACCTCATCGCCGACTATGTAATATGTACACTCAAAGCGTTCGCGATCGAGGTGCATCTGCAAGCTTGTTGCAACCACATCGAAGCCTCCGACCCTGAGAGGACTTGTAACTATCAAAACCTTTTTTTTCATCAACTGTTCTCCGAACTTTTATATTTTATCGGCAAAGCCTCCGTCTGCTGCGAATATATCTCTTCAATTCGCGCGGCGGTAAGCTTGCAGTTATAGCCGAGCTCGGCTACCGCGGCCGAAGCCGAGGCGCGATTCGGATTCGGCGCTGCCGAAAGGATTCTGTCTGCCCATGCCTCCGCGCCGATATCGAGCGGGATAAACTCAAAGTTATCGAGCAGCTTTGCCTCTTCCGGCACTCCGGTCGATGCGAAGCAGTTAAGTCCGCTGCTCTGCGCCTCAACAAGCACCAAGGGCAGCCCCTCAAAACGAGACGGGAGAGCGAATGCATCCGCCGCGCTCATTATCTTTTCAACATCCGTGCGCCGCCCTGCGAAAATAACATTTTCGTCGAGCCCGAGAGCCGAGACCTTTTCGCGTATCTTTTCCTGCTCCGAACCGGTCCCGACAAGGAAAAGTACGCTGTCGGGACGCTTTTTGACGAGCGACGCAAAGACTTCCGTCAAAAACTCATGGTTTTTTACCGGTGCAAACATTCCGACATGGCAGAGCATGAACCGCTCCCCTATATCAAACTCGCGTCTTATTTCATCGCGGTACTCGGGGGAAAAAGAAAACCTATCGGTATCAATACCGTTTTTTATAATTTCAAAATCTCTGTTTCCGAAAATGAAACGTCCCGCCGGATCGGAGCACGCCAGTCTGACATCGGTAAGCTTGTTTATTCTGGTTTTATTTAGAGTATGGAGCGCTTTTGTAAGTTTGTTGAAATTCGAGTTCGAGCTGTGGCTGTGTGCAATACAGCGAATCCCGACTTTTTTTACCGCCTCGAGCGCTTCTATGCTGCTGCACGAGTTGAGATGGACATGAGCAGCCTTTATCTCCGGATGCTCACGCAGTATCCGCTCTATATTGGGTCTGTATTCCATCGGCGCCGAGCGCCTGTTCGGTATTCTGAATATCCTGCACCCTTTTGCGACAAACTCATCCTCAAACGGGACTTTATCCTCTGTTGTCACCACAAGATCTATCGGGATTGAAGTGTTCATAATAATATTTCTGATAAAAACTTCGACTCCGCCGAGATTGAATGAATATCCGAATTCAATAACTCTGTTCTCCATTGTTACCTCCCTGCTATTCGTGCCAATTTTCAAGGTAGAACCTTTCGAGCTCCTGCGTCGTTGACACTATATCGTAACCTGCCGCGGCTATCTCCGGCTTCGTATTCCTGCGTTCATAGCCCTCGGCGTATTTCAGCACCGTTTGCGCCCATTTTTCGGGCGAATCTCCAAGCGAGCAAAACTCAACCAAATTCGTAAGCTTTATCTCTTTCGATATCGTATCTGTTGCGACTATATGCAGTCCCGAAGCCTGAGCTTCAACAAGAGACACCGGAAGCCCCTCGTTAAACGAGGTCATCAAAAAGACATCCATCGCACTGAGTATGCAGTCGATATCGGTGCGCACGCCCGTAAATATCACGCTGTCCGCAAGGCCGAGAGCTTTCGCTTTTTCCTCTATCTCCGTGCGCAGGTCGCCGTCACCGACAAGAAGCAGAGCGGCGCTGTCATCGACTTTCTTAATCTCAGCAAAAACATCGATAAGAAGCGAGTGATTCTTCTGGATATGGAAACGCGAGGCATTGCCCACAACAAATTTTCCGCCTAAGCCGAGTTCTTTTCTGATTTTGTCGCGCTTTTCCGCGGAAAATGCGAATTTGTCCGTATCGACACCGTTTCTGATGACGTAGTAGTTGTCCCCCTTTGTCGCCTTCTCTCCGAACATCCATACGCCGGCATCGTTTGAGCAGGCAAAGAGATAATCCGCCTGATTTTTAAGCGGCAGACGGTAAAGGTCGATGACCTTTTGCCTGATACCCTTCTGGGACAGAGCTATGTGGCTGTGTGCTATTGTTACAAGACCGTACTTTTTGGCGATAGGCAGAAACACGCTCGCCGAGCCGGTCATGTGTGCGTGGATTATCCTGTATTCCGGATGCTCCGCAAAGAAATTATTCCAGCAGCGCTTATATTCAAAATGATTGAGCACATTGTACTGCGGAAATCTGTATATCTTTCCGCCGAGCAACTCAATTTCGTCGTCATAGTCATAGCGATCCGGAGTATGTACGATGAAATCGAACTGTATAGACGACCGGTCTATTGTGCGGTAGATGTTCATAACCAGCGTTTCTGCTCCGCCGCGTTTCAGTTTTCCGAGAACTATCAGTACTCTTTTTGCCGCCATATTAACTCACCCCTCGTAAAATTCAACAAGCGTGTTTGCGCAGTCGGCTATATCCCAGCCGCATTCCCTGACTTTTTCAAATGCGTCGGCACGCAGCCCGTCGGGAACTGTTTCGATTTCTTTCGCCCACTCCGAGGGGTCGGCTTCAATCGACAGGCGCTTTATATTATCCGTTATGCAGACCTCGTCCGTCACGGTATCGGACATCAACACCGGCAGCCCGGCCGCCTGCGCCTCGACTACGGATACGGGCAAGCCCTCCCGCAAAGACGGGAATATAAAAGCATCCATTGCGCAGAGCAGCTGCGGTATATCAGAACGTCTGCCTAGGAAACGCGCGCTGTCCGATATTCCGAGCCTGTCCGCAAGCTCTCCGAGCTCGTCCGTCTCCTCCGCGCCCGCCATAAGCAGCACCGCATCGGGGCGCGTTTTCTTTATCTCGGCAAACACGCGCAGAAGATACGGATGATTTTTAAGCGGAGGATTTGTCACTCCCACATGACCGATAACGAGCGTATCGGGGGCAATTCCTAATTTCTCACGAGCCGCGCTGCGCCTTTCCGAGGAAAAAGCGTATGCGGCGCAGTCGATAGCATTCGGAAGGACGGTAAAGCGGCTGTCCTTGCCGTACCAATAGCGTCCCGCCTCGCGCCCGCAGGCGAAAAGCTTATCCGCCAAAAAGCGGGTCGGCATATTCAAAAGCCGGTTTCTGCGAAGATTATTGGGATTCAGCGAAAACAGAGTCGAGTGACAATGCGCCGCCGCTTTTTTTATGCCGTGCTTTTTGGCTTTCGGCGCAATGAGGCAGGTCATGTACGGCGCATGGATATGCACCGCCGCATACTCACCCCTATGCTCTTCAAAAAAGCCGTCAAGCTCCGACGAGACAAAGCTCTTTATTCCGGGCGTATTCATCTTGAACACACGCCCTCCGAGCGCCTCTATGTCGGCGCGCCTGTCGCGCTCGCATTCCTTGAAATACATCACATCAAACTTTATATCTTCCGGCATCGCGCGAAAATAGTTAAGCACAACGCTCATCACGCCGTTCGCAACGCCTATGTCCGGCACAAAGTGCAGTATTCTCATATTGCCGCCTCTATTCTCAAACGAGTCCGAGATTGCCGTAGATCGTCAGCATCTCGCGGTTGACATTTTCTGTAGAAAAATCCTTGACCATATCGAGTCCGTTCTCGCCGAATGTGCGAAGCTTTTCGCGGTCGTTCATAAGCTCGAGTATTTTTTCGGCCATCAAATCGCTGTCTCCTACCGGGACGAGATAGCCGTTGACTCCGTCCTCGACTGCGTCATTGTTGCCGCGCACATCTGTGGCGACTATCGCATTGCCCATGGCCATGGCCTCGATAATATTTATCGGCAAACCCTCCTGGAAGCTCGACGCTACGGACAGGTCGCTCAGTCCGACTAAATTGTTTATGTCCCTGCGGTAGCCGAGAAATTCTACATTGTCGGCAATTCCGCGCTCCGAAATCATTCTCTTATACTCCTCGAGCCTTATCGGCTGACCGGGCAGCAGGAGCTTCACGTTCTTATTTTTTTCCGCTATCTTTTGAAGCGCGTCAAAAAGCATCGGCTGATTCTTTCTGACCGAGAGGTCGGCGGGGTATATCATAATAAATGTATCGCCGTCGTAGCCGTATTCGGCTCTGAGACGCGCCTTTTCGTCGGCATCCACTGCCTTGAATTTGCCAAGCTCAACGCCTACACCGTGAACCTTATATATTTTTCCGGCTCTGAATTTTTTCTTGTGCGCCAACTCACAGTCCTCACTGTTTATGGTTATGAGGCAGTCGGTATACTTCGACAAATACTTTTCTACAGGGTAGAAAAACATCCAGTTTTTAATCGAGGCGCCCTTGAAAAAATGAAAGCCGTGAGCCGTGTATATGACCTTCGTCCCCTTTTTGCGCGCGCTTTTGGCCGCAAGTCGGGTAATGACCGCGCCCATGGGTGTGTGGCAGTGCACGGCGTCATAGCCGTTGCTGTCAATAATCTTTTTGAGCTCTCTGTACGCCTTTATGTTATTCGGACGCAGAGGCCGACGCTCAAACGGGACTTCAAAAGTCTTGTCTATTGCGGACAGATCGAGTCCCGGCTTGTCTGCGGAATTATCCTTGAACGCGGCGTGAACCTCAACTCCGCGAGCCTTCAGTTCACGGATAAACGGCATATGAAACTGCCCTATATGACTGCGCACCGTGGCGACGAACAAAATTTTCATCGGTTATTCTCCATTCGTTTTACTGCTGCATATTGCTGACTATCTCTTCAACCCGTTCTTTGAGAGCCGCCGAATTTTCCGCAAGCTCACGCTCGCTCATGGCGGCGCACTTTTTTTCATAATCGCGTATTGCGCCGACACCGTCATCAAATATGCGGCGTATTTCTTCGATATTCCCGACCTTTGACGCGTCGCAGAACGCGCGGGAGAGGATAACGCAGGTCGAACCGAGCCTGTAGTGCTCGGGAAGTATCATTTCCGCCGGCAGCAGACCGCCACCGAGCGAGGCGATTCCGCCGAAGCCGTAGCTTTCGATTCCGTGCGCCTTAAAGCGTTCAACGAGCCTGTCCACGGTGCCGTCCGCCAGCTCCTCGAAGAGAAACTTCTTGCCGTAGGAGTGGGAAAGGTCGTTGAGTCCTATATGTATTTCGTCTATACAGCCAACCGAGATTATGTCGTCTATCAGCTCGGCGGCCTCTCTCGTTTCAAGAAGAATGGAGGTTCTCGCCCTGCCGTCAACCGCTTTTATAAAAGTCTCAACCTCGCGCACGGTTTTGAAATAGGGCAGCATAACAACATCGGGTCTGCAGGCGAGGACGCCCTCAAGCTCATCGGCAAAGCCATCAAACACGGGGTCGGTGCGCACGAATATCTGCGCGTTTTTGACCGCCGCCTTAACTTTCGGAATGTCAGAAATACTGTGCTTCGACTTCACGGAGTCCCAATTTTTCTGGCGCTTCTCCTTGCCGTACTGCTCGAGGTCGATAAATATTCTGTCAACCCCCGCCATGTCGGCTATCGAGGCTATCTCGGGTACATTCGTTATGTACATCAGCTTAAGCATCTTTATTCTCCTTCGGCTCCGAGGTTTTTCCGACATTGTTGTTATCCTTCATCGTCAAAACGTTCCAAACTGTTTGGAACAGTATTTTGCAGTCAAGACCCAAAGAGAGCTTGTCGACATATTCGACGTCGTACTTTATTCTGTCGTTCCAGTCTATCGTCTTTCTGCCGTGAACCTGAGCGAGTCCGGTTATTCCCGGGCGCACCTCAAAGCGTCTGCGCTGAGCGTCACTGTACTCCTCAAGCCTCCACGGGTGATATGTCAGGGTCGGGCGCGGACCGATAAAGCTCATGTCGCCCTTGAGAATATTTATGAACTGCGGCAGCTCGTCGAGACTCGTCGCCCTTATTACCTTGCCGACGCGGGTCACGCGGCTGTCGCCCTTATATGAATACTGGCCCGTTCCCATATGCTCGGCGCCCACGCACATCGAGCGGAACTTGTACATCTCGAAAACCTTTCCGTCTTTTCCGAGGCGCTCCTGCTTGAATATCACGGGGCCTTTCGAATCAAGCTTCACGGCCGCGGCAACAGCGAGAAGTATAGGCGAGGTCACTGCCGTGCCCACAATCGAAAATGTTATATCAAGAGCTCTTTTTACGCCTTTATACAAGAACCATCCCTCCAAAACCGCACCTATAAAAAGGTGCATTTACCTGTTTATAATTATACCAATATATACGCAGTTTTTCAACACTCTTTTGTGTTGAAAACAGATTTATATCAGTCATATAAAAAATCACGGAAATCGAGCATAATTTTTGAATGTTCGGGCAACTTTTTTGCATAAAAATCGGCAGCGGAGCTGAAACTCGCTGCCGGGATATTTTATTTTACGGACGGGATGACGCGCTCTCTTTCAAGCTCCGTCTTCTCCTCTTTCTTGAGGAAGGTAACTGCCGGAGTGCTTCTTCCGGGCTCCTTATATGTCTTGACTATCTTTTTGATGACCCTGCGCACGTCGGCGTTGTCGTCGTACATTATCTCGCTGAGCTCTTCGAGGTCGGCGAAGAATTCGTCCTCGTTTATATCTATGGGCTTGCCGATATGTATGAGATTGTTTTCCGTCGCCTCAAGCCCCTCCTCATCCATGAGCAGCTCCTCATAGAGCTTTTCGCCCGGACGAAGTCCCGTGAACTTTATGTCAATATCCTTATACGGCGTATAGCCCGAAAGCCTGATGATGTTCTCCGCGAGGTCGACTATCTTAACTGGCTCGCCCATATCGAGCACAAAGATTTCGCCGCCCCTTGCGGATGCGCCCGCCTGAAGAACGAGCGAGACGGCCTCGGGGATAGTCATAAAGTAGCGGATAATATCTTTATGAGTGACGGTAACGGGTCCGCCGTTTGCTATCTGATCTTTAAACAGCGGGATAACCGAGCCGTTCGAGCCGAGGACATTGCCGAATCTGACGGCGACGAACTCGGTTTCCGAATGCTTGTTGTAGGTCTGGACTATCATCTCGCAGATACGTTTTGTTGCGCCCATGACATTCGTGGGGTTGACCGCCTTATCCGTAGAGATGAGCACGAAACGCTCCACGCCGAACTTGTCCGCCGTGCGAACGGTCTTGAGCGTGCCGAAGACATTATTTTTGACGGCCTCGTTGGGGTTGTCCTCCATAAGGGGCACGTGCTTATGCGCCGCGGCATGGTAGACGATATTCGGATGATACCGCGAAAACACGGCGTCGAGACGCTTGCTGTCCCTGACCGAGCCTATGAGCACCTTGACGTCAACCTCGGGATGTGTTCGCTGGAGCTCGTTTTGGATAGCATAAGCGTTGTTTTCGTAGATATCGAAAATGATGAGCTTATGCGGCGAATGCTCCGCTATCTGGCGGCACAGCTCGCTGCCGATAGAACCGCCGCCGCCCGTGACGAGGACGGTCTTTCCGCTGACATAGTCCATGACGGAATCGAGCTTTATCTTAATCGGCGGGCGGCCGAGAAGATCCTCTATATTAATCGAACGAATGTTGGAAAGTCCGAATTTTTTGTCTATCATCTGCCCGATGCTCGGGAGCGTTTTAACGACGCAGCCCGTTTTTGAGCAGCGGCGCAGTATCTCGCCCTTGCGCTCGGGAGTCGCGGACGGGATAGCGAAAATTATTGTTTTGATATCGTATTTTTCGGCGATTTCCTCTAATTTGTTGCAGTTGCCGACGACCTTGACTCCGTAGACGGTGCTGCGTCTTTTCTCCGGCGAATCGTCGAGAATGCAGACCGGATAATATTCCAAGGCGGGGCTTGTCTTGATCTCATGAAGCAGTATGTTTGCCGCAGCACCTGCGCCGATTATCATGGTGTTGTTTCTGTTTGATTTTGGCGTTATGCCCCTCCACGGCTTGCGTTTTAATGTTCTGAGCACCATTCTTATTGCCACAACTCCGGCACCCGAAAGCAGGATAGCCATAATATATACGCTCGGTGCGAAATAAGGAAATTTGAGCACCGTGCGCATGAGCGCAAAGACTATCGACGAACCCATGGCGCACACCGAAACTATGCAAACATCGCGCAAGGATGCATACTCCCAAAGCACCTGGTAAGTTCTCGACAGGGTGAATGCGCAGGCATATACCACAGCGAGCAGAACCATGCTCGTCCAAAAGCTTCCGCGATTCAGCTCCTTTGTGAGTGCCGACAGCTGAAACTCGCTTCGCATCCATACCGAGAACATTACCGAAACCATCAGCACGACAGTGTCGAGGAAATATAAAAGCGTCACTAAAAGATCGCGTTTTTTCAAAATTGCCCCTCCAGTTCCCATAATTACAATCAATATCATAATCACTGTAATTATATGTTGAAATATTTATACTGTCAATACGGAAGTTGAATTATAATCCGTGCACAAATTCGGTGTTTTTGTGCACTTTTTCATTTTATCCCGTTCGCGGATAACTATATGCCAAAAACAAACGAAACAAAAGACACAAACCGGCAGAACAGTCGGTTTGCGCCTTTAAAATTTCCGCTTTATTCTCAGAAATTAGAGCCGTTCCAGCCCCAGTGCTCCGCCTCTTCATACTTGATATAGATATTGGAGGGAGCTATCCCGGTCTCCTCGGACACCGCGTCGCAGACGGCCGCCGTAAGCTTGTCATAGACGGCATCGGACGTTCCTCCGAAAAGGCTCAGCTCGATATAGGCCATGGGCTCGTCGCCTCTGCCGCCGAAATACATCTCGGCTCCGCCGTCAAACGAGAGCATGAGCCAACGCTCCGTCTTTCCGGGGACGATAGATATTATCTCGCCGTATTTCGCCGCGAGCGCATCCCGCTTGTCTTTTGCGAGTTCGATATTTGTTTTTGTGCTGATATAGGGCATTGCTGTTACTCCTTCCTTACTGTCAGTTTATTCTGAGGAAGTCCCCTGCCGAGACGGTTATACCGCTTATATTTACATCGGATTCGGTATAGTTGACGTAAATCTTTGCGCCGGTATCGTACTCCGTGCAGAAAACGCCGTTTCTTATCTCGCTGTGCGAGGTCATACGCGCCGCCTGAAGATCCTTCAGCGCCGCATCGGCACGCTCATACTGCGCGGAAGCGGAGGCTATCCAATTTTCGTAATAGACGCCGAACGTCTCCGCGCTGTTTTCATCGGACTTAGTCTTTCTGTCCGCATGAGTCCCCGAATACGTCCACTCGTAGGCGGGGCTCGCGCCGTATTCGACGCAGCGCAGGAACGAGGTCTTTGCGTCCTCGCTGAAATTGAGCGGTTCACTCGAATAGCCGACTATTCCGTGGAGCACAAGCTGGAGGAACGGCACACTGACATACGCCGAGCCGCTCTGAGACGCGCGGGTCGGCAGATGAGAGATGAAGCTGACGTTCTTTATGACGCAGAAATTGCCCGTGTCCGTCATAAGCTTCATGCTGGCGGTCAGCGACGGGAGCTGCTCGGATATCATTTCCGCGCTCTCCTGGCGGTTGAAGCCGTTTTTGTAGTCCGAATAGAGCAGACTTCCCACATCATTGACGCACAGGCCGTTAAACTGCGAAAACCTTGTGTTGCCGAGTATCGAGATTATCGACTTTTCGACATATTTCATGCCGAGCAGGCGCTTTGCATATCTCTCTTTTCCGAGGGACGGGGACGCCTCGTTTTCCCTGCTATATTCCGCCTTTTTGCCGAAAATGCTGCCCGCCGTTTTGCCGGACGAGAAGGCGTCGCTCTTTGCCGCGGAGATTAAATCGATGTCGAGATACATCTCCATATTCTGCGCGTTGATATACTCGGCCAGATCCTTCAAATCGGAGCGGCCGCCGAGGCGCGAGAGCAGGGATGCACTCATTATGTTCGACTGATCCGTGCCGCCGGTCAGCGCGCCCTTATAGCGAAGTTTTATTGAGTTTATACCCTTCGACTTCATTCGTATAAGCATATCAAGAGTCTGCTCGAAGTCGGTGAAGGTCTTATTTTTTCTGAGATTCAAACGCTTGAATGAGAGCAAGGTGTCGTCCGAAACGCCGATAACCGTGAGGTCAAGGGGCAGATACTCCTGCTCCTCAGCCGTTCTTGTGGAGAGCACTCTCTCCCTTATCAGCTGCTCGCGGGCTGCCGCCGCCATGCCGGTATAGTCGGCATTCGAGCCGCCGAGGAAGCGTATGCAGAGCCCGATATCGCCGTCATAGGATTCGGAGCTCATGTAGAATTTGCCTTTCGACTCGGCGCAGGGCGTGGTATCAAACGACACGCCGGCCTCATAGAACGTGTTGCCCGCTCTGACCCTGTCCGCACTGACAGAGGCTATTGCGTCGCCGCTGTCGATAATAGTAACAAAGGCATTGTTCCCCTGCTTCATGCCGTATGCGGGGATAAGCGCGTTTGCGGTGCCACCGTTCGCGTTGCCCGATGCCGCATCGCCGCCGTAGACGGGGAAAACCAGCTCGCTGTCAAAGGAGTCGTCTTTCGTATCGGTCTTTATGAGCGCGCCGCTCCCGTCCGGGACGAAGATATAGTCGCCCTTCTGCGGTTCGGAATAAGCGCCGAAGAAATTGAGAAGGCTGAGCTTCGTGAGCTTCGCCTCGGAGCCCTCAACAAGATTTTCATACTTTGCGTTAACATAGACACTGCCGTCTTTTATCTGATAGTCGACGACCAATTTAAACGCGATGTCGTCCTTTTCGTATTTCTCGCTGTGCGCCGTCGAGGTGTCCGGCGTCAAAATATAAGTTACGCTGAGGCCGTCGTCGGAAAAAGTGCACTGGGCGTTCTGGAACGATACGCTGTTATCCTGAGTGTTGAGCTTATAAAGTGTATTCCCCTCGACAATCTCCGCGGTCGCCGTTGCGGCGCAGGAATTTTCCGCCGTCGGGAGCGCCGACCAGAGCTTTTCGCCGCCGCTCTGAGAGAGGTCCGCAACGCAGACCGAATAGGTGCTCTCATCGAAAAGCAGCTCGATAAGACCGGATTTGCCGACCTGCTGAAGCTGAGCCTTGTCGCCTACGGAGTGAAGCAGCGTCGACTCCGGCGCATTCGCCTGAGCGGGCGAGCCCTTTGTTTTCGTCACGGCAACAGGGTCGGAGCACGCGCTCAGGGAGCAGAGCATCGCCGCCGAAAGCAGCAGAGCCGATATCCTCGCCGTTATTTTTTTGTTCCTGCCTTTTGAAGTCATAAAAAGCTCTCCCATATCTATAAAATCGCCGCTTTGCGTTGAACTCTTCTTTTAATTATATCATCTTTGCGTCATTTATTCAACAGCACTCACTTATCCACATCAAACCAAAAACGCACGCCGCCGTATTCGTTGACAACGCCGCACTCCCTGCCGAGGCGCTTCTGAATCGCCTTGACTATCGGCAGCCCGAGGCCGAAATGGAAGTCCTCGTTCTTGCGCTTTTTGGAGGATTTATAGAAGCTGTACCAAATTTTGTCAAGCTCGTCCTCGGCTATCGGTTCGCCGGAATTATAGACGCTGACCCTGTATGTGTCCAAGTCGTCATCGACGGTCAGCTGGACTATCTTCTTGCCGCTGATATTCGACACGGCATTGGACAGGAAGTTCTGGAGCACGAGCAGAATCGTGCGCTCGTCGCTGTGGACGGTAAGCCCGTCCGGGATGCGGTCGATGAGCGTTATTCCGTTATCGTTGAACATCATGGAGAACGCCGCCAGCTGCCCTTTTATCATCGCGCTCAAATCGAGCGTTTCGCGGGTCGGAACATATGAGCCGCTTTCGAGCTTTTCAAGATTCAGAAGCTCCATGACTATGCGGTTCATCTTCCCCGTCTCCTCAAGGATTATGTCGCAGTATTCCTCGCTGCCCTCGGGGTCGCTGTTTATGCCGAGCTTGAGTCCCTCGGCGTAGCCCTGAATAATGGCTATCGGGGTCTTCAGCTCGTGGGATACGTTTGCGATGAAGCTCTTGCGCGACTCGTCGACAAGCGCGCTGTGTTCAAGCTCCTCCGTCAGTTTTTCGTTTTTGTCCTGCAATTCGTCGAGCGTTTCGCTCAGGGACTCCGAGAGTATGTTTATATTTTCTCCGAGATTTTGAACATCCGTCTGCGGATAGCTGACGCACTTCTGAGAGAAATCGAGCTTTGCCATTGACTCCGTTATCTCAGCCATAGCCGCAACGGGGCGCGAGAAGCGCATATTTGAATAGAGTATAATAGCGCAGGCAAGAGCCGCGGAAAACAGCGAGAAAGCGGTCAGGAGAACGGAAGCCGTGCCGGCGTTTCGCTCAACCTGATAGTAGGGCAGCCACAGGCGCAGAGTGTCGCCGTTTTTTAGCTCGACGCGGTATCTGTAATATCCGCCGGTCTTGCCGGAGAAATACTCGTATTCGTCGAAGCTGACGCTCTCGTCAAAGAGGTCGAACACGCGCACGCTGCGACCGTCTGCGTACATATTTTCCGCTGTCTGATAATATATGCCGTCTCCGTCGCCGGAGTTGAGGAACCTCTCGCGGTTGGAATAGACCGTGTTGCCGTCGGGGTCAAAGACCTCTATCATATAGTAGTTGTTTTCGGAGACGGAGGCGAGCTTCTGATAGTACTCGTAGGACGCGGGATCCTCGCTGTCGAGCGACTCGCGGATGCTCTGCATATTCAATATCTCCGCAAAAACATAGACCGATTTAAGCAGGACGCCCGGACGGAATATAATCAGCGTGACGGCAAGCGCTATCAGAACGGCGCCTATCTGAAGAGCCATACGCCGTCCTGATTTTCTGATTCTGCCTTCTTTTCTTGCCGGTCTGCGCCTCAAGCTCAGTTCACCTCTATCTTATATCCCGCGCCGTAAACCGTGCGCAGATGACGGCTTCCCCAATCGCCGAGCTTCGTGCGAAGACGCGCGACATGGGAATCGACCGTTCTCGAGTCGCCTAAAAAGTCAAAGCCCCATATATCGTCGAGCAGCTGCTCGCGCGAAAATACGCGCTCGCGGTTTGAGGCGAGCTTATGGAGAATCCCGTATTCCTTGTGGGTCAGCTCTATCTCCTGCCCGTCGCAGACGACGGAATGAGCCACGACGTCAATGACGAGCCCGTCTATAATTATCTTGTCCGTCGGATTGTCCGCGGTGCGCTTAAGACGCGCTTCAATGCGCTTGACGAGCACGGTAGGGCTGAACGGCTTTGTTATAAAATCGTCCGCGCCGCACTCAAAGCATTCGAGCTCGTCAAATTCTTCGCCGCGTGCCGTGAGGAAAATGACCGGAACATCGGAGGTCTCGCGTATTTTGCGGCAGACCTCCCAGCCGTTCATCTCCGGCATCATTATATCGAGCACCGCCAGAGCTATATCGCCGTTTTCCGAGAAAACACGCAGAGCCTGCGCACCGTCCTCCGCCTCGACCGTCTCGAAGCCCTTGGCGGCAAGGAAATCCCTGATAATACGGCGTATCTTCGCCTCATCGTCCGCGATAAGTATCTTCTGCAAAAGTTACCCTCCCTATGGCGCGGACTTACACCGCACCCCAAAATCATTTATAACTGATTTTATCACAAATCTACAAAATTAACAAGACATCAGTGCAATGCGGATTGCTGTTTTCCGAAATTATACCGTCACTATTGCATTCCTCAGTTAAAATAAGTATAATAGTTAGCATAATCATCAAAATCGGGGAGTTTGTGACTTGCGCTTTTCTCGCCGATTGCAGGGAGGGAAAGACCTTTGTTAGGAAAATTCGTAAGAGTCAGAATAACAAACCCGGTCGGCTCCCTGAACCGTCAGTACGGATACAGATATTCTCTCAATTTCGGTTCTCTTGAGGGCAGGCGGCAGTTTGACAACC
>ENA-UEQL01001477-UEQL01001477.1-human-gut-metagenome-genome-assembly--contig:-NODE-1477-length-16344-cov-5.248847_pt1 | contig 16344 bp, 16 predicted proteins | sample MGYA00242905_ERZ507926 | MGnify/ENA primary metagenome ERZ507926 (study PRJEB26167, sample SAMN06115531) | human gut metagenome | host: Homo sapiens | place: China:Henan | collected 2015-09-09...
AAAGGCTGAGGAAGTTAAGGAGGTTGAAGAAACAGAAAAGATAGAAAAAACAGAGAAGATAAAGCCTTCCATTGAGGTAAAGCAGAACGATACGGCAGTATCCTTGCAAAAGCAGGAAAAGCCTACTGATGATGCAGAGCTATCCCAAAAGTCCAATCATCAGCAGCCACCAGTCCAAATGACTCTGTTTGACCTTTGGGGAATGGAAGAAGAGTTATGTAAAAGTGTTGAGTATTCAGAAAACTCTAGTAATAGACAAACAGCAAGATACAACACAAGTAAGGAAGATCGCCTAGCTAGTACGATTGATAGACTTCAGAGTAATCAGTCAAAACAGTATGCAGTCTCTAAGGTGGGTAAGTTATTTAGTGATAGTAATGTTAGTAGTTATTTGGATAATATGTATGGTAGGTTTATTCAGAATTGTTTATCTAAAAAGCAGACAGTTAGTGAAGATGAGCTTATTGAAGATATCATTGACTACACCATGTTATGTAAGAATACTAAGCAAGTGCCTACTATTAGTGGTCTTTGTGCTTATAGTGGTGTTGATGATAAGAGATTGACTAAAAGTAGAATGGATGAAAACTGTAAAAGTCATACATTTGTTTGTAACTTTTATGAGATAGCTCATGATGTAACTTTACTAGGTGCAATAGACGGTACAATCAGCTCAAACCTATATAGTTTCCTCTCACGCAATTGGTACTCCATGTCTGATAGCTCTAATCTTAGAGTGAGCTTAACCCCTTTAAATTCAAGGGTTCACGAGAGTGATAGCATACAGATGATCGAGGAGCAGTTGACACTAGAACAAGACAAATAAATGTCAACCAAGTGTAAACAAATTACACTTTTTTTATACCCAAAAAAGCATACACTTGTTCGCCATACTTTTATACAAATGTTCGCCTTTTTTAAAATCAATTTTTTCAAAAAAATGTTCGAGTTATTGGAAGAAAAATTAAAATATTTTACTATAAACCCCCGTTCCACTTTAGGTGTTTCAAAAACCAAAACATTTTTTAATCAAAAATATTTAAAGAAGTTTACGCACTTTCTAATCTTACTTCCAACTGGTCGTTATCCCTTATTTTTTTACTCATATAAAGCTGTTAAAATAAAAATAGTGTAATTATACTAGAAAATAAAAAAGTCGCTTAGAAGTCAAAAAAAGGGCTTTAAAACGCATTTAGTAAAAAATAGCTAAAAAAGGTATTAAAAAAGCACTTTTTGAGTGCCACGACAAAAAAGGTATATTTATTTTTTATACCTTTATATTTTTATAAGCTTTTTCTTTTTAGATATTCTTGATATGGATCTTTAGTATTCTCACAAGCGAACACCATTATAATATTGTTATCATTTAATACCTTGTATCTGGTGTATCCATTTCTTACATTTGATTGATCGTTACATTTAATTATCTTTGTAAATAAGTTTCTATAAACTATTACGCCGTCGTTAAAAACATCTCTTTCCATTATTTCATCACTTCCTTTATTAAACTTTCAATTTCCTTTTGTTCCGTTATCGGTATATTAGACCATATACTTAAACATTTAATCATTTCTTTTGTATATCTCTTATGTAAATAGATATAACAGTAGGCGTACACTTGTACGCGTTTCCCCTCTATTTCCTTAATGTTTTCCCCTCTTTTTATTCTATCGTATAATTTTTTTATATTCTTATCATTCATTATCTGTTACCTCCTAAACTTTTTATAATTACTAAGGGTAATAAGAATACTACTTTTAACAAATAAAGTGCTAGACGCATAGGCAATACTATTAATAATTTAGTAACATTAATAAATAATTTTATCATTTTAATTCATCCCTTTCTTTATCATTTCATTTTTAGTCTTTTCGTCTACTATGTCGATGTAGCTATTCCAATTATTATGTATTTTGCTTAATTCTAAACTTTTTTTACTTACTTCTTTAGCATTAATATGCTTATAGCTTTCTAGTAATTCAAAATACTTTTTCTTTCTTTTGCCGACTTTTAAAAGTGTAAATTTATATATGTTGTTTAACATGAAGAATTACGATGTATATTGTTCCCCTTCCGTGAAGATTCCGAACGTGTTGAACGAGATTGGTCGTTTGCGGGAAGTTACTTTCCGTGCGGTGGGAGAAGGAACGAATCGTAGTATCGATTTGGATGAATACGATCTTTATTACTATCACTTGTTTATTTGGGATCGGGAGGAAGAGAAAATTGTCGGGGCTTATCGTGTAGGGAAAGGAAAAGAGATTATTGACCGTTACGGGATGAAGGGATTTTATATCAACTCGTTGTTTAAGATGCGGAAAGAGATGTTACCTGTGTTGTACGAGTCGATCGAGTTGGGACGTTCTTTTATCACGGAGGAGTACCAGCGTAAACCACTCCCCTTGTTCATGTTGTGGAAAGGTATTCTTTATTTCTTGTTGAAGAACCCGGAGTATCGTTATCTGATCGGTCCGGTGACAATTAGCGGGAAGTATACGGAGGTATCAAAAGAGCTGATTATGCGTTTTATTCAGGAAAATCATTATAGTCATGAACTGGCAAAATACGTGATTCCTCGTTCTAAGTATCAAGTACATTCGGAAGAACCTGGGGTACAGGTAATGCTAGATGCTGCCCAAAAGGATATATCCGTGCTGGACAAAATGATCGGGGATATCGAGCCATCGAGCGACAAGTTACCAGTTTTACTGAAGAAATATATTTCATTGAATGCCAAGATTATCGGTTTTAATATCGATCCTAAGTTTAATATGTGCTTGGATGGTTTACTTATTTTAGATATTTTTGACGTGCCGATGAAGACGATCGAGTCGTTGTCAAAAGAGATAAATGATGACACGATATTGAGTCGATTTTCCTCGGATAGTGTGGAACTGTAAATTTCCGGTAAAATAGCATGTACGATATATTGTATCTTTTCAAGGGAATGTTGGTTGGTTTAATGGTGTCAATACCATTAGGTCCGATGGGGGTATTAATTATCCAGAAAACCTTGCATAAGGGTGCGCTATCAGGTTTTATTGCCGGTATGGGAGCTGCTTCTGCGGATTTCTTTTACGCTTCGGTGGCGGCATTCGGGTTGGGGTACGTGATTCCTTTCCCGAACGCATCCCCGACCATCAGATTCTGTCGGTAGTGGACTGGCTTTCCACCAAAAAGCCTAAAATGAAAACCATCCTTGTCACGAAAGACGTGAATCTGCGCATGAAGGCGCGTTCCATCGGTCTGCTGTGCGAAGACTACATCAATGATAAGGTAATCAATGTGGATATATTCGAAAAGTCGAATGAAGTGTTCGAGGGTATTGACCCTGCGCTGATAGACCGCATTTATTCTTCCAAAGAAGGACTGGACATCAACGAGTTCGATTTTAAGGACATCATTCGTCCCAACGAATGCTTTGTGCTGAAGAGTGACCGCAGCAGTGTGCTTGCACGTTATAATCCCTTTACCCATTCGATTTGCCGGGTCAACAAGACAAAGAACTATGGCATTGAACCGCGTAATGCCGAGCAGAGCTTTGCTTTTGAGGTGCTGAACGACCCGAATATCAAGCTGGTTGCCCTGACCGGTAAGGCGGGAACCGGTAAGACCCTGCTGGCACTGGCCGCCGCATTGGGAAAACTTACCGACTACAAGCAGATTCTTCTGGCACGTCCCATCGTGGCCTTATCCAATAAAGACCTTGGATTCCTTCCCGGTGATGCCAATGAGAAAGTGGCTCCTTACATGCAGCCTTTGTTCGATAATTTGAATGTAATCAAGCATCAGTTCGCTGCCAATTCCTCTGAAGTGAAACGCTTGGAGGATATGCAAAAAAGTGAACAATTGGTCATCGAGGCATTAGCCTTTATCCGTGGGCGCAGCTTGAGCGAAACCTACTGTATTATCGATGAAGCCCAGAACCTGACCCCACATGAGATTAAGACCATCATCACCCGTGCCGGCGAAGGTACAAAAATGGTGTTTACCGGTGATATTCAGCAGATAGACCAACCCTATCTGGACAGTCAGTCCAACGGGCTTGTCTATATGATAGACCGCATGAGAGACCAGAATTTGTTTGCCCATGTCAATCTGGTGAAAGGGGAGCGCAGCCAGTTGAGCGAGTTGGCAAGTAATCTGATGTAGCGGATACCGCATTTTCCGGGGCAAAACTATTTCTATCCCGCTGTCTGACTGTTAAAACGGGGGAGGTGGGATGGTTTCTTTATAGACGATAAATAATTGTTATAACATTTTTTTATCGATTTATTGTCTGTTTTGACTAAAATAGTGTATCTTTGCCTCGCCTAAAACAAAACTGTCAAGCGAAATGAAGCGAAATTTTTTTCATCGGTATCTTTCCGCGAAAGTGCTTCCGATATGGACTATTCTGTTAATTGATGTATTTATCATCGTCATATCCAGTCTGTTGGCCTATGCTCTCCGATATGATTTCAGAAGCATTTTTTTGGAATCCTCTACCATTGACAAGACCATTTTATGGACGGTTGTTGTCAACTTGATTTTCTTCCGTGTTTTCCGTACGTATTCCAATGTGTTGCGCTTTTCCTCCTTTGTGGATATCATGCGCATTTTTGTGTCATTGACGGTGTCGTATGCACTGCTGATGATAACGAGCGTCCTGACGGAAAGCTATTTGGAGTTTAACCTGGCTCCGGTCAGCGTGCTGTTCATGTCCTATATCATCAGCTTTGCCATGATGGCATGCTCCCGTGTGATTGTCAAGACTTTCTTCGAGGCGCTGAACTTCGACGGCACCCACAGTGCCAATGTGTTTATTTACGGTGCCAAGGAAGCCGGGGTCAACATTGCCAAGGCATTGCGTGTCAATCTGCGCAACCACTACCGTCTGCGCGGATTCATTGCGGACGAACCTGAGCTTATCAATAAGGTGATGATGGGTGTCAGGGTGTTCCCCAACGATGATACGCTGATTGATGTGCTGAACGACCGCGATGTGCAGACCATCATCATTTCTCCTGCCAAGATGGAGGAACTGAAGAAGTCTGACATGGCTGACCGCCTGCTGGTGCACAACATCAAACTGATGACCGCGCCTCCTTTGAGCGAGTGGAACGGTCAGGCGCTGAGCCGCACACAGTTGAAGGAAATTCAGATTGAGGACCTGCTTCAGCGCAATCCTATCGAGATAGATATCCATAAGGTTGCCTCTCATCTGGAGGGCAAGCGTGTGATGATTACGGGCGCCGCCGGCTCCATCGGCAGTGAAATCATGCGCCAGGTGGCTTCGTTCAATCCCTATAAACTTATTTTAGTGGACCAGGCCGAGACCCCTCTGCACGACATCCGTCTGGAACTTCAGGACCGTTGGCGCGACATCGATGCCGAGACCATCATAGCCGACATCTCCAATGCCACGCGCATGGAGGATATCTTCAGGGAGTTCAAGCCCCAGTATATTTTCCATGCGGCCGCCTACAAGCATGTGCCGATGATGGAGGACAACGTTTCCGAGTCCATCCAGGTGAACGTATTCGGCACGCGCACCGTTGCCGATCTTGCCGTGAAATACGGTGCCGAGAAGTTTGTGATGATTTCTACGGACAAGGCTGTTAACCCTACAAACGTGATGGGCTGTTCCAAGCGTATTTGCGAGATTTATGTGCAGTCTCTTGCGAAGAAGTTGCAGAAGGAGGGAGGCCATGCCACTCAGTTCATCACTACGCGTTTCGGCAATGTGCTGGGTTCCAACGGTTCTGTCATTCCCCGTTTCCGCGACCAGATTCAGCGTGGCGGCCCGGTGACAGTGACCCATCCTGAGATAATCCGTTACTTCATGACCATTCCCGAAGCTTGCCGCCTTGTTCTTGAGGCCGGCAGTATGGGCAACGGCGGTGAAATCTACATCTTCGACATGGGTAAGCCGGTGAAGATTGTGGACCTTGCCAAGCGTATGATCAGCCTTTCCGGACGTACGGATGTGAAGATTGAATTTACCGGTCTCCGTCATGGCGAGAAGCTCTACGAGGAACTCTTGAATGTGAAGGAGCTTACAAAACCCACCTACCATGAGAAGATTATGATTGCCACGGTGCGTGAGTATGACTATGACGAGGTGAAGGAGCGTATCCAGAAGCTGATTGATGTAAGTTACACCTATGACCAGATGAAAATTGTTGCTGCCATGAAGGATATTGTTCCGGAATTCGTGAGCAAGAATTCCTGCTTTGAGGCGCTGGATAAGAAGAAATAAAAAGATAGCGGTATAGTATAAAATGAAAGGGTGATAACGTATTGTAGTGTTATCACCCTTTCAATTTTATTGTCTTCTTGTCAGCCTTTTGTCTCATTCATGTGAAGAGAAGTATTTCAAGAACTGTGTACGTTCGAAAGTATTGACTCCCTTCGGGTCGTTTACGTTCAGAATACCTTTGAACTGGCTGATGGTTTCCATACCTTTGCGGTCCATCCACAAGTTGAGGAAACGGATATACTCCTCAATGATGGTAGCTGAATTCTGATAAAGCACACTGCATATCTCTACGGCCGAAGCACCTGCCAATATTGCCTTGACAACGCCTTCGGGCGAGTGAATACCACCGGAAGCGGCATAGTCCAGCTTGTTTACGGCTGCCGAAGCGATGCCTATCCAGCGCAGGGCTTTGGACAAATCGGATTCATTGCTGAATACGTTACCGGATACTTGTATCATTTTCTCAATGTTGATGTCCGGCTGGTAGAAGCGGTTGAACAGCACTACTGCGGCGGCACCGTTGGCATACAGCTGGTCTATCAGAGCTATCGGATTGGTCAGGTTGTCACCCAGCTTCATGATGACGGGTATCTTGACCGTCTTCTTGATGTGGCTCAGAATGTCGATGTGGCGCTGCTCGAAGGTTCCATACGTATACTGTACATCCGTCTGCAGTGCAAGGATATTGATTTCCAGTGCGTCTGCGCCGGCTTCTTCTATTTTGGCGGCAAATTCCACCCAGTCGGCATTCTGATAGCAGTTGATGCTGGCTATGATGGGGATGTTGCAAACCTTTTTGCTTTCCTTAATCAGGTTCAGATATTCGCCTAACTTATGTTCACGGATATATCCTACAAGATAGTCACTGCCTTCGGGATACATATTCGGGTCTCCCAGCCAGTCAGCCTCCATCATGATTTGCTCTTCAAAGAGTGATTTTAGCACAATGGCACCTGCACCGGCCTCGGATAGTTTCTGATTCTTGGCGGCGCTGTCCGTCAGTCCGGAGCTGCTGACGATAATGGGGTTTCTGAGTTTCAGCCCTGCAAAAGTAGTTTCTAATGTTGCCATGATAATGATTTTTTATGGTTAATAGTTTCTTTCTCCAAAAATCTTGCTTCCTACACGTATCAAGGTGCTCCCGGCTGCAATGGCCTCGTGATAGTCGTGAGACATCCCCATGGACAGTTCCCGGAATGATTCTGCATCGGCAAACCATTTGGCTTTCACTTCATTGAAGAAGCTACTTAAAGAACAAAACTCTGTTCTGATTTGTTCGTCATTGTCCGTATTCGTGGCCATGCCCATCAATCCGCATATCCGGATATGCTTGAGCTCTCTCCATTCACCGGCCGCCAGCATTTCCCGGCATTCGTCAAAGCTGAATCCGAACTTGGTCTCTTCCCGGGCGATGTGCAGCTGCAGCAGGCAGTTGACGGTTTTTCCGGCTTTGGCAGCCTGCTTGTCCACCTCGGCCAACAGCTTGTAGGAGTCTATGCCATGAATCAGCGCTACGTAAGGAACAATATATTTTATCTTGTTTGTTTGCAGATGCCCGATGAAATGCCATTCTATGTCTTTGGGCAGACTTTCGTATTTGGCGGTCATTTCCTGCACCTTACTTTCTCCGAACACACGCTGGCCGGCACGATACGCTTCTTCTATCGCCTCATTGGGGTGAAATTTGGAAACAGCCACCAGCCGTACCTTTCCAGGCAGTTCGCTCAGTACTTGTTTTAAATTCTCTGCAATCATCTTTTTAGGGGTTAATGAGTTAATGTGCCAATGTGCTAATATGCTAATTGGCTGTGCTATGTTTATCTTGTGCTGTTACGCCGCAGGTCATTGGCATATTTGCACATTAGCACATTACGAAGCTCTGCTTCGTTACACTTCCGGTTTGTCGTCGGGCTCTGCACTGTACGGATATACATCCATAATGGCGGTTTCCGCTACAGATGCTATCTGATAATCGGCCATTGTGCCTTTCATGCCCTCATCCAGTTTCTTCACTGCATCACGCAGGTCGGCAGCCTGCACCAATACCTGGGTAGAGGTTTTCTTTTCCGCACCGCTTTTCTCGTCCAGTGTGATGAAAACCAGTTTACATTTAAACCAGCGGTCGGCAGCTTCCTCTTCGCTGGGGAACAATTCGCTATAGTTGGCACGTTTGATGTCCGATACGGTGAACTCTCCCGAAATGAACGGCGTCATCTCTTCGATGATGCGTGCTTCCGCTTCCGTAAAACTGAGGGCATCTACCAGGTACGGTTCGGTCACCTTCTTGTTCATTCCATTTTCCATTGTTTTCTCGTAACGGATCTTACATTCAAACCATGTATGCATTGCCATAATTTTCTGTTTTTAATTATTGATTTATTGTTAGTTAAGCTGCTTTATGCGTGCCTATGCCCGCCGAAAGCAGTGCAAAGATAGCTAAAAACTAAAAAGATTGCTAAAAAGCAAATTTTTCTTTTCATAATTCCTCCAGTAATTTTCATTAATTGTTTCTACCACTATATTATATCAAAAAAATGTCTAAAAAACAAGAATATATAGACTAGTTATAATGCAATTAAACAAAAAAAATTAAAAAATATTGTATAATAATTATGTGAGGTGTTAATGATGAAAAAAATTTTAACATGGTTTTTATTAATATTTACAATGCTTCTTGTTGGATGTACAGAAGAAGATAAAATCACTTTACCTGACTTAACAGGAAAGTCTAGAGATGAAATAACTGAAACACTAGAAAAAAGTAATATAAGCTATACTTTTAAATTTGCGGAAAAAATAATTAATTCAGATGATGAATTAGATAAATTTGTTTCATATGGACATGGATTACAAGTAGGTAGCAGTATAAGTAAAGATGAAAAAGTTGTAGTTTATACAACAGTATTACCACTTACTGAAAATCATACATCAGAGGTTAAAATAGATTTCGAATGGGAAAATAAAAGTTTCATTGAAGATGGGGTAGGTCAAGTTACTTTGAATTATTGTGTTGATGGTGATACCGCATCTTTTAGAGATATAAAGACTGGACAAATAATTAAATTACGTTTTTTCATATTACACCTCGCTTTTATTATATACCAATTTAAGGTTTTTTAAAATCCATTTGCGATAATTTCATCATTTTTTAGATTATTTAAATGGTATAGGACAACAAGATGCTTAATTTTTTCTTCTTTTTGAACTTTAATATAGTTCACAACGTTCAAATAGACTAAAACTAAAAAAATAATAATTACTCCATAAAGTTTAAATATTAATGAAAAAATTATAAAAATCATACAAACTATCAAACTAGATAAAAATATAATTTGTCGAATAAGATACCTATATTTAAAATTTACAAAAAGATTATTGATAATGCGATATCCATCTAAAGGATATATTGGTAATAAGTTAAAGCAAATCATAAATAAATTGTAATTTAATAAATATGTGCAATTTATTTTAGTAATCTTAATTGTTAAGACAAGGGCGATATTTGTAGTAATTCCTACCCATATCTATTAGTAAATTTTTTAATTTATTATTAGTTGTTAATTTGACTTTTATCAACCCACCAATAGGCGTTAATACAATTTCTTCAACACTACCCTTGAATATAATAATCCAAAATATATGACCTAGTTCATGCAAAAAAATTGTTAAGAAAATCATAAAGTAAACACTAAGAAATCCACTAAAGGCATAAAGTACTAGTAGTAGTATACTTAAATAATGTACTTTTATTTTAGGTAATATCTCTAATGTCATATTTAACTCCTTCTTTTTCGATAATTAATTTAAATTGATAATTTCCATTTTGATCTTGTAAGCCATTTCCTATTATAGTTTTTTTAGATACATAACTATATAAATTGAAATTACAAGTAGTTAAGCCAATATAGGTGTAACAAATATTATCTTGTGATAAGACTGTTATTGTATATAAACCATCTTTATCTTTGGTCTTTTTGATAATTATTCCTGCCTCAAAATTATAAACGCCTTCAAAGCTGTTATTATCAATGTAATTTATACCTTCTACATAATTTATACTACCATACAAAGTAGTTACATCTACTAAAACATCGTTTCCACCATCAATGGGAATAAAATTTCCAAATATACTATTAAAAATGTTGGCAATCTTAATGAAATTAGTATTTTTTTCAATTGTTTTCTTACCAAAACTAATTTTATCATTTTTTACCGCATAATTATTTCCTAGTATTAGTAACAATAATAATAACGAACTTAAGAAAATTCTTAAAAATAATTTTGTTACATAATTAGATCTTATTTTATTTTTTTCTTCAATTGTTGCATTACTTTTTTGCTTCATTGCTTTACGATATTTTAAAATTAAAGAGTCTTCACGCATATTATCACCATATTAATATATGATTTTCAATAAATATTTAGAACAGTTTATATAATTTTGAACTTCTTTTCATACTATAAAAATCATTTCCAATTATTATGTGGTCTAATATAATCATATCAACATATTTTGACATTTGAATTAATTTTTCAGTAGCTTTTAAATCAGCTAGACTTGGTGTAGGGTCTCCACTAGGATGATTATGAACAAGAATAATGGCACTGGCGGAAAGTTTTACCCCCCATTTAAAGATATCTTTACCATCCATCAAGGATGAATTTATTGTGCCTTGCGTTATTAATTGTTCTTTGATCAATTGACCTTTAACATCTAAATACATAGCATATAAACATTCTTTGTTTTTTAATCTCAATTTTGGATAAAAATATTCAAAAACTGCTTCAGGACTAGTATAAAAAGTATTTTCTTTGCTAGTTTCTAACACCCTAAGTCCTAGTTCAATTGATGCTAGAATTGTAATTGCCTTAGTTTTTCCAATACCTTTAAATTTCATTAATTCAGATATTGTCATATCTTTTAATAAACTTAATTTTTCAATATCATACATTAAGTTTTTAGCAACATCCAATACATTATCTTGTTTTGAACCAGTTCTAAGTAATATAGCAATTAATTCAATATTACTTAGTGAATTAACCCCGTACTTTATTGCTTTTTCTCTAGGTCTATCAAATACTGGCACTTCTTTTAACATTACATCACCTTCATATTAATAATACGTGTGATTTTTATGTATTACTAAAAAAATAGCCAAAAATCGGCTATTTTTTTAATTTATTTCTTATTTCACTTGCTAAATACAAACTACCTAAAAATACCGTAATTGGCTTTTTATTAGTAAGTACGTATTTTACTGCTACATCTAAATTTTCAATACATTTTTTGTTTTTAGATGAAGAAAGGTTATACAAATCTTCAGCTTTAGCACTTCTTGCGTAGGTGTAAGAAGTAAAGATTATTTCATCAAAAGTTTCATCAACCATCTTAATCATTGGTAGTAATTCTTTATCATGAGAAATTGAAATAACTGCTCTTACGTTTGGAATATTTAGCGATTTTACAAACTCCGTAATTCTAGATATACCATCAATGTTGTGTCCACCATCAATGTAGATAACCGGATCATCATTAATTTTTTCTAAACGTCCGACCCATTTAGTATTTTTCAAGCCATTATGTAAATCTTGAATTGATAGTTTTAAATCATCTTTTAACAGGTTAAATGTTTCAATAACTAATAATGCATTTTCAACTTGGTGAAATCCTAGTAAAGATAATTGATAATCTTGACCTTGATAAGTAAAACACGTATCTGATAAATCGCACTTTACGTTTTTTACTTCATTATATTTAGGAAATACAATTTGCGAATTGTGAATATTTGCAACATTTGTCGCAATCATCTTTAGATTTTCTTCTTTTAATCCGCAAACAACAGGGATATTATCTTTTACGATACCTAATTTTTCTATTAATATAGCTTCTTTAGTATTACCTAGTATTTGCATATGATCTAACGCAACATTAGTAATTATACTAACTATTGGAGTAATAACATTTGTTGAATCCAATCTTCCACCCATTCCCACTTCTATTACCGCATAATCTAAATTATTCAGACTTTTAAAGTAACAAAAAGCACATAGTGTGATGAATTCGAAAAAGGTTGGTTTTGGAAAATTATTTTCTTCAAGAATTGGATAAATTTCAATTACTCTATTGGCCATTTTCAACAAATCATCATCGTCAATAGGCTTAGTATTAAAAGCAATTCGTTCATTAAAACATTCAATATATGGTGATGTAAATGTACCTACATTGTAACCTTTTGCCATAAGAACACTAGTTAGCATTGCGACAGTACTACCCTTACCATTAGTACCCGTTACATGAATAGCTTTGAATGAACTTTCGGGATTGCAAAGTAGTTTGCAAAAATATTTCATATTGTCTAGATTAGTTTTTTTTGAAAAGCGTTTTTGAGATTGAACCCATTCAATAAATGACTTGGCATCAACAAAATAATTCATTATTTTTCAAGTCCTTTTAATACTTTTTCAGCTTCTTTTAATTGTTCTTTATAACTTGCAACATTATTTTTTTCTGCTTCTACTTTTTGGGCAGGTGCTTTCGCAACAAAGTTAGGATTATTTAGCATACCTTCACTTCTCAAAATGTCGGCAACTAATTTAGCAATTCTTGCTTTTAATTTAATTATTTCTTCTTCAATATTGATTAATTCTTTTAGTGGAATAACAACATTGACATTATCTAATACACTTACAACTGAATCATCATGTTCAACGTCTTTATCAATTTTTAGTGAAACATAATTAGTGAATTTAGCAAGATATTCTTTATGATGCAATAAGAAATTTCTTAAATAATTTGAAGAAGTTTCTATCGCAACATTAATTTTCTTACTCATTGCAACATTTTTTTTGTTTCTGACATTACGTATAGTAGTAATAATTTCGAATAATTTATCTGTTGCCATAATTTCATCATTATCAAATTCAATACCAGTTGGTTTTGGCCATTCACTTACGGTAATTGAATCATCATAGAAATTTTGATATATTTCTTCAGTTACAAAAGGCATAAATGGATGTAATAGTTTCAATATTGTTACTAATACTTTTGTTAAAATTGCACAAGTATTGCGTTTATGAACTTCATCACCTAACGCAAAATCAACTTTTGTCATTTCTAAATATTTTGAGGCAAAATCATCCCAAGTAAAGTTATATATTGATCTTGCAACTTCACCAAATTCAAAACTATCATATTTTGCGTCAGTGTCTTTAATTAATGCGTCAGTTTTTGCTAAAATCCATTTGTCTAAAGAATTTAAATTATTATAATCAATTTCTTCGCCTTGATAATTATTAGCCTCTAAATTAATCTTAACAAATCTTGATATATTCCAAATTTTGTTGATATAATTCCATGAAGATGCCATTTTTTCGTCTGAGTAACGTAAATCTTGACCTGGTGTAGAGTTAGTAGTTAAGAAATAGCGCATTGCGTCACATCCATATTGATTTATTAAATCAAATGGGTCAACACCATTTCCAAGTGATTTACTCATTTTACGGCCTTGTTCATCCCTAATTAAACCATGAATTAAACATTTTTTAAATGGACGTTTCCCCATAAAGTGGCGTGATTGAATAGCCATTCTTGCTACCCAGAAGAAAATAATATCATATCCTGTTACTAAGCAATCAGTTGGAAAATATCTTTCTAAATCTTTAGTATCTTTTGGCCAACCAAGAGTTGCAAAAGGCCATAGGGCACTTGAAAACCAAGTATCTAGAACATCTTCATCTTGAACCCAATCGTCTCCAGCTGGTTTTTCTTTTCCTACATATACTTCATCACCACGATACCAAGCAGGAATTCGGTGACCCCACCATAATTGCCGAGAAATACACCAATCTTGAATTGTATCTAAATCTAACCATGTGGTTAAAGTCTTATTAAATCTGCTAGGAATAAACTCTATTGGTTCATCACTTGCTTGCATTTCTAAAACATCTCTTGCGAGTGGTTCCATTTTTACAAACCATTGTTTTGATAAACGTGGTTCAACAATGACACCAGTTCTTTCAGAATGACCTACTGAATGAACCATTTTTTCAATTGATGGACATAAACCTGCATCTTGCAAGTCTTTAACAAGTTGTTTACGGCAATCAAAGCGATCCATACCAGCATATTTTCCCGCAAGACTGTTCATAGTACCATCTTCATTCATACAAATAATACGTTCTAAATTATGACGATTGCCTACTTCAAAGTCGTTGGGGTCATGCGCAGGTGTTACTTTAACAACTCCTGTACCAAAACCAATTTCAACATATTTGTCGCTAATAACTGGAATTTTTCTAGTTGTACCAGGAATATAAACTTCTTTACCAATATATTTTTGATATCTTTCATCATCAGGATGAACCATAACAGCTGTATCACCAAACATTGTTTCAGGTCTTGTTGTTGCGATTTCAAGTCCACCTTCACCATCTACAAATGGATAAATAAAGTGATAAAAAGCACCTTCTACATCCTTATATTCAACTTCAATGTTTGATAAAGCTGTTTTTGCTTCAACATCCCAGTTAATAATACGTTCACCACGATAAATTAAGCCTTCATTATATAATTTTGTAAAAACTTCCGCAACCGCATCTTGCATACCATCATCTAAAGTAAATCTCTCTTTAGTATAATCTAGTGACAAGCCTAAAGCAGCCCATTGTTTTCTAATAAATTCGGCATATTCTTTTTTCCAACTCCAAGCCACGTCAAGGAATTTTTCTCTTCCCAAGTCGTATCTACTGATGCCCATTGTTTTTAATTTGGCATCAACTTTAGCTTGTGTAGCTATTCCCGCATGATCCATACCTGGTAACCATAAAGCATCATAGCCTTGCATTCTTTTACGACGAATGATAATATCTTGTAATGTAGTATCACATGCATGTCCAATATGTAGTTTACCAGTTACATTTGGTGGAGGAATTACGATTGTATAAGGGATTTTAGTATTATCACCACTGGTGAAAAAGCCCTCTTTCAACCAATATTCATATTTTCCTTCTTCTACTTTCTTAGGATCATATTTAGTTTCCATTTCTGATTTTTTTAATCTAAACATTTTTTATCTCCTTTCATTAAAAAAAGTTTCGCCCCTATAAAAAGGACGAAACGAATTCCGCGGTACCACCTTAATTAGAACAATATGTTCTCAACTTAGTATTCGATAACGTGAATAAAACGATTTAGGCTAATGAACCTTTCTCACCTAAATAACTCCAAGGCTACCTTCTAAGCATTACTTCAAGTTTTTCACCAACCAACTTTTCTCTTTACAAGTGTTTGTGCTTATACTCTTCCTCTTCAACGTCTAAATTTACTATCATTATATCATTTATTCAATTAATAGTCAAAAGATTAAACTATAATTATTTCATATCACCAGGGAAGCGATAATCGCCTCTTGCGCCAAAACTAAATGAATAGTATTTAACACATTCAGGTGAAGCTAAACGTTTATATTGATTTTGTTTAAAACGTTTAATGAATCTATCATAGTACAGACTAGCTTCTGTTTCGTTAATTTCAAAAGTGTTTAGCAATAAATAAACAATTCGACTCTTTGAAGCGCCTTTTAAAAACATATGATACATTATGAAGTCATTAATTAGATATTTACCGATATTGTCTTCAGTTGCTTGATCAGAACCAGTTAATTCTGGTGAAATTACTGCACCATATACCTTAAGTAATTCACTTTTTACAAGAGGATATTTTCTACTAAAGTATCTAACCAATTCTTTAACTACCGTTTTAGGTAAATTAGCATTCAAGTTGTACATTGACATTTGGTCACCATTAAATGTAGACCAACCTAAAGCAATTTCACTCATATCGCCTGTTCCGAGCACTATAGCTCCATTTTTATTGGCAACATTCATTAAATACATTGTTCTGAGTCTTGCTTGAACATTTTCGTATGTAACATCTTTATTTTCTAAATCATGTTCAATAGTTTTCAAATGTAAGATAGCTTCTTTTTTTATTGAAATTTCATGAGCTGAAACATTTAGTTTTTCCATTAATTTATTGGCAATATTTTTTGATTTACTACCTGTTCCAAATCCTCCAAGCGCACCCGCTAGGGCTGAACTTTTCA
>ENA-UEQL01001480-UEQL01001480.1-human-gut-metagenome-genome-assembly--contig:-NODE-1480-length-16337-cov-47.238561_pt1 | contig 16337 bp, 22 predicted proteins | sample MGYA00242905_ERZ507926 | MGnify/ENA primary metagenome ERZ507926 (study PRJEB26167, sample SAMN06115531) | human gut metagenome | host: Homo sapiens | place: China:Henan | collected 2015-09-09...
ACAGACTAAATTATTCATGTCTATAAGTTTAGGACTATGATTGATTATATCATCATAAGTAATCGGCACTATATGATGTATCATTATTCGGTCATGCTTGGTATTTATGTCATAACCTTCTAAAGCCATATCGCATCCATTGTCACGTATGATAACATTTCTTCTAATCTTCTTCCATTCTTCTGACATGTAAAATTTTTGATTAAAATATCTATTTCCGCCGAAAGTGTTTTCACAAACATTAGAAAACAAACGTAAATAATCAAGTCTTTCGTCAAACGTTTTTAATACTATTAATTCGTTATAGTTCTTCATCTTCGCCTGAATATTTCGTGAAAGCTTCAATAGCTTTCAAATATAATTCTTTGTCTTCCCTAGAATCGTTTATGGCGTTTGTCTTGGCTGCTTTGAGTGCATTGTCTGCCTTCAGCGATTCCAACTCAAGCTGATACTTAACCGTAGCCAGTCTCAGATAATGAGTTATTATCTGAGAAGAGGCAGTTCCTTCTATAAGCTGTTTTTCAGCAGCATCCATCGCCAAAGATATCAAATGGTTTTCTTTTCCTTCTTGGGTTAAAAAGCTAGCTTTTTTATTAGCCAATATTACCGCCTCCTCCCATTTTGATTTTTAATTTTTTTATTTAACGTGAGTTGGTTATCTTAACTGATAGGATAACCGACCCATTTGTCGAATTTACGAGCGCTCTCTTTGTTACGACGTCGAACAGTCTTGTCTCTGGCTCCACTCCTCCATATATCAGATAAATACTTTGCGTCTTTATCTGATATAGGTAAAGCTTTATGGAAAGATACATCGTTATTATTAAAAAGTATTATCGACTCAATGAAATTTTGTCTTTTGTTATCACTACCGAATTTTACATCAAAATCATCGATAATCGCATTATAACCTTGGTCGCTTAAGTTTTTAAAGAAAGCGCGCTTAGCTTTCGAATCTTCCATGAAAGTTCCTACGAATAAAATGTATGCTCTATCTAATGCGTCGTCTTTTTCAATGTTTTTAACTTCATTTAAAAACTCTTTAACTAATTTATTTCTATAGACTTTTTCGCCTTTATCGATACCGGGTTCATCAGCTTTATACATCTCTTTAGCCTCGTCCTTAACCTTTAAACCGTCAAACGATTTAATAAACGCGTCCATCACTTTCTCATAAGAAGGTATAATTACATTCTTATTTAGTTTCATCGTTGCTATCTCACCGGTGTCATGATTTACCATTTCGACATGCAATCCTGCACCATCTAGTCCAGCACTAACAGAAGCGTAATTAAAAGCGTCAATTTTGTCAAGAGTAACATACATTCTGCGACCCGGAGTCTTAGTATGAAATTGTCCTTTTTGTTGAACTCGATATACTTCAGTGCCTTTATCGATTTTTATATCATTGTCTCTATCTTGTCCTAGAAACTTTCCATGTTTTCCTTTAGGATAAGGTTGATAACGTCTAATGCCCCACTTTTGTCCTTTTACGCCATGGTGATATATCTCATTATTTGTGCATATCATTTCTCATATATTTCACTTCGTTTTATACAACGTTCCGATTAAATTAGCTCCATTAATTGTGAGCTTAGTTTCAACTTTCGCCGGAACGATATTAGAGAAATTAGCATGGTTATTCACAAACATATTAAGAGCATATTCAGTTTTAGGACCATACTTACCGTCTTCTAAAAGACGCTTTCCGTTCATGTCATGATAATACATTTCATTCAGAAACTTCTGAAGTTTCTTTACGTCCTCGCAACTAATAGTTCCTTCTTTTCCAAAAATAATAGGTTCCATATTGTTCTCCTTCCCGTAATCATAGTACCCTATATTCATATCTACATCTCCGATAATACCGGTTACTTTTCCGACACCATACTGCCAAATATTGTAATCACCAGTGTATTTCGGTTTACCTGTAGTATATTCAGCCAGCCAAATATCATATTTCTTAACTACTTCAGCTGGAATCATATGCATAAGCCAATATCGAGAGCTGTACAGCATTGGTATGTATTTACCATCTGATAAGATGGTTTGACAAAACGCATCAATAATCTTGCCTCGCATCGCTAGACTCATATCTTCGAAATGTTTAGACTCGAAGTCAAACACAACAGGGTATGTTAACTTATATTGTGAACATTCTTTAATTACCCTTTTTGCCTCAGCCACAGCGTCGTCTATTGTTTTCGCTTTACTATAGACATACACACCAACAGGAATATCATTTGATATCGCGTTTCGCATGTTAGTGTGAAAACACTCGTCTACCCTACTCTTACCTTGTAAACACTTAATGAAGGCGAAATCTATTCCATATTCTTTTACTGCCTTCCAATTAATGTCACCTTGATAATGAGATACATCAATACCGTTAAGTTTTGTCATAAATATCAATCCTCATAAATAACTTCCAAACCATAAGCCTTCGCGATTTCATGTTCGATTTTGCAGCCGCGAGCTGTTTCCCATCCTTTTATAAAATATACAGCGTCACACTTAGACATCTTTTCTATTGATTTAGCTAAGTATGCTACAGGTTTATGTTTAGTATCCTCTGCAATGTAACCATCGTCAGTGTAGTCAGTGAAAAAATTATCAATCACATCGTAACCTAACGTTTTCAATGTGTGAATAGCCTTTTTTCTAGCCTCTATGATTTTCTCATTAGAGAGGTCTTTCATCGGTTGTGAAATCATTATTGTTCGTTTCATTTGTTATTCTCCTTTGTCATATTTCATTCAGATATTATAGTTTAACTAAAAACCTATCGTCATCAAAACTTGAAGGGATTCCATCAGTTACTGCTAGAGCAATGTTAACACCGTCAGTGTAGTGGTATCCTGTAACAACACGGATTCCCGCAAACCACTCGAAAGGTTTTGTAACAGTCCCGACAGCATCTGGGTCAGGTACAAGCTCCCACGCAAACCCCGCTGTGCCGCTGTATATCAGCTCCCATTTGAACCCGACTTTGGGCGGAACGGTCGGAGTTTCAGCCGTTGGAATAGATTCGATGTACACACGCATTTTGTCCTCAAGCCCCGCTGTCGGTATTTGCTGTTGTGCTGTAATAGCTTCCTGATATGCTGTTACCTCATCGGGCGTCATATCTCGAACTAAGCCGTTAATGCAGATTTTCATTTGCGTACTCCTAGTATAGTTATCGTTGTGCCAGTTGGCAGTGGTTTGCTTGTGCGTACATATCTTGCTTCCGATATTCTATAATAATCATAACTATTATATTGAAACTGTTGCGTGGTATTATTCGTAATCCCTACTTTCGCTGATTCTATCATGCTCATATAACAAATTCCGTTGTAAATCAGAGGATAAAAATCGATAAAAGCCCAAGATTCTGATTTATCGTTCCCACGTTTTATTAACGCCACGTTGTACGCAGGTCCAGTTGTGGTATTAGGGATAGCCAACGAAACATTGACTTTCTCGACGCTCTCAACTATTGGGAATGTAAAATAAAATCTCAAGCGACTAAACGAGGAAGCCATTGCTCCAATGTCGAGAATCGGAACAGATTCTTCTTCCAGTGTCGTTTCTGCAATCGTTTCCCATGCTTCCCCTGCGGCAATATCCACGGCTTCCCACGCAGTCGGTTTTCCGTCAGCGTCAACTGCTTTAACCTTGATGGTTTGTCCGACAGTCGCTCCTGTCACGCCGAGGGAGATGTCAGTGCCGCTTGGAATGTTGATGTCCTGCAAAGCATCATACACAGCTTTTGCCGTCGGTACATTTTTGTTTGTCGATTCTGAGTTTACTTCAGTGGTTAAACTTACGCTGTTTACTTTCAATAAAATCGATTCTAAAATATCACTATACTCTTCTTCAATGTGCGAGTTAGTTTCAAGTCCTCTCTTTATAGATGCCTTGGCAACGGTTGTGTTCCACTCTTTTTCTATTATACCGTTCTCAGTTACCTGTCTAGCACAAAATATAAATAAACAGTTGCCTCTACCAGCAGTTACTTTACCTTTCAATTTCCAAGTAAATGTTATGTTATCGCCATCCGCTAAAACATCATCTATCAAATACGAATCACGGTAACCTTTTGCATTCATATAGTTAATTCTGCATATGCATTTAGTTAAATCGAGATTGTCGCCAACTATTTTAGGACACGAGAACTCTATTCGTTGTATATTTTTGTCAAATTCAACACCAAAACACTCAGAATTATCTAAAAATATAATTTCTCTGGTATTTGAATCAATAGAACATTTCATTTTTAACCTCAATTACATATTTCTTATAATATTTTACAACTACAGACAAGAATTTATACAAGGAGGAAGACTTTTATTATGCATTGGAGGAAGATACATAAGGTTTTTCTTGTCTGTATGTGTAAAATATCATAGAAATATGGTACTTTTTATACACTTTTTCAGTATTTTTTTGGAAAAATATCCCTCCGGAGATTTTTCTAGGAGCCGCTCGATGCAAGGAGGGGGGGTTGTTTTTCAGACCCCCCCCGGGGTGATACAAACGACGCTGCTGTGGGGTAAAGATGCCTTTAAGTAGAAGAAAAAGTATTTGAAAGAAGAAAATAATGTATATAAACCGTTCTACTCCCGACTTTCGTCAACGAAACACTTTTGTTTACGTAACACAGTGGTGTACCTATAAGATTAAGATTTCTTCATACTAAATAAAACATTTTACCCCGTAACTGTATTCAGCGTCACAAAGAAATTGGCATTTAAAATTTTTTTAATTTTTTTCTAAATTTTTTAATTGTTTAAACGTTTTCTTTTTAATTCAAACAATAAACAATTCTTTTTGTTTTAATCAGACAAAACTATTTGCTAATTTGTTTTTGTTAATCGTTAAACGTTTAGCAAACTATGAAGTAAAAGACACTAGACTAATGAACCATTTTCGTCAAATAAAATTTCAGGAAATTCTTTCTGAACTTTCACATAAAAGTTCAAAGGGTCAGCATTGATTATCTGGTCGATGACCGATTCATTTATCCTTTCTGCTATAAAGTCTGGTAAACCAGATAAATTAGCATTATTCATATCTAATACCCTAGATACATACCCACATGTATTATAGTGATGGAGGTTATCGTATTGTAACCACTCATCGAAGTTATCGAATGGGTTCCATGGGTTATCGATAGTTGATAACCGAGAGTATATCATATTTTAACCCCCTTTTATTATATTTGATACGGTGGATGTTGATATTCCAAAGCGTTTAGCGATTTCCTTTAATGTATAATTGCTATTCGCCATGGCTCGAATGGCTGATTTACGGGCATCAGTGAGACCGTCATCTCCCTTGGGTCTAAGTTTTTCCCTTAGTACATCGGGGTCAGAATTGTCTAAAATTTTCTTTAGGTCATTTTCAGATATAGCCCTATTTTTAATCGCTTCCCATTCCCGGTCTGATATTTTTATATTTCTATCACTACGTTTTATAGACCCTACAAGCCCCCTATATTTAACCATAGTATTCTGGGAGAGCTTTTTAAGGTCTTTAGTAGGCATATCATTACCACCATGCTTGTCCTTATACGCTGTACGTATGCCTTCTATTTCTGAAGTGGCTAGACGGATAGCGGCACGCTCTCTAGGTCTATTCAGGAGTGCTGAATCCAATTTTTTCTTAAGAGATTGCACCTCCTCCGCATATTTAGATGTTGCGACGGGGTCTCTTTTCGCTTTCTCAGAGAATACGGAGTTTAGACGAGCCTGATTAGCTAGTGATTTTAGAGTAGATGCATAGTCGGCATACAGATTCTCCATTACAGTATTAGATGTAGAGATTAAAGTCCTCGGGTCATCCGTAGCAGCCATTTTAGTAATTTTTGTTTTCTTCTCGACCTCTTTAACCGAGATTAATTCACCAGTTTTGGGGTCGTACTTTTTAAATGTTGCAATTTGGTCAGGGTCTTCCTGCCATATTAGAGAACCTTCAGGTCTTGATGGGTCGTACCAAGGTTTTCCTTTAACATTAACTTTAGGGGAACCTTTTCTACGAGGAACATACTCGACGCTTTTAGCTCTTGTTAACAAAGTAGAAGCACCGCCTGTTTTTCCGTTATCTTTAATCTGATACCTGTCTTTTAAATCTTGTATATTATACTCGTAATAAGCAGCTTTGTAGTCCAACCCGTGTTTTTCTGCATCAATAACTACCATAGAGTATTTAACAGCACGTTCCAGCTCATCATCAGATGCTCCGAGAATCGTCATGTCACTAATTAGATTAGTTGCTACACCCATTTGCTTTTGGGTATCAAGCATACCTTTAAACTTTACTCCATTACGTTCATAAATCTTGGTGTCTCCGACTGTTTTAACCAAATTACCTTGGAATTTGTCTTTAGGGTCGAATCCCTTTAAACCAGCTAACGGTGCAGTCGATAAGATGTTAATCTTTCCTTTAGGGTCGTTTGTCGGAATACACATTACAGTATCTCCGTCAAAGTCTGCACCTGACAATCTAGCTGCAACTTCTGATGTTATACCAACAGCATCGATAGATGAAGGTCCAATAACTTTTTCACCTTCTTTATTACGGTTATTAACTGTTAGTATAGGTATTTCAAATGTTCCGCCATGAGGATACCTTACCAAAGCCAATTTAGTTCCGTTGTCATACCTAGGAGCATAAATTTCGTTGTTCCTAAGTGAGTTTATAGGAAGTATTACTTGATAGTGTTGGTCAGGAAACGCTGCCGCTTGAAGTGTTTCAGATTGCTTATCACACGATTCAGCAAATTTATTTAAATAATATCGTTTGACTTCTGGTACATCATACGACATTATCTCAGCCAATTCATCTTTTTTATCAGCTATAGCTAAATCGATTTGTTTTTTAGCTAAATATTTTGGTTGTTTAGATAAAAACTGGCTAGGAACTGCCTTTTTCCATTCTTCCCAGTCGCCTTCTTCTCTAGTTTTATTAATAGGAGAAAGTTTCTTTTTACCGTCAGAATCTACGTATTCATACTGACCATCAGCTTTAATCAAAGCTCCGAACGGATTGTTAGGGTCGTCTTCTTTTATACTTTTTAATACTTCATCAAACGATTTATTTGATGATTTATTGGTGTTAAATATTACATCAATACCGTCAGGCATATCTTTGCCATCAGCATAAACAGCCATTCCCTTAAGATATTTGTCTTTACCTACAAGAATACGAACCTGCGAATACATAGAGTTTCCGAGAGATAAATCTTTAACGCCTCTTCTTATTTCGATTACACCATCTTTTTGAATACCTTTAAATCCATCAGGCCCAACATCGTCAGCATATCGAATCATAACTCGCTTTCTATCAAGAGAAGCAGGATATTGGGTTTTTCTAAATGTTTGTCCACCGTCATCTGATGTATATTCCATTAACGAGTTAACATTCCCCCAGTCATTAAATATTTCTCGATGTTCCGTGCCCGGCGGACATGCAACTTTCATCGTAGTAAATTTTTTTCTATTAGTAGGTTGCTCTACTCGTCCACCATAGATTTCATAACCTTTTGATTTAAGTATAGTCAAAGCTTGATTCATTTTTTCCTGACTTATTCCAAGCTCTCGACATACATCAGTACCAACATCAACCATACCAACATCATCGATTCTATTCTTTATGAATTCAGCAGCATTCTTGGCCTGCAGCATTCTTCGTTTAGAATCAGCATCGAACAAAGATTTAACTGTCGACAACGGTATTCCGGTCTTTCTTGAAATTTCAGAGTCGTTAAGACCATCTTTTCTTAAAGACTCAACTCTGTAAACATCGTACAGACGTTTCTCGTCCTTAGCTATACCTATCTGACTCCTTAATTCAGTAGATTTAATACCAAGAACCTTTGCTATAGCATTATCGCCCGTATACAGCTCTCCGTCTTCGTCCGTGTATGTATATTTTTCTTTTCTAGCCTGTTTAATGAAGTCTAGAAAGTCTCCCGGATGTTTATACCAACCTTCATGTTGAAACGGATTGTCACCAGAGCCCCATGGATAACGCCCTGAACGACGAGGCATACCATAGTGCTCTATGTGACTTTCATTTTCATAAATATCATTGAAATCATATGATATGTTCATAATTACATAAACTCCTCATCATTTTTACGTAAGATATCATTCAAGTGAATTATCTTATCCATAATAGCCTTAATCTCGGCTGGATTAGGAATATCAATAATTACGTTGTCTGCCTGATATATCCTAAGCTCCATTTTTATTAAAAACGGGTCTTGTCCGTACTCTAAACAAAACAGAGCAGCGTATATTCTAAGCTGGTCTATTTTGGCCGGAGTATCACCAGTTTTCAAATCGTGAATACGAAGGACATTTTTATAGAAACTAATTGCGTCGGCTGTTCCATAAAAATACGGACTAAAATATAACAGTACTTCTGGGTCCATCCTATAGTCTATAGCATCGTTTATGTACTTGTATATGATGTTGTTCTTCCTATTAGCCTGACGAAGTTTTAATTCAATTGTTTCCTTTGCCCATGCGTGCAATCTAGTCCCGAGCTCAACTTTTTTTAAATTGTTGTAAACTTCTAGGGCTTTATCATCCGAATAATTTAACCACGAATATTTTGATGGTGAAAATAAACAGTGGCTTGATTCAAGATTTAAATGCTTGTTCCAAATCATTTAGTATCTCCTCTTTATTGTTAGGGTTTATAAATGCAGCGTAACTCATATCGTTCATCTTTTTAACGTAATATTCTTGATTAGGTTGTTTGTGAGATAACTCATTTTTCTTACATTCTAGAGCGAACCAAATATCATTGTATAAAATTAATAAATCCGGTATGCCCTGAATATAAGAGGCGTCGTTTTTTAAAACAATACACCCCTCGAATCGTTTCTTTAGTTCGGATATTAATTGGTTTTGAAATGCTGATTCTTTCATAAAATCTCCATAACTAAAAATATAAATGGTACTCGTGGTGGGACTTGAACCCACATGAATAAAATTCGACGGATTTTAAGTCCGTTGCGTATGCCAATTCCGCCACACGAGCAAAAAATATAAAGGAATGCTTCTAAAGTCATTCCTCATCTATTCCTATCATAAAAGGACTTGTTTTTCTCGTCACCCCCTTAACCGAAAAAACTGCTCGTGGCCAAAAACCCACTTTTTTTCGATAAAACTTTTTTATTAATAATATTAATAATAATAATCATAAAGAAAAAAAATGGGTTTTTGGCCACAGAAGCGTTTTTACCACCAAATAATATATTATTTTGCCCAAAAACACCCATTTTTGGCCTATTTTGGGCGTTTTTACCCCCAAATAATATATTATTTGCCTATTTTTCGTGCCCACTTTTTTTCCCAAAAGTGGGCAGAAAATGGCAAAAGTGGGCAGAAAACCCAATAATTTTGAAATATAAATATTACATTTTATGAGTATTTACCACTTTTGCCCACTTTTGCCCACTTTTATGCCCATTTTTTTAACAAAAAGTGGGCAGAGATTTTCACTAATTTATCATCGTCTACACCAAGTATCGTCATGTTTATTAAAGTAATCTTCAAGCCACATGATGCTCGATTCTACGACATCTGCTGGGTTATACTTGCCGCCGTCAATACTCTTTGGCATGGAACCATACAAAATTTTCAGATACTTAATTACAGTATTTTGATGATAAACAAGCCGGTCTTCAGGAAGTCTGCCGGTCATAGCTATTTTCAAATAATTAGCCGCTTCCCTGAGTAAATCCGTATAAGCGATAAAGTCATCTGGAATATCGTCCGGTTTAAAATTATCCATCATATGTTCGCTGATGAATTTAATAAAAACGTAGCATTCCTCTATGCTAATTCTCTTCTTCATTTTTCTCTAACTCCTCGTAACATTCTTTTGGTGTATCACCAGAACAAAAAAATCTATCGTTTACATATAACTCATAATGTCCATTTACTAGGATTAGTTTTGTGTTATACTTCATACGTTTATTTCGAAAATAACCTCCCAATTCCATGCATACGGATACACACGTTTTATAACATTATTAAGTTTGTCTTCATGCATCATTATTACCTGATGCTTAGATAATATCATATTATGGTTATCGTTTACGTTATTAATAATAACAAAACCACATTCATCATCTGAGAATAAGTTTAAAAAACCACTTAAGGTCACAACACGACCCTCCTTTCTAATCACATTTTGTATACCCGCAACTAGAGCACGTAATACAACCGTTCGTACGAAATACTGCGTGTTCTCCGCATTTAGGGCATTCTTCAAATATAGTTGGGCCGAAATTCGACCAAAGTTTTTCTTTTGCCTCTTTAACAGTTTTCATAAGATTTGTTCTTTTGTTAAACGGTAATTGTATAATCAAGTTCAGTTTTTTTCGACTCTGTTCTTCATCGAACGTGTCAATTAGTTTGGAATCTAGGCTCGAAATTTCAATCTTTTCGTTAATAGGTTCGTCATCCTCACAAATATCATCATTTTCAGGAACAATCTTCCCAAGTTCTTCCAATGCATATCCAACTGCGCACGGACACGACGAACCAATGGATACATCGTTCGTAGTCGCTCGTCTAACAGCGTAAGAAGGACATGTACCAGCTGATTTAAGTTGGTCGATTATTTTATACGACGGAACTCCTGCACGTGCTGCTAAACTTATAAGTCTAGATACAGCTACCATAAACGAGTTACATCCTCCTGTAGAACCCTTCGAAAGGAAACATTCCCGTAATTCCCCAGTGTCACGGTCATAAAAAGATTCCAAATGAAGCGTACCACAACCGGTTGTCAATGTCTTTTTAAGACCGTAACTATTATCACTAATTGGGATTACCTCGCCTCTCTTAAGAGTTGTCTTTGTGTCATCGACTTGTTCTTCAAAGACGTCAGAATTCTCTTCTTTTTCTTCATTGTCATTTGTCGTAAGTATTGCTGTTCTATAACAATTGTCCCTGAATACTGTTACACCTTTAAGACCGAGTTCCCATGCTGTAATATACAAATCATAAATATCATCAGGAGTAGCGTCCTCATTTAGATTTACTGTTGAACTAATCGCAGCATCAATAAATTTCTGCCATACGGATTGTACTTTAAGCCTATTGTAATACGGAATCTCATGTGCTGTAATTATTGATTCTTCTGATGATATATTCTCATCACTAACTTCAACACACTTTCCGTACTTACTAGCGATGACGTCTTTTATTACTTTAGGATATACTGTATACGTCGTATCTTCTCCGTTAAGACTTTTAGTTACACGATTGTAATGCGTTGCGAACAACGGTTCAATACCACCAGATACATCAAGCATCGTGGCTATACTACCAGTAGGAGCTACAGTTAGGAGTTGCGAATTCGCTAATCCGTATTTGTATATACTTCGGCAAAAATCTTCCGAAGGTTTTGTACCATATCGCTTGGTTCTAATAAAATTAAAAATACTATTATCTTCTGAAATATTTTCGAGTAAATTACGAATATAAGTCGTATTTAACAACCCCTCATAATCCAAGTCTACTTTTTTACTTGGACTTTCTATGGCTAGTTTATTACTTGTTAGGAGAGAGTAATATGCCATTATACTACCTATATCTTTTATAAATATAAAAGATTCAGGACTACCATAAGTTATCCCAAGCTTAATAAGCGCATCGGCGAATCCCATAATGCCGAGCCCTATTTGTCTCCAACGTTTTACTGATTCCGTTTGTTCACGCAGAGGATGTAAGTCGATGCCTTCATCTAAAACCTTATTTAAACTACGTACAGAAATATCAATAGCTTCGATAAAGTCGAGATAGTCAAAGATATACCTATTATAGTCATTATTCCATTTACAGAACGCAGACAGATTAATAGCACCAAGCAAACAGCTTCCGCCAGAAGGAAGAGGTTCTTCTGCGCAAGGATTAACACCACCATATTTAAATCCGGGTTCGTTACTAAGCAGACCTCCTCGACGTATGTTATCCCAGAATAAAATTCCGGGCTCACCGTTTTCCCAATTATATTTACTTAACTTCATCAACAACGCGTTTGCGTTTATCTTTTTGCCAGACATATCTTTTTCGGTCTTAGTCTCGGAATCGTACATACTACGATTAAATATCAATTCGTAGTTCTCTTCATTCGTGTCTTCTTGCACCTTACGCATAAACTCATCATCGACTCTTACAGACAAATTTGCATTGTTGATTTTGTTAAGGTCTCGCTTAACGTCAATAAATTCCAAAATATCAGGATGATTAGACGCCAATGACATCATCAATGCTCCTCGACGTCCGTTCTGTCCGATTATTTCAGTTGTCTTATCATACAGCTCCATGAAAGATACTACACCACTACTTGATTTAGCAGCGTTGTGAATAGCCGCACCTTTGAACGAAAGCTTACTAAGGTCTATACCACAGCCACCACCGTACGAGAACGTACGTGCGAGTTTCTTAGCCGTGTTAAAGATAGATTCGAGATTATCTTCAGGTGGTGAAATCACGTAACAATTGCTGTATGTCTTTTTGGAAGTCACAGATGCATTATTACGGTTAGCGAGTATACGACCTCCGAAAAGGAACTTCTTGGATTCGATGAGTTTAGCCAATTGAATATCTCCGCCAGTTACGTCGTACAACCATTCGTGGTATGTTCTACCATCGGCGTATTTCTTCTTCCAAATATCAAGTCCAAGAGTGTTGTCTTCGCCAAGCCATTCTTTTTCGTTTTTGTAGACGGTTTCAAAGTTTTCCATAATTACCTCCTTATATATTAAATAAACGATATTGTTTTTTATTTTTTAAATCAGAATCGCGCACAGCGTCACAAAACGCGTTAACATCATCGAGAGTCATGTTAATAGCAGTTAAACCTCTTGTTTTACAATCCATGAAAATCTTCGGATTAATATAGATACCCTTTTCACTAATTGAAAGTTCATACGTTCCGTTAGTACGCTCACGAATATATACCGTATATACGCCATTAAGAGTGCAGAAACGATATTCGAAACGCATAAGATTACCTCCTTAATTTGTGTCGTGATTTTTTATTGCTCTGAAGAACTCTTGAACATCGTCCCACGTCAGGTTAATGGCCATAGAGCCTTTTACATCGCATTCTTTAAACCATTTTGGATGAATGCAAATCCCTGCGTTGTCGTATATCGCGAGTTTATACAGACCGTCATCACATTCGAAATATTCTATTCTATACCAACGACGAGGTGTGCTAATTACTTTTTCCATTATAATTTCCTCCTTATTTTAAAACAGTTTTTCCAAACAATATGAAAATCAAGTAGTATACTACAATGATAATAATAGATGCGAGAAGAGAGAAGAATCCGAATATATATCCGGTAACTGCAAATATAAATGGTGACATCAAAAGTAAGAACGCCAATAAGCTTGAAAGACAGTCGAATATTTTACGACTAGTAGAATTGTTCGGACACGACAACTCTATCCTATGAAAGATACCGATAAATATAAATGTTGCGAAAAACGCAGCAACAAAGAAGATTAAAAATTTTTCCATAATAATAACCTCCTATTTAGAAAGAAATTGCCTAATGACCGCTGTTATAATTAAATACACAACTATAATTATTAACGACGCTATCACGGTTATGAAATTAAACAGACAACCGGCTATAGCAAATATAAAAGGAGACAACCAAACAATATTAGCCATAACGGTTGTAATTACATTGAATATTTTTCTTGATGTTGAACCATTAGCACAAGACAGTTCTATTTTATAAAAAATTCCAGTGAAGATAAACGTAAACGCCCATGCAGCAATAAAACCTAGAATGAATTTATCCATTATAATTTCCTCCTCCATTTTAACCAATAATTCCTTTTGCCATAAGCAATATACCAACGAAAGTGCCTCCGTGTATTATAAACCACGCGACATACCACGGAATTGAGTACCTCGGTCCGTCATATATCCAACTGTGAGTTCCAATAGCTAAAAATCCAAAACCGAACAACATTCCTGCTAAAAGCAAAATTTCTATCATATTTCTTCCTCCATTTTACTATATGTACTTAATGTTCAATATCAGTATCAATGCTAAGCAGAGTGTTCCAATACCCATAAGAATTCCCATGATTATAAAATATAAAAAACTCTTAGGATTTTCTATAGAAAAGATACCAGAGCGCCAACAATAACCATGCATCCATACTAAACAGCTTACGAAAAAAGAGACCAAAACAGTCACGATTATTAAATATAAATAATTCATACTTAAGACACCGCTGTATCAATTGCGAAAAGAATGATAAACGTTATAACTGCGGCGATAATCCCTACGACAAAATATAAATATTTCATAATTTCCTCCATTTTAATAATTACTTCATATAGAAGACACAACTGCACCGATTGTGCAAACAGTGATAAAGGCTATGAAAGCGACAATAAATCCTATGATAAAAAAATATAAATAATTCATTTTCCCCTCTTTTTAATTAGACTCTTTTCATTGAAGTTTTTCTTCTTCGATAAAGCTGAATTTATGGCTATATCTATAATCGATTTAGTTTTTATATGATAAAAATATAAATCGACAAAACTTGTATTCAAACGGTCTATTCTACCAGCTGATTGTACCATGACCTTATAAGAGTAATTTGGACTAAAAAACACAATCGTATCTGTATCGGTACAGTTCCACCCTTCAGCTCCAGCTGTGTATTGAACTAAATAAACCCATCTTTTAGACGTAGGTATACTATCATGTTTGTGACCATTCCATTCAGCTATAACCGTATCTTTTAAGTACGTTATTTTTTTAAGTCGTTCTAGTTCATAATCGAAATTGTAAAATATAATTAATCGATTGTGTAACTTCTGAATTTTTTCAACTTCACGAGATTTGTTGTCGTTATCATTGACTATTCGTCTAAGAGTGTAACATAACGAGCTAATCTGCTCAATCGGTTTATTATTGAAAATATCCCATCTGTTTCGCATTACATATCTGTACTTAGTTACATCGTATTCACAGAAAACGTTTATATGATGTTGGGTTGTTTTTCGATTGAAGTTCATCGGAACAAGAATCTTGTCTTTGTAAAATATCAATAACCCTTCATCAATGTATTTTTCTATCTTAGGGTATTTCGAAAATTTACTAAAAACAGCATGTTGATGCAAGAATTCCGTTCTGTTTTTATAGAACCCATTTGCAATAAACACTGGAATATAGTCTTCCCAAGAATCTCCCGGTGTAGCAGAGAGGAGAATCCATTTGTTTTTTTTAGTTATTTGTAGGAAGCATTTCACCCACTCGCCATGTCCAATAACTCTCTGTTCGTCAAATATAAAGAACGCATCTTTAACATCAACATATTTTTTAATGTTGTTCCATGAATCTACTTTAAACGTATATTCTTCTAATCCGCCATGTTTTTGTATGTCGGATTCCCACTCATTAGTGTCGCGTTTTCGTGCTGTAGTAATAATGTATACATCTAAATATCCATGTAGTTTAGCGTAGGCAAGAGCAGTTAGTGACTTTCCTGAACCAACGCCACCGCACAAAATACATCCATTATGCATTTTAGACAATGCATCTTTTTGGTATTCTCTAAGTTCCATATATCCTCTCTAAAATATAAAGAATCTAGTTCTATTTTACGCATCGGAACTAGAAAGCGACGGTCAGCTCGCATAGTGGGCATTGTTAAGAGGCATACGAGAGTAAATGACTAGCGCTACTTGTCACCGGCGTTGGCTACGCTGACCCCAACGTCTAATCTTTATTGAATTGATATTACCCTTTAATCTTGATTAAAAAGGTAAATCATTATCATCAGAATTATCAGAAGAACCATTTTCGTTAGTCTCCATCATCATTTGCTCAAATCGGTCGATTTGCTGGTAAACTGTCATACCGCTGAGATATGCAGTCTGACCACTCTCGCCGTTAGGACGCTCCCAATGATACGGCCTAATATCCAAGTCAACCGACTCAATTCTGATAGAATCCAATGCAGAAACAAGATTCTCATCGACTCTTGTCTTTTTATCACCGGATTTAAGAATTATAGTAGGCCCCCACTGATTAAATTTCAGCTTAACCTTAAGATATCTGAAGAATTCTCCGACTTCAACTCCTGAAGGTTTAACTGTAGGAGAATATCCATTTTGTCTAAAGAAATTAACAGCGGCATCATCAGGAAGTACCAGACAGAAATTTCTATCACCTTCCTTGTTGTAAAGACCCGGTTTTCCACTAAAATTCTTAAATATAATTCTAGCTCCGTTTATTTCTATTGTTTGTCCGTTAATTTTGCATTCCATATTATTTTTCCTCCTTT
>ENA-UEQL01001481-UEQL01001481.1-human-gut-metagenome-genome-assembly--contig:-NODE-1481-length-16310-cov-6.460112_pt1 | contig 16310 bp, 17 predicted proteins | sample MGYA00242905_ERZ507926 | MGnify/ENA primary metagenome ERZ507926 (study PRJEB26167, sample SAMN06115531) | human gut metagenome | host: Homo sapiens | place: China:Henan | collected 2015-09-09...
ATCCTTATTAAAAACAGTGAATATTTCAACTCTCACTCTGTTTATCGAGAAGATTTGGTTAGCAAGCGAGAACAGACCGAGAACTTTACTCAAGGACTGTCCCGCAAAAGCTGGGAGGAGTTTTTATATGAAGTTTTCAGATGACCCCAGTTAATTAAAACCGTTTATTCCTGAAAGATTCATTTTATTTCATAAACTCTTCGCATTATCAACACACAAATTACTTCAAATATTTAGCTAACAAATCATCTAGTTCCTGTCCTTTCAATTTCTCACCTATAATTTTATTATTTCCATCTAAAACAAAAATATGAGGAATTCCAGTGACACGATATGCTCTTACAGCCTTCCCATCCGCTCCTTGTAAATCACACGCCTGAATCCACTCCAATCCATCCTCTTTTACAGCCTTTCTCCAAGCTTTCTCATCAGTATCCATGGAAACACTTATCATAAGCAAATCCTTATCTTTATACTTTTTATAAATCTCAACTAAATGTGGATTTTCTTTCCTGCAAGGTCCACACCAAGAAGCCCAAAAATCAATAATTTTAATTGTTGCAGATTTCCCGTATAAATGAACAGAATCACCGTCTAAAGTCGGAAGTTTAAAATTGGGAGCATAGGCTCCAACTTTAACCTCACTTAATTTTTTATACCGTTTATCTATCACTTGTCCTTCGGGTGTATGTTTCATTTCTTCGCTCAACATGTCAAATTTCAATTTCAGCCGTTCGTAATTTAAATAAGAATGTCGATAAAAAACTAAATATAATCCCAAAATATTATCTCTATTTTTCTGTATATATTTAGTCAATATGCGGAAGCAATTTTTGCATTAGGTTGTGAAGCATTTATATTTCTATTTATCATTTGGCTTATAATAAGCCAGTTTGTGGTAGGAAAATTATGGCACAAATATGTAAAGCTGTATAAAAGCGGTGAACATCCAAATGTTATAAAATTTGATTTGTTCGGTTAATTTTAAAAGAAATAATGTGGAGGACTGAGTAATGAATATAGTTGGATGTATTCTATTTGTAATTGCAGGAATTATAGCTATAAAAGTTTCTGGAGTTACAAAGAAGCAGGGATTAAGCGATTATTCAAAATGTAATACTGCGATCGGAAAGGTTACACATACAGAAGATAGTTGTGGGGACAGATGGGATGATTTGGCATTTAATTTCTGTCACAATTTAATAACAAACTTATACAGCACTTTACAGACCTTTACAGACTGTATAACACCAATATTCATGAGAAGATTGCAGAACAGAAGAAGCGTGAAATGCAGAACAATGTCGAATAATGCTGATAGAGGTCGCAATTTGCGACCTCAAAGCATAGCCATCCGGGAAGCTGGGTGGCTGTTTTGCATATTGAGTGAAAGAAGGTGAGAACATTGAAGATAAAGAAAGTGGATGACAAGCCAATGGTCATTCACACCAAGGAGAAAGCTAAGATTCATGCCCACGAGCCAAAGGGTGCCAAGATTAAAGGCAGCAACATCTATACAGTAGAGAGAGGTCCTAAGACTATCGGTGCAAAGGGATCTGATGATAAAAAGAAGTCCTATCGCAAGAGCACCATTCATCAGTCAGAGCCGAAGAATAAGGGATTATCAAGATTTAAGCGAAACTATAGAGAATCCAACACTTCCATCAAGACCATAGAAACCAGGCTTTGAAAACAGAAAATTAGCCATGAAGCACGTTACTTGCGGGGAGGCAGCTCGGTAAGCGCTTTCAGTTGGTTATAGGTCAATTTCCCGTCAACATACAGGTCACGCACCTGTTCCGTATGGGCCTTCCACTTCTGAAATTCTTCATCCGTGTAGACAGTCGGGGCACGGCGTACCCGCATATCATATGCTTTGATCTGCTGCCGAATCAGTTTCAAGCCTTTATCGGCGGCAATTTTCTTTTCATGCTTCTCTTTGACTGCGAGTTCTTTGCAGCTTTTTCCGGTATCACCGACTGACCGATCACAATAAAGAGCTTTGGAAGAGAACGGGATAAAGTAACGATGACAATATTCACACTTTTTCAATTCAATTCCTTGCTCGACCATCTCCAGCAGCTCTGTCAGCAGCGTCGCACCCAAATCGTCCGAGCCCTCGATGCGGGCAAACCGGACGGACTTTGGTGGCGTCGAAATGCGGTCTGCCGCCAACACCGGATCAAAATTCTGCTCATCTACATACAGCTTTCGTTCTGCGCGCATCTTCAGGTCCAAACCGGCGATCGCTGTGGCAGCTTGAAAATCGCGGCTCATATAGAGCGCCAAACGCTGCTTGGCGCTCAACTTAGATCTGTCCGGCACGAGCACGGCATCTGCAAAGGTGGAAAGTTCCTTTTGCAGTTTCTCAAAACCTTCCATGCGTTCATCAAGCACGTCTGCCAGCTTTTCTTCAAAAAAGAGGGACTGCACAAAGCGTTCCCCAAAAGGGTGAATCGTGCTCAGCGCATTTTTGATCTCGGTAATGGCTTGATTTTCCATCATGGGCGTTGTTCGCACCAGTAATTTCGCCCGTAAAGAAGCGAAATCTGTGGACAAAAAGGCAATAAGGGTTGTCCCGAGACGATATTCCACGGGCTTGAAATCCGTTTCTACATATTCCTTTTTGGGGCCAAAACTCAAGCAATACAAGGCTCTCAAGGCTTTTCCTCCATTCGTGGACACAGCTCCGCATCGTGTGTGGTAAATCATTTGTCACGCGAATAGTTTACCACATATTGAAATCTCCGTCAACGCTTGCTATCATTTTTGTGGAAGTTGAAATTCGATGCAAACGATCTTCCACAAAATTGAATGACCGCCGGAGCGTTTCTCTTTCGGGGAAGCAGGCCATGACCGTCTGATGACGCGAGCGTGCCAAGGAGCAGAAATTGAGTTTCCGTCAGGCAGGAAACCGCTTCCGGGAAAACGGCAACAAGTTCACCGGTCTCTCCGCATAGTTTCAAGGAAAGGGGGGAGCAGGATGGCAAGCAAACCGGAGCTGCTGCATAATCAGGCGGCAGACGAGATCGGGCAGGACTTTCTTTTCGCATACCAGCGAGCCGTCCTGCTCGCCTTGCAGCGGCAAGGCTTCCTTAACGAAATGCAGTATAGGAACTGCGTACAAAAATTAGAAGATCAAAAAAGAAATACAAGAAAATCAAAATCTGTAAAGGAATAGTGCCTTTCAGTATTCGCACAATTGCAAAGACACATTCTGTATCGTATGATACCACGAAAAGGAGGGATTTTTATGTTACAAGTAGCAGCGTATTGCCGTGTATCCACGGATAAGGAAGATCAGGCGAACTCGTTTGAAGCGCAGCAGCGGTATTTCCGCGAGTACATCCAGCGTCAGCCGGATTGGGTTTTGCAGGGCATCTATGCCGACGAGGGCATTTCCGGCACATCGACCAACAAGCGCGTGGAGTTCAACAAAATGCTCCACGCGGCGGAGCTGGGACAGATCGACCTGATCGTGACCAAGGAGGTCAGCCGTTTTACCCGCAATACGGTGGACGCACTGCAAATCACCCGCGAGCTGCGTCGGCGCGGCGTCGGCGTGCTGTTTCTCAATGACAGTCTGGATACCCGCACCAACGATGGGGAGCTGCGGCTGACGATCATGAGTTCCTTCGCACAGGACGAAAGCCGAAGGACCTCTGAACGCTCCAAATGGGGACAGATGCGCAGCATGGAGAAGGGCGTCGTTTTTGGCGGCTCGCTGCTGGGTTACGACGTGATCGGCGGCAAAATGACCGTCAACCCGGGGGGCGCGGAAGTTGTCCGGCTCATCTTTCATAAGTACCTGCAAGAGCGCAAAGGGTGCAGCACCATCGCACGGGAACTGCGGGAGGCTGGTATCCTCAGCAGCAAGGGCAACTGTCTTTGGTCGTCGGCCACCGTGACTAAGATTCTGAAGAACGAAAAATACTGCGGCGACCTGATCCAGAAAAAGACCTACACACCGGACTTCCTGACCCATGAGAAGAAGTACAACCACGGCAAGGAACCGCTGATAGCGCTGAAAGACCACCATGAGGCCATCATCGACCGGGAAACTTGGCAGGCGGTGCAGCGGGAGCTGTCCCGCCGTAACCGCGCAACAGGCTGCGGCGGACACGGCAACCGCTATCCGCTTTCCGGCAAAATTCGCTGCGGCGAGTGCGGCAAGAGCTTCTCCCACCGCACCAAAAAGCGGCAGGACGGCAGCTCCTATTATCGCTGGTGCTGCTTCACCGCCACCAACGAAGGCCTGCGGCGCACAGACGGCGCGGGAAATACCATCGGATGCAGCGTCGGGCGGCAGATCCGGGATGACATCGCCATGGACCTTCTGCGGCGCTCGGTGAACGACGTGACGCTGGATAAGAAAGCGATCATATCGAATCTCGCCCGCATTGTGGAAAGCGTTCTGACGTCCGGTGAGGACAGCGGCGAGCAGGAGCTGCGGCGGCTGGAGCTTGAGCTTGAAAAGCTGCAAGCCCGCAACGACACCATCCATGACCGCTTTTTCGATGAGAGCATCACCAAGGCTGACTATCAGCGCGCCAAAGCCCGCTGTGAGAATGAAATGAACCGGGTGCAGGAGAAAATTGCCGCGATCAAACAGCGGCAGACGCTGAACACCGACACGCAGACCCTAAAGCCGGACATTCGCGCCGCCATCACGGGAATCGTCAGCGGGCGCACGGCGGACGACGACTTTTACGGGCATCTCCTCCAGCAAATGACCGTGTACCGGGACGGCAGGGTAGAGGTGGCACTCAATCTGCTGCCCGCCAAATGGGTCTATGTGCTGGACGGACTGGAAAAATACCGCGCCAAAATTGGGGGCCACGACGCTTCCTCCGTGCCGACCACGGTCAGCAGTCCGGCCACGACGATGGACAGGCCGCTCATCGCGCCCTCCACCTCGCCAATCTCGATGGCCTTCGCCGTGCCGAGCGCGTGCGCGGCGGAGCCGATGGCTACGCCCTTGGCGATCGGCTCGGTGATGCGGAACACGCGGCAGACGGCGACGGCGATGACGTTGCCGAGGATGCCGGTAATGATGATCATGGCGACGGTCAGCGTCACATAGCCGCCGAGCTCCTCGGAAACGCCCATGCCGATGGCGGTCGTGATGGACTTCGGCAGGAGCGTGACGTACTCCTCATGCAAAAGGCGGAAGGCGAGGCTCAGCGCCAGCACGCTGCACAGCGTGGTGAGCACGCCCGAGAGGATACCGGCGAGAATGGCCCTCCAGCTGCTGCGCAGCAGCGCGAATTTCTCATAGAGCGGGACGGCGAGGCACACGGTCGCCGGCGTGAGCAGGTAGCTGAGGTACTTCGCCCCGGCGTAATACACCTCGTAATCGATGTGCGCGGTGACGAGCACAAGGATCGTGACGATGACAGAGAGGAGCAGGGGATTGAAGAGCGCCAGACGGAAGCGCCTTTGCAGTACCACGCCGAGCCCGTAGGCAAGCAGGCTGAGCGAAACGCCAAAAAAGACGGAGTGTTCAAAAAATTCCATGCTCATACCTCCTTGCCGCGGCGCAGGAAGAACTGCGTGACGCGGCCCGAAACGACCATGACCAGCACGGTCGTGATAACGGCGATGACGAGATAGGCGAAGAGCTTCGCGCGGATGATGCCCCACGAGGTCATCAGTCCGGTGGCAGCGGGAATGAACATCAGCGGCATGATCTCGATGAGAAAGAGCGCCGTATCGCGCACGTCCTCCAGACGGAAGACGCGCAGCTGCAGGCACAGGAACATCAGCACCAGCCCGTAGATGCTGGCGGGCACGGGGAGGGGGAGCAGGTAGTTGAGCGCTTCTCCGGCAAAGGAAATGAGGAGAATGATGCCGAATTGCTTGACGTATTTCATAGGCGGCCTCTTTCGGGAAAAATAGAACTTGATTATAGGCGCGGCGGGGAGGAATGTCAATGCGCCGCGCAGCTTTTCTCTCAAATGAAAAGAGACCGCCCCGCGGGGCGGCCTCTTCCTGTTGATTCCGTATAGCTCACACGCCGCTTGCGCCGTAGTTGGAGAGCACGCGGGCGGAGGGGTCCTTGACGTCGCAGCCCTCCCAGTCCTTGTTCGGCATCCAGAAGTCCTTGACCATCTCGGCCTGCCCGGGGTAATACTTCTCGAACAGCTCGCGGTAGAGCAGGCTTTCCTTCGTGAACGGCGTCGCAAAGGAATACTGCTTCCGCTTTTCCTCGTACTCCTCGTCGGTGTACAGGCTCTCGGCGTATTCCTTGAGATCGTCCACCATCGAGTGGCCGACGGCATCGGAGAAGGCGGCCTTCTGCCGCCAGAGGATATCCTCGGGCAGGATGCGGTCGGCGGCGAACGCCTCGCGCAGCAGGTACTTGCCCATGTGGTAGCTGTTGACCTTGAGCTTGGGATCAATGCTCATCACATATTTGACAAAATCGAGGTCGCCGAACGGCACGCGCGCCTCGATGGAGTTGACTGCGATGCAGCGGTCGGCGCGGAGCACATCGTACATATACAGCTCGTCCACGCGCTTTTTGGCCTCCTGCTGGAATGCCTCGGGCGAGGGTGCGAAGTCCGTATACTTGTAGCCGAAGAGCTCGTCGGAGATTTCGCCTGTCATAAGCACGCGCACGTCGGTCTGCTCGTGGATGGCCTTGCAGCACAGGTACATGCCCATGCTCGCGCGGATGGTGGTGATGTCGTAGGTGCCGAGCATGGCCACGACCTCCTCGAGCGAGGCGAGCACCTGCTCGCGCGTCATGATGACCTCGGTGTGCTCGGCGCCGATGAAGTCGGCGACTTCACGGGCGTACTTGAGGTCGATGGGGTCAAGGTCCATGCCGATGGCAAAGGTGCGGATCCTCTTGCCGAGGAGCTTGGCGGAGATGGCGCAGACAAGGCTGGAATCCAGTCCGCCGGAGAGCAGGAAGCCGAGCGGCGCGTCGGCGTCGAGCCGCTTTTCCACGCCTGCGATGAGCTTCTCACGGATCTTTTTGCATACAGTGTCCAGATCGTCCCTGGAGTATTCCGTCACCGTGGTGAGGTCGGCGTAGCGGACGAATTTGCCGTCGGCGTAGTAGTGACCCGGCGGGAAGGGCATAATGCGCCCGCACAGACCGACGAGGTTCTTCGCCTCGCTGGCGAAGAGGATGCCGCCGTCGGCGAGATAGCCGTAGAAGAGCGGGCGGATGCCGATGGGGTCGCGCGCGGCGACGAGGCGGTCGGCCTTGGCGTCATAAATGATCATAGCAAACTCGGCGTCGAGCTTGGCGAACATCTCCACGCCGTACTCGCGGTAGAGGGGGAGAATGAGCTCGCAGTCGGACTCGGACGCGAAGGTGTAGCCCTTGGCCTCCAGCTCCTTTTTGAGCGGACGGAAGCCATACAGCTCGCCGTTGCAAACCGCCATGTCGCCGCCAAGGCGGAAGGGCTGCATCCCCTCCTCGTGCAGGCCCATGATGGCAAGGCGGTGGAAGCCGAGCATACCGCGGCCGGCCTTTTCCATTCGGCTCATGTCGGGACCGCGGGAAATGGTGCGGTCAAAGTAAGGACGGATCTCCTGCTCCGTCAGGGTGGGGGAATCAAAACCGATGATAGCGCACATAAAAAGCACCTCCAGATAAAATAAAGCAGCGACGTCCTGTAAATTTTAGGACGAATCGCTGCGTATCCGTGGTGCCACCTAATTTGCCGATCCAAGGACCGGCCCCTTTGCGGGGTTCCAACAAACCCCTGTGCCTTAACGCCGCACGCCGCGTCTTTCCTACCGGGCCGAAGCCGTTCAGATTGCTGCTCCCGAGTGTTATTCGCATGGCCTCTGTGTATCGGGCTCCCACTGTCCCCGACTCGCTGTGACCGAATGGCGCATGGTACTTGTCTCGATCGTTGCATTTCGCTTTATTGGATTGAATGAGTGAATTATAGTCTTGCGGGAGCAAATCGTCAATATTGCAGATACCCAACGTTTTGCACAAAATTTTTACAAATTTTCGGCTGTTTGCATAAAAAGGGCGGCCTGCCTTGGCAGACCGCCCGAGAGAGCATTTTTACTTGTGCAGCAGGGGGGAGAGCGGCTTGTAGATCAAAAAGCACAGCGCCACGTCGAGCAGGCCCTTGAAAAATGTGAAGGGCATATTGAACACGAGCAGACATTCGAGCAGACCGTCGACCGAGGGACGGATGGCCTGGTACATCCCGATGATGGTCTCGAGCGGCAGATGATAGCACACGACGTAGGCAGGGTAGACCACGAAGTAGTTCAGCGGAACGGAGAGCGTCGCCATGAGCAGCGTGCCGATGACCGCGCCGAGCAGCGCGCCCCGACGGGACTTGTTGCGCTGATAGACAAAGCCGGCGGAGAAGGCGAACACCGACCCCATGAGGAAGTTGAACAGCTCGCCGACGTAGGCGGACGAGGTGCCGTGCAGCACGGCGAAGAGCAGGTTCTTCAGAAAGGCCACCACCACGCCGTAGACGGGGCCGAGCGAAAACGCGGCGAGCAGCTCGGGAAGGTCGGAGATGTCGAGCTTGACGAAGGCGGGGATGAGCGCGGGGATGGGAAATTCGATGAACATGAGCACAAAGGCGACGGCCGAGAGCATGGCGGTGACCGTTACCTTATGCGTGCGGCTGCGGCCCGCGGCGCGGGCGGAGGGGATGGCGTTGACGTTGGGTTCGGACATGAAAAAACACTCCTTTTGTTCATTTTCCTTGAAAGAACGAGTCTTCCAAGGTGCATGACGCAAAAAGAGCGAGGGAATTGCGTGGTAACAGCGCGCAGCACATCTTCTCTCATCCGGACTGTGACCGTCGGTTCCGGAATCGCACCGGATCGTGCGGCAAAATTGCCGCTTGCGGACTATACCGCCGGTGGGGAATTTCACCCCGCCTCGAAGACCTGTATTTCAAGTTTGGTTAAAGCATAGCACAGCGCTGGAAAAAATGCAAGAGGAAAAACAACACTTTACAAATAAAAACGAATGTTCTATAATAAAAAGAAAATAACGAGGGGAGGAATGCGTGTGCGCGGAAAACCGGTGAGCTGCTGCTTCACGGGCCACCGCCCGGCGAAGCTGCCGTGGGGGACGGATGAGAGCGACGAGCGCTGCCTGCGGCTCAAGGCGCGGCTGCGTGAGGTGATCGCACGCGCCGTAGAGGACGGCTACACGCACTTTATCTGCGGCATGGCGGAGGGCTGCGACCTCTACTGCGCCGAGGCGGTGCTGGCGCTGCGCGAGCGCCACAGCGAGGTGACGCTCGAGGCGGCGATCCCCTGCCCGACGCAGGCGGACGGCTGGAGCGCGGCGCAGCGCGAGCGCTACCGCCGGATTCTGGAGCAGTGCGACTATGAGACGATGGTGCAGGAACGCTATACGCGCGAGTGTATGCAGCGGCGCAACCGCTACATGGTCGACCATTCCGACCTGCTCATCGCCGTGCACGACGGCCTGCCCGGCGGCACGCGCTACACCATCGAATACGCCCTGCGCCGCGGCGTGAATATCATCGACGTGCCCATCGAGGAATAGAAAAAGGACGGCTCAAAAGCCGTCCTTTTCTGTTTTCTTTATACGTCGAACACGCCCATAATGGCGATGCCGACGACCACGAGAGCAATCATCGCGTAGTGCTTCCACGAGAGCTTTTCCTTGAGGAACAGACGGCTCCACAGCACGCTCGCCGCGCAGTAGGAGCTGATGATGGGCGCGGACATGGCAAGGTGCTCGGTGTCCGCGATGGCGTAGATGTAGGCGAACTGACCGGCGGTCTCGCAGACCGCGCCGAGGTACTTCGGCGCTTCCTTTTTGGGAATAAGGCGGTCCCTGCGGATCAGCACGACGTAGACGAAGCACACCACGGCGGCAAAGAGGAAGGTCAGCTCATAGGCACAGTTGGCGGAGGCTGCCGCTTGCTTGGCGCATTCGTCTAGTGTGGCATACATGCCGCTGTCAATGGCCTGCGCGGTCAGCGTTTCGAGCACGCGGTTGTCCGCGAAGGTACCCGCCGCGTCGAGGAGGCAGTAGGCCACCGGCAGCGCGAGGGCGAGAAAGCTCTTGGCGTACTTGCGGTTGCCCTCGGCCTGACGCGCCGCGCGCAGCTCGGGGTCCTCGGTCGCGTCCACCACGCCGAGGCCGATGGCGCCTACGCACACGAGCAGCACGGCGAAGATGGCAAGCGGGGAATAATCCTCGCCGCCGAGGAACACAAGCGTCATCACGGCGACGAGCGCGCCGGAGGAATTGCAGATGGGCGACGAGACGGACAGCTCAATGTACCGCAGCCCCAGATAGCCGAGCGTCATCGAGCCGATGTAGAGCAGCGACACAGGCAGGTAGGTGAGGATGATAGCAAAGCTGATCTCCGTCCCGCCGACGAAGATCTCAAACGCCGCGTGCAGACCCATGACGACGCCGACTGCCATGACCATCTTGAGATGGCTGAGACGGTCGTCCTCGTCGCGGCAGCCGATTTTGGAAAAGAGGTCGCTGCCGCTCCAGCAGAGCAGCGCGATGAGAGAAAGCCAGAACCACATATTGAATTGTCAAACTCCTTTATATCTGTCAGTATTTTGAGATCAAAAAACGGACAGTCTCCGGCGGGGGTCTGCGCCGGAAATGACGGTTGGTGAGGGGAGTCCTTCGGATCAGCATAGCAAGACCCTCCTGACAATATAGAGTCAGGGCAGTGTGACCAGCCCTGCGTCAAGCATTTTTTGCAGCGAGAGCAGCACGCCGAGCTTGGCGTGGTACCAGGTCAGGCCGCCCTGGTAGTAAACTGCGTAGGGAGGACGGATGGGGCCGTCGGCGGACAGCTCGATGGAGCTGCCCTGCACGAACGCGCCCGCCGCCATGATGACCTGCGAATCGTAGCCGGGCATATCGCCGGGGACGGGGTCTACATAGCTGTCCACCGGTGCGGCGGACTGGATGCCCTTGCAGAAGGCGAGCATCCCCTCGGGGCTTTTCAGCTCGACGCATTGGATGATGTCGTGCCGCTCCTCGCTTGCGGCGGGAACGACGCGGAAGCCGAGGGACTCGTACACGGCGGCGGTGAACACCGCGCCCTTGACCGCGCCGGAGACGACATTCGGCGCGAGGAAGAAGCCCTGATAGAGCGAGGGCATCAGCCCGAGGTTCGCGCCGACCTCCTGCCCGAGCCCGGGCGCGGAGAGACGGTAGGCGCAGCGGTCCACGCACTTTTGCGTTCCGGCGATGTAGCCGCCGATGGGCGCAAGACCGCCGCCGGGGTTCTTGATGAGGCTGCCGACGATCATGTCCGCGCCGACGTCGCTCGGCTCGACCGTCTCGACGAACTCGCCGTAGCAGTTATCGACCATGACCGTTACATCGGGCTTGACCGCGCGGCAGACGGCGATGGCCTCGCCGATCTGCGCGACCGAGAGCGTCGGACGCGGCTGGTAGCCCTTGGAGCGCTGGATGTGGATGAGCTTCGTTTTCGCCGAGATGGCGGCGCGGATGGCGGGAAGATCAAAGCTGCCGTCGTCGAGCAGATCGACCTGCCGGTAGCTTACGCCGTATTCGGCGAGCGAGCAGGGCGAGGGGCGGATGCCGATGACCTCCTCGAGCGTATCGTAGGGCTTGCCGGAGATGGCGAGCAGCTCGTCGCCGGGCAGCAGGTTCGCGCTCAGCGCGACGGCGAGCGCATGGGTGCCGCAGGTGATCTGCGGGCGAACCAGCGCGGCCTCGGTGTGGAAGGCGTCGGCGTAGACGCGCTCTAAATTGTCGCGGCCCTCGTCGTCGTAGCCGTAGCCGGTCGAGGCGGCGAAGTGCGTGGCGTTGACGCGGTTCTTCTGCATCGCAGCGAGCACCTTCGCCTGATTGATCTCCGCGCGCGCGTCGATCTCCGCGAAGCGGGGACGGAGCGTTTCGAGTATTTTTTCGCCGTAGGCGAGGACCTCCCCGCTCACGCCGAGGGTCTTATAAATTTCAGCCGCTGTCATATCAAGGCTCCTTTTTCAGTGTTTCGGGAAATTCCACGCCGTTGCACCTGAGGACGAAGCGCAGCGGGTAGTCGCGATCGAGGTAGTTTTTCTCGAACCACACATAGGTCGCGACGGGGAGCTGGCGCAGCTCGGGGGCCTCGCAGCGCAGGGCGTCGAAGGTCATGCGGTCGCCGGAGAGCAGCGCCGCCGCGACGTCCATCTGCCCCTCCGCGCGCAGACGGTCGAGGCAGGCGTCCAGAATGACGGCGCAGGCGCGTTCCTCGTCCGTCTCGGCGTAGTCCTCGCGGTGGGCGAGCCAGTAGAGAAATTCGTCGGGGTCGAGGTCGAGATGCGTCGTGACCTGCGAGAGCTTGTAGAAGCCCGCGCGGTCGTTCGCCTTGAGCACGTCGATGAGGTAGGCGATGAGGTTTTCGTCGAGCATCAGGCAGTCGCAGAACACCTCGAAGGCGTGCTTGCCCGCGTCGGGATCGGGGGCCGGCTCGTCCGCCTCCCCGGCGGGAGCGGGCGGCTCCTCCGGCTGCGGCGCGCCGCCGAGCGCCATGCGCGCGAAGAGCGCGCGGGCAAAGTCCTCCTCATGGAAGCCGTCTAACAGACCGTCCGGCAGCGCGTCGCCCGCCGCGCGGGCGCAGCGGCGCACGAAGTCCGGCACGCTGACGTTTTTCAGCGCGGCCTGCAGGCTCATCGCGCGCTCCTCGGGCGTTTCGCCGCTGAGGGCAATGCCCTCGGGCGCGGCAAGCGTACCCTCGCACAGCGCGTTCATATACTTGAGGTAATAATCGCAAAGCTCCATCGTGATGCACCCAAATTTCAAAAGTGACTACAATGTATCATACCGCGGGGGAAAATGCAAGGGCCGCGCTTGCAAGGAGCGGGCGGATGTGGTAAAATCAAAATAAACTCATAGTGCGTGAGGAGAAAAGGAAAGGAGGAAGCAGGTATGAAGCACAAGCGAAGCCTTGAGGCGCTGATCGTCGGCTTTGTGCTGGCCATTGCGGTCAGCTTTTTCAGCACGAAGATAGCGGGAGCTGTGCTCGCCGTGTCGCTTATTCAAATGTTTCTCTTTTACCGCTGCCCGCACTGCGGGTACGGGCTTTACAATGTCTGCGGCATAATGCCGAGCTGCTGCCCCAACTGCGGCGAGGATCTATAAAGCGAAGCCTGCCGCATCCGCGTGAAGGGAGTGTGAGCCATGCGAAGGACCCGCCGCAGCGGCGGATTTTTCCTCTGTCTGCTGCTCAATCTGCTGCTGAATTGGGAGGGCGTCATCCCTGCGGCGCTTTTATTTGCGCTGCATCGTTGGCGCGGCTGGCCGCTCTGGTGGGCGGGGCTCGCGCTCGCGCTGTGGATCGGCGGCATCCTGCTGTGGATGCTCGTCATCGGCTGGGCGAGCGACTGCGGCAGCCGCCGCGACGAGCCGCGGGAGAACAAAAATCCCTATTCCGCCAAGCAGTACCCGAACAGCGGGTCTGCGGCGGACAAAAAGACGGAATAGACAGAACGAAGCAATGCGCGAGCGTCACCGCTCGCGCATTTGCTCAAAGAGGGCAAGATTCTTCCGCAGCCGCTCCTCCTGCGGCGAGCGCTCGACGGCATTCCGGCAGGCCTCGGCGGCGTTTTCCGCGTCGCCGAGGTGAGCGTAGGCGAGCGAGAGCAGGTCGTAGGGGAGGCTCCCCCAGGCGTCCGCCTCGCAGATGTAGGTGCGCGGACGCTCGGTGATGGCAAGCGCGGCGCGCAGCACATCGACCAGCCCGTACCAGCGCTCCTGCGCGTAGAGGAGCTGCGCGTAGTCCATGTACGGCTCGCGCAGGTGCGGAGCCTCCGCGACGGCGCGGTGCAGCCAGCGCTCCGCCGAATCGTCCTGTTTAAGCGCGCGCAGGCAGCGGGCGATGTAGCGCATCGACGCGCAGCGTTCGTCCGCCCAGACGGCGGAGGGCAGCGTCAGGTGCCGCGCGAGCGTTTCAATGGCCTTCTGCCACTCGCCGCGGAACATATACTCCCGCCCGAGGTAGTGGCAGTTTCGGTCGTTCTGCGGGTCCTCTCGAACGGCCAGCTCCAGCAGCGGAAGATATTGCCCGCGGGACTTCGTTTCGTCGGGGTGATGGTCGAGCTGCACGCCGGCCGCGTCCACGAAGCGCTCCGCGCCCTCGCTGGTGTAGGCAAGCGTCTCATGCACCGGACTTGCCCAGCGGTAGCAGCCGTTTTTGTGAATTTTATCCGCCCAGAACACCATGCCCTCGCTGCCGTCGGGGCAGAAGCTCCAGGTGTAGCGGTAGCGGGCGCGGGTGGTGTCCGGCTGCCATGCGCGCTCCAGCGCGGCGCGCCAGCCGGGGTGGAACTGCTCGTCGAGATCGATGGCGCAGCAGATGTCCGCGTCGGCGGGAATGAGCCCCAGCGACTCGTTCCGCGCCGTGTCGAAGCGCCACGGCGAGACGACCGTCTCGCCCACAATGGCTCCGCGTGCGCGCAGACGCTCCACTGTGTCGTCGCTTGAGCCGGTGTCGAGCACGCAGACATAGTCGGCCTCGGACATTGAGTCCATGAAGCGATCCGCGAATTGCGACTCATTTTTGCAGATGGCGTAAACGCATACCTTCAAAGCGAATATCCCTCCCATGCTATGTAGGCGGCGCGGAATTTCCGCGCCGCGTTGCTTTTCTTCTCTCAGGTGGCGAGCAGACCCGCCGCGCGCAGACTGGCGAGCAGCGCGTTGAGCTGAGCCGCTGTGTTGCCGGGATCGGTGGTGTCTGCGACCGCCGCCGCGGGACTGATCGTCGCCGCAGGGCCGGTGGGGCCGACAGGCCCCTGCGGACCGTCAGCACCGACAGGACCCTGCGGGCCGGTAGGCCCGGTGGGTCCGATGGGACCGGCAGGACCGACAGCACCGGCGGGGCCAGCAGCACCGACCGCGCCGGTCGCGCCGGCGGGACCCTGCGCCCCCTGTGCGCCCTGCGGACCCTGCGGGCCGGCAGGACCCGTGGGACCCTGTGCTCCCTGCGCGCCCGCCGGACCGGCAGGACCTTGCGGGCCTTGCAGACCCTGCACGCCCTGCGGCCCCGTCGGGCCCAGCACATACTGAGGCGGGAACGGCGGCGGAGGAAACGGCGCGGGGCAGGGCGGCGGGCAGCGGTCTGCACAGCCGCACGAATTCTGAAAACGATTCATCGAAAATACCCTCCTTTTAAGCTCGGGGCAGGAAAACTCCTGCGCTTCATTCTATGCCGTGGGCAGGAAGAGGTGAGCGCGATAGAATGTGCACGTTTTGTGAACAATGGGGAAAAGCCTTGCAACGCTTCCGGTGGTATGCTAACATATAATAATATGTTTTACAGAATCAAAATGTTCGTCAGAACAGGAGGAGCTCATGCAGAAGAAATTGCTCATCCCCATCCTCGTCATGCTGGTGCTTGTGATCGTGCTGATGGTGCGGGGCTGTGGGAATAAGGATGCATCACAGGGTGATAAACAGGACGAAACGCAGGACGTGCAGACGGACACGTTCGACAATACGAACACGACCGGAAACGACGTGCGCACAGAGCTTGGCACGATGACCGCCAATGAAAGCGGCGGTGTCGACATCACCGTCACGGCGGACGGTCTGCAGACGACTTACACCTATACCGATGTCGCACCCGACGCGTGGTACGCCGACGCGGTCAACTATGTTGTCTCCACCGGCGTGATGAGCGGCGACGACACGCAGCATCTCTTCCAGCCGGAATATGGCGTGGAGAGATCACAGTTCGCCGTCATCGTGTACCGCTTTGCCGGCGGCACGCCGACGGAGGAGGACGCAGAGTTCAGCGACCTCGCGGACGACGAGTGGTATTATGAATATGTCAAGTGGATGGTCGGCAAGGGACTCATGGGCGGCAACGGCGGGGCGTTTGACCCGAGCGGCTTTTTATCCTGCGAGCAGGCGATCATCGTGCTCTACCGTCTTGCGGGTGAGCCCACAGTCAGCGGCACGCTCGACGACTACCCCTATGCGCCCAAAGTGTCGGAGAGCGGCAGGGATGCCGTGACCTGGGCGTGGAACAACGGGCTCATCACTGAAAAAGAGTGCGTCTGGTATCCGACGCAGGCCGTCAGCCGCGCGCAGGTCGCGCTTTTGCTGATGCGCTATGACGCCTTGATCGGCCGAAATGCGGCGTAAATGAATGAATACGGAAAAATGCGGGCATTCTGTTCTTGACAGAATGCCCGCAAACCGTTGAAAATACTGAATTTTTGAGCTGCCTGTAAAGGAGCAGACAAGAAAAATGTCAAAAAAAGTAAAATTAACTGTTGACAAACGCCTACCCACGTGCTAAGATAACACCTGTTCCGCGAATGGAGCGTGCACCTTGTAAATTAAA
>ENA-UEQL01001486-UEQL01001486.1-human-gut-metagenome-genome-assembly--contig:-NODE-1486-length-16291-cov-9.247132_pt1 | contig 16291 bp, 10 predicted proteins | sample MGYA00242905_ERZ507926 | MGnify/ENA primary metagenome ERZ507926 (study PRJEB26167, sample SAMN06115531) | human gut metagenome | host: Homo sapiens | place: China:Henan | collected 2015-09-09...
GGCAGCACGGTCTTGCCCGTCTCGCTCAGCTCCCGCAGGCACTGCTTGATGAGAGGCAGATCCAGCGTATCGGGGTTTTCGTAATCCAGCGTGCCGTCCGGCAGCCGGGGGTAGAACTCTGCGCCTTTGAAGAAATTATCCAGACTGACCACCTGCGCCGGAGTCCCGCGCTTTTGCAGAGTTTTTGCCAGACAGTGGGCGCTGGTGGTCTTGCCGCTGGCCGACGGGCCGGTGAGCATGACGATCTTTGCGCCGGAGAGCTGCACCTTCTGGGCGGCGTAATCTATCCTTTGGGCATAGCTCTGCTCACTCAGGTCGGCAAGTGCCTGCGGGCTGCGAGCTGCCACATTGTACAGATCGATCTCAACCAGACGTTTGGGTACCCAAATCGTGATCATAAAAATCAGCCACTCCTTTTTTGCGTTCCAGCACCTCCGCAAAACGCTGGATATATTCGTTCGGATACTTAAAATTGAAAATACGCTGCATCCTTTTTCCGCCGTCGGCCACCAGCTTGGTGCTGCCGCCTGCACCGGCGGAGAGGATGGTCTGGACTTCCTCCATGATATAGATGTTGTAATATCCCTCGTGGCCCGGCTTGCACCAGCCCACGTTCTCAAGGTTCTGCAGAGTATTCTTCTGGCGGTAGAGGTAGTAGGGCCGGTAACCCGCCTCGGCCAGCAGATTGCACTTTTCCAGCATGGCGGCGACATCGGCGTAGTCGTTCTCCTTCTGGTCCTCAATGACGATGCGGGAAGCGCGCTTGAGGGTGAGGGTGTGCACGGTGATGTTCTCCGGGTCCAGCGCGATGGCCTGCCGCAGGCTGCGCTCAAAACTTTCCACCGTGTCGCCGGGCAGACCGGCGATCAGGTCCATGTTGATATCATCATGACCGGCCTTGCGCGCTTCGGCATAGCAGTCCAGAATGTCCTGCGCCGAGTGCTTGCGCCCAATGCCCGCCAGCACCTCGTCCGAGAAGGTCTGCGGGTTGATGGAGATGCGGGTAGCGCCGTATTCCTTGATGACCGCCAGCTTTTCGGCATCCGTGCAGTCCGGACGGCCTGCCTCCACCGTATATTCCACGACTTTCGAGAGGTCAAAATTCGCCCGGACCGTGCCCATCAGCTGCCGCAGCTGGTCGGCAGACAGGCTGGTGGGCGTGCCGCCGCCGATGTAGATGCTGCACAGTTTCAGGCCTGCCTTGTCAGCCTGAATGCGGATCTCTTCCACCTCTCGGCACAAACAGTCCACATAAGGCTGCACCATCTTGCGGTCGCGGTCCAGATTGCAGCTGACAAAGCTGCAGTAGCTGCACCGGGACGGGCAGAACGGGATGCCGATGTACAGGCTGTAGGTCCCGGGTTCATTGCCCACTTTCAAAATCGGCTCCTGCAGGTCGGCAATGGCCTTGGCCATCTGGTATTTCTGCTGGGAGCAGTCGAACCGGTCAAGGAAAAAGTGGTCGATCTCCGCTTCCGTCCAGCCTGCGGCGCGCTTGTCGTGGATGAGCCGCACCGGGCGCACACCGGTCATTTTGCCCCATGGCGGGCGGATGCCGGTCCAATCCCGCAGCAGATCATAGGTCAGGCTGGCAAGGCTGAACTCCGGCGTTTCGCCGCCCTGTTCCACAGGCGCGGGCAGCGGTGCGTGTCGTTCAGCACTTCTGCCGTCCTGACGCACCAGTGTATGCAGGCCGTCCGGCGTTTTTTCTGCCCAGACGCAGTCCTCGGCGTTCTCCGGCGGGGTGAGGGTGAGCGGTGCCATGGGGTAAAACAAACGCACCAGATGCTCCACTTCGTAGCCGGAAGGCAGGCCGGTAATATAAATCTTCATGTTGTTCACTCTTTAAAATAAATCATTGTTGCCGCGCACAGCGCTGCGGATATAGTAGTTATTGTCCAGTTCATCGCCAAAGGTGGAGAACTCGCCATGGCCGGGCAGCACCTGCGTGCCGCGCGGGATGGGCAGCTTTGCCAGTTTACGCAGACTCTCGGCCATCTGTGCACTGCTGCCGCCCTCCAGATCAGTACGGCCGATGCTGCCTGCAAACAGGGTATCGCCGCAGAAGAGATACTCGCCGCACAGCAGCACCACGCCGCCGGGCGTATGGCCGGGCGTGTGCCAGACCGTGAACTGCAGCTCGTCTACCGAGACAGTCTCCCCTTCTGCGTAGCCGCAGTCCGCTGCGCTCAGCGGATACATGCGGTCGCCTGCAAGGTCGGCAGCCTCACAGTAGAGCTTTGCGTTCCACTCGGTGCGCAAGGCTTCGGCGCTGCCCACATGGTCGTAGTGGCCGTGGGTGCACAGGATGGTGGTGAGCTGCGCATTGTTTTCCTTTAAAATTTTATCGTAGGTCTGCGCATCTGCCGCCGGATCAATGACCACGGCATGGCCTGCGTCGGAAATGAGCAGGAAGGTATTGGTATACAGCGGCGCAGCGCCCGGAATATGAAAAGCCTGCATGGCGGTCACTCCTTTTTCTTCCACTCGTCGGTATCGATGATAATGGTGCAGGGTCCTTCGTTCACAAGAGCCACCTGCATGTCCGCGCCAAACTCGCCGTGCTGAACATCCTTCAGGCCCTGTTTGTTCATCTCTGCAAGGAACAGCTCGTAAGAATCCACGGAGAGCGGCGGCTTTGCGGCCTTGATAAAGCTGGGCCGGTAGCCTTTTTTCGTGTCGCCGTAAAGGGTGAACTGGCTCACCACCAGAGCCGAATAGCCAAGGTCCTTTGCGCTGAGATTCAGCTTGCCCTCTGCGTCCGGAAAGATGCGCAGGCCCGCGCATTTATCGGCAAGCTTGGGCACGATGTCCAGACTGTCGGTATCCCTGACACCCAGCAGGATCATAAGGCCCGGCCCGATGGCCCGCGGCTCACCGCCGTTTACCCGCACACTGGCGGAAGACACCGCCTGAATGACTGCACGCATGTTTTAGCTCCTTGTCACCTTGAGCACGTCCTTCACCTTGGAAAGTCTTGCGACCACACGGTTGAGGTGCTCGGTATTGTTGATGCCGATGGTCAGGCTGACCATGGCGCAGTTGTTTTCCACCTGACGGGCGTTCACCGCATAGATGGGCACCCGGATATCCGCCAGCGCAGCCAGCACATCCTGCAGCAGTTCGTTGCGGTTCAGCGCAATGATCTCAATGCCGGCCTTATAGCTGTCCTTGACGCTGTCGGCCCAGTACGCCTTGACCCAGCGGGGGGCGTTGGTGGGATCCTTCATGCTGGAAATGGCGTTCACGCAGCTCTGCTTGTGGATGGAAACGCCAAAGCCGCGGGTGATAAAGCCCACGATGGGGTCGCCCGGCAGCGGGCTGCAGCACTTGGCAAACTTGATGGGGGTGTTATCGAAGCCTTCCACCACCACGCCGTCGGTAGCGTGCACACGGCTCAGGTCCACCTTGGGCAGGTCTTCCCCGGCCTTTTCCTCCGAAGCTTTCAGCTTCTGCCACTCCTCCTTGAGCTTGGGCAGGCAGTTGGCAATGGTCATGCCGCCGTAGCCGATGGCGGCATAAAGCTCCTCGGCATTGTTCTGGCGCAGGCGGCGGGAACAGCTGTTGATAAAATCGTCCAGCTGGTCGTCCGGAAGGATGATCATTTCCCTGCGCAGCTCACGGGCCAGTGCATCACGTCCCTGCGTGATATTTTCCTCGCGGCGCATCTTTTTGAACCAGTTTCGGATCTTACTCTTCGCTTCGCTGGTGCGCACGATCTTGAGCCAGTCGCGGCTGGGGCCTTTGTCCGCCGGGCCAAGGATCACTTCGATGATCTCGCCGGTGGAAACGATGTGGTCGATGGGCACCATGCGGTTATTCACCTTGCAGCCCACCATGCGGTTGCCCACCGCCGAATGGATCGCATAGGCAAAATCGATGCAGGTAGCGCCGGTGGGCAGGTTGATGACATCGCCCTTGGGGGTAAAGGCAAACACTTCCTCCGGCAGCAGGTCGCTCTTGAGGTCGTGCAGCAGATTGCCGGAATCCTCGCTGACGCGCTGGTTTTCCAACAGCTGGCTCACCCATGCCAGACGTTCGTCCAGCTTGTCGTGGCCATCCAGACCTTCTTTATACTTCCAGTGGGCCGCAACGCCGTACTCGGCCTGCTCGTCCATCTTGCGGGTGCGGATCTGCACCTCAAAGGGGATGCCCTCGTGGCCGATGACGGTGGTGTGCAGGCTCTGGTAGCCATTGGGCTTGGGAGTGGAGATATAGTCCTTGAAGCGGTTGGGCAGCGGATGGTACATATCGTGGATGAGGCCCAGAGTGCTGTAGCACTCGGCCAGCGTATCCAGAATGACACGCACCGCATAGATATCGTAGATCTCATCAAAGGACTTGTTCTGCATGATGGTCTTGCGATAGATGCCGTAAATGCTCTTGACGCGGCGCTTGATGGTAGCGCCCTCAATGCCGCTTTCGGCCAGCCGCCGCTCGATCACACCGGACACCTTTGCAAGGAACTCCTCGCCTGCACGCTCACTGAGCATCCGGCTGATCTCCTCGTAGCCCACAGGGTCAAGGTAATGCAGGCTGCGGTCTTCCAGCTCTTCCTTCACATTCAGGATGCCCAGACGGTTGGCAATAGGGGCATACACCTCCATGGTCTCGCGGGCTTTATCGCGGCGCTTCTGTTCCGGCCATGCATCACCGGTGCGCATATTGTGCAGCCGGTCGCACAGCTTAATGATCATCACGCGCACATCGCGACTCATGGCCAGCAGCATCTTGCGCAGGTTTTCAGCCTGCAGTTCCTCAATGTTAGAGAACTGGATCTTGGTCAGCTTGGTCACGCCGTCCACCAGCAGGGCAACTTCCTCGCCAAAGGCGGCTTTCAGGTCGTCCAGTGTAGTGGGAGTGTCCTCCACCACATCGTGCAGCAGGGCCGCAGCAATGCTCTCGGAGTCCATACCAAGGTCCAGCACCAGCCGTGCCACGGCCAGCGGGTGGCAAATATACGGCTCGCCGCTGCGGCGGCACACCCCCTTGTGGGCAGTGTTGGCAAGGTCATATGCCTTTTCGATCATCTCCATATTGTAGGAGCGGCCGCTGGCCTTGATGGCCTCACACAGCTTTTCCCAGGTAACGATCTCCGGCCGCACCTCCGAAGGCAGCGCGCCTTCCGGGGCATCGGCCAGCTGTGCTGTTGCAGAAACGGTAGCCGTTTCCTGCACCGGTACCGGCTGATGCAGGTGGGTCTTTGCGGAGTAGAGATCCTCTTCCCGCACCGGCTTGGGTGCCGGGACCGCAGCTTTCTTTCCCTCTGGCATTTTACATTCCCTCCAAACATTTCAGGACCGGGGCATCCGCAAGGTTCTTTTTGCCCTGCGCAGGCACAAGCTCCAGATACTTTGCTCCGCCCTTTTCCACCGTGGCGATCAGGCCCACCTGTTCCAGAGCCGTCACTGCCACCAGTGTTTTGCCTGTATTTTCCTCGCCCAGTTTTGCGCACAGCGGCTGCAGATCTTCTGCGTGCCAGCGGCGCGCCTGCAGCTCACGGTACACTGTGACGATATCACTGCGCTCAGGCGTAATAAGCTTTTTCTGTTCCTCAGTCAGGGGCGTGCCGCGGCGCAGCGCCACCACAAAAGCAGCCTGCTCCGCAAGCTTTGTGCCCAGCCCTGCCGGATGCAGGTCCAGAATGCGGCCCGAAAGCTGTGCGCCCCGGGGCGAATCGTAGACCGAAAGGTTCAGCGCAGCATCCACCACATCGCCCATGGCATAGGGCAGCTGTTCCGGCGGCATACCGAACCACACGGCATACACGCTGGCATTGCCCTGCCGCAGGCGCAGGCGGCTGTGCCTGCCCTCCGATACCGGGTATACCCCATCCAGCACGGCGTTCTGCAAAAGGAACACCGGGGTCGGGTTCTCGGCCCCATAGGGAGCCAGCTGGTCGAGCTTCCGCACACTTTCCACGGTCACACGGTCCAGATGGATGGGCAGGTCGCACTCCAGCGGGGTGGTATGCAGCACCGGGCATTCCCGTGCTGCCCAGTCGTTCAGGCGGCGGCGCAGAGCGGGCAGATTTTCTTCCCGCACCGAAAGGCCCGCAGCCATGGCATGGCCGCCGTAGCGGATGAGCAGATCTGCGCAGGCACCAATGCAGGCATGCAAATTGAAGCCCTGCACGCTGCGTCCGCTGCCCTTGCATTCGCCGTGCTCGTCGATCGTCACCACGATCACAGGCCGGCCGGTGCGTTCCACCAGCCGGGATGCCACGATGCCAATGACACCGGGGTGCCAATCGCGGCCCCACAGCAGCATCACGCGGTCTTCCAGCCGCTCCGGTTCCTGTTCCAGCAGTTCCTGCGCGGCCTTGAAGATCTGCAGCTCTGTCTCCTGACGCTTTGTATTGATCTCGTTCAGTTTATGGGCCAGCTCTGCGGCGCGGTCCGGGTCCTCACACATCACCAGCTGCAAAGCCGTAACAGCGTTGTCCATGCGGCCAGCCGCATTGATGCGGGGCGCAATGGCGTAGCTGACATTTTCTGCGGTGACCGGTTTGCCCGCAAGGCCCACCTCTTCCAGCAACGCTTCCAGACCCGGACGGTCCGTGTTCTGCAGCTGGCGCAGGCCCGCCTTGACAAGGGTGCGGTTTTCGCCGGTAAGCGGCATCACGTCCGCCACAGTACCCACAGCGGCAAGGTCGCCGCAGTAGTCCAGCATTTCTTCCGGCGGGCAGCCATCCAGTGCGGCACACAGCTTGAACGCCACGCCCGCACCGCACAGGCCCTTGAAGGGACTGGTGTCGTCCTCACGACGGGGGTCTACCACGGCAATGGCCTTGGGCAGAGTTTCCGGCGGCAGATGATGGTCGGTAATGATCAGGTCAATGCCCAGTTCAGCGGCATAATCGGCTTCTTCCACAGCAGAAATGCCGTTATCCACCGTCACGATCAGCTTGCAGCCCTTATCATGGATGGAACGGATGGCATTGCGCGAAAGGCCGTAGCCGTCGCCCTCGCGGCTGGGCAGCATACATTTTACGGTAGCCCCCATGCCCTTGAGATGCTGGTACAGCAGGGCCGTGGCCGTCACGCCGTCCACGTCATAATCGCCGAACACCACAATGGTCTCGCCCTCGTCAATGGCCCGCCAGATGCGCTCGCAGGCCTTGTCCATATCGGTGAGCAGCGAAGGGTCGCTCAATTCTTCCTCACCGGCAAGCAGGGTCAGTGCTTCGGTAGGGTCGGTAATGCCGCGGGCCGTCAGCACGCCCGCCAACAGGGCATTTTCCTTCTGCTGGGCGGCAAGGGCGGCCGCATATTTTTGCTCGCTCCACGGCTCGTCGTTCTGTGCGTTATATTCCAGTTCTTCGGTGGCCTGCTCCGCAATCGCCTGCGTCAGCTCCCGCAGCGCGGCACGGTCCAGCGGCTTCAGATTCCATGCACGGTAGGTCATTCAAAATTTCCTCCCGTCAGGCCGTCGTTGGCCAGCATTCCCTGCAGGGCGGCGATCTCAGAAGAGACATCCATCGCTACATCCGAGAGCAGCGTATCATACAGGGTGTCGTAGGCCTGATTCAGCGTGTGAAGGATGCCCGCGATATCGCGGCGGATGGTCTCGGCGTTTTCGCCCTGCTGGCCCTGCACATCGTTGTAGGTGTGCAGCAGCTTGAGGGTGGTGGGGATATAGTATTCCGCAAAGCGGCGGGCCTTGGGCAGGCTTTCCGGGTGTGCTTCCAGCCAGTCACAGATGGCAGTGGTGGTGGTCTGCATATGGTCCAGCTCTTCGCGGCCCTGCGCATCCTGCATCAGCTGTTTTTCCTGCTGCAGCACGGCGGCAAAGCGGCGCGCCGTCTCAAGATTGAGCGGCACATCGTCTGTTTTTTCTGCCGCCGGTTCCGGCTGCGGCGGTGCCTTGGAGGCTGCGGCAGCTTCCTGCGCGGCACGGTAATCCTCAGCAGTCAGGTAAAGCTTTTCCGCTTTTTCGTCCACCCATGCACTCAGCCAGCCATTGCGGATGAATCTGCGCACCCGCTTGAGGGCACGGGCCTTTTTCTCGTCCACGGCTTCCAGCGGCAGGCCCTTTTTGCAGTCAAAGCCTTCTGCTGCCTCGGCCAGACGGAGCAGCGTCTTGCTGGCCTTCAGGCGGGACGCACCGGCGGTGATCATCCACACGAACACGGCGGTGACAGCCGCAAAGCACCAGCCGGTGATCCGCACCGCCCCCAGCGCAAAGCTGCCCATGGCTGCAGCATTTTCAGCCATAAAGCTGTCCTGCAGAAGAGCCTGCAGAACCGCCGCATTGGGCGTAAACAGGCCCGCCGCACCCAGACAGGAAACCGCCGTGATGCCAAAGATCACCGTAAACGTGATGCCGACTGCCAGCAATGCGCAGCCTGCGCTGTAGCGCTTTTTGGCACTGGCGCGGATCTCGTCTGCCGGGGTCGTCTCTGCCTTGCCGAACATCTGCCGGAACCAGCCGGAAACACCTGCGGCCTGCGCGTTGATATTGTCCTCATTCAAGCCCTGTTTTTTCGTATTCTGCGCATTCTGACGGCTGCGGTAGTATTCCTCCCGGCTGCTGCGGAACGCCTTTGCCGCTTCGCCAAGGCCAAAGTTTGCAGCATTCACCGCCGCACGGCCCACACCATAGGCGCGGTCGCCAATGTCCTCCCCTTTGCCCTCAAAGCCATGGGCAAAGGCATCCGACACGGTATCGCCAAAGGCGCGCAGCTGGTTTTCCAGCTCCTGCTGCACCTGACGGCCCTCATTCTCTCTCATTGTATCGTTTTCACGATCGTTCATCAAATTCTTCTCACCCTTCTGCCGGTGCATACCGGCTGATGATGGCGCGGGCCACCCGCAGGCCATCCACGGCGGCGCTCATGATGCCGCCCGCATATCCGGCACCCTCGCCGCAGGGATACAGACCTGCCAGCTGGGTGCATTCAAAATTTTCTTCCCGCTTCAGCCGCACCGGGCTGCTGGTGCGGGTCTCAAGACCCGTAAGGATCGCTTCCGGCGCGGTATAACCCGCAATTTTGCGCTCGTAGGCGCGCAGGCCCGCCCGCAGCGTTTCGGCCAGCTCCTGCGGCAGCAGTGCGCCGAGGTCTGCCGCAGCAACGCCGCGGTCATAGGTAGGCTGCACGCGTCCAATGTTCAGCTGGCCGCGCCCTTCCAGAAAGCTCTGGATGTTCTCTGCCGGAGCGGCATACTCCCCTGCACTGCGCCCAGCGGCGTAGGCTCTGGCTTCCAGCTCCCGCTGGAACGCGATGGCCCGGCGCGGATCGTCTGCAAAGTCCTTGCCTCCCACGCTCACCACCACGGCCGCGTTGGCATTTTTGCCATTGCGGGCGTGGAAACTCATGCCGTTGGTCACTACACGGCCTTCCTCGCTGGCCGATGCCACCACCTGCCCGCCGGGGCACATGCAGAAGGTGTAAACGCACCGCTCCCCCACATGCTGGGAGAGCTGATACTCGCCCCGCGGCAGAGCCGGATGCCCGGCAGCCTCGTGATATAAGCTCTTTTCGATCTCACTCTGCAGATGCTCGGCGCGGAAGCCCACACTGAACGGCTTGCATTCCAGCTGCAGGCCGCCGTCCATCAGCATCCCGAAGGTATCGCGGGCTGAGTGGCCCACCGCGAACACCAAAGCTTCGCAGGCAAAGGTGCCATTTGTGGTAAAAATGCCGGTGAGCTGACCGTTTTTCTGTTCAAAGCCGGTCAGGGCCGTGTTGAAATGCACCTCACCGCCCAGAGCTTCGATCTCCTTGCGGATAGAGGTGATCACACCGCGCAGCAGGTCGGTGCCCACATGGGGCTTCTGCTTCCAGGCGATCTCCTCCGGCGCACCGTGCTGCAGGAACACCTCGGTAACAAAGCCGCACAGCTCATCGCCGATGCGGGTGGTCAGCTTGCCGTCCGAAAAGGTACCGGCACCGCCCTCGCCAAATTGAATGTTCGCATTCACATCCAGTTCGCCGGTAGCAGAAAAATGTTCCACCGCCTTTACGCGCTCGTCCAGCGCCGGGCCGCGCTCCAGCACAATGGGCTGATAGCCCTGCCGGGCCAGCAGCAGCGCTGCAAACAGGCCCGCCGGGCCAAGGCCGCACACCACAGGCCGATGTGCCAGTGGCTGAATGCCATTCTGCACCGAAAAATCCACCTTCTGCTGCAGAGAAGCATCACCACAGCGGGCTGCAAAAGCCGCTTCCTCGGCAGGTTCTTTCAGGGTGACAGCCACGGTATACACCAGCTTGGGCTGGCCGTGGCGGGCATCCACCGAGAGCTTTGCCACGCCCAGATGCTGCACCTTTCCGCGTGGGATGCGGGCGGCGTGCAGGGCTTTTTCAAATGCCTGCGGCTCTCCGGCAGAGAGCGGCAGACGGATGTTGCGAACCAGAATCATGTTATCGTGTGTTCCTTTTTGTTTCAGTTGCTTTCGATGCGGCACTGCAGCACATAGCTGCCCAGTGCAAAGATCTTGCCGTTGGAGGGCACATACAGGCGGCAGGCGATGTTCTGCTCGCCGGTCGCCACCGAGAAATCCTCGGCATCGATCTCAATGACCACCTGCTCCGGGGTCAACGTTTCGATCGCGCCCTTGGGGCCGCAGAGCGTTACATTCATCAGGCGTTCGGTCTGCACCGTCAGCTGGTAGGTAGAGGGCAGGTTGACCACCTGCACGCAGGTATTGGGCAGGTTCATGGTCTTGGTTCCCAGATTGGAGCAGTCAAAGCTGACCGTAATGGTGGAAATGTTATCCAGCAGATAGATGTCTGCGGGCAGGTCGATGGGCAGCTCATAGCTCTTGTTCAGTGTAAAGGTGGAAAGGTCGATATTGCCGATGGGCAGCGTGGACAGCATATCGATCTTATCTGCCGGACCTGCCACCTTGAGCTGCTTGCGGCTGAGTGCATATACCAGCATCGAATCATCAAAATCACGCGGTGCATTGATGAAATTCACGTCCACCGGCAGCGTTGCCATCTTGTACACCTGCAAGGTCACATCCACGCTGTTCTCTTCCAGCTCCGTGTACTCAAACTTGACTTCCTTGCCGCCGGAGGTATAGAAGCGCAGCGGCGTGTTCAGCGTGATGGACTCGGTCAGTTCGCCGCTGTAGGTCACCTCTGCAGTGCAGGTAGCAACTTTATTCAGCTCACTGCTGGGGCCGGAAAGGGTGATATTCTCCTTGGAAACATCCGTACTATAAAGGATATAGCCGTCCGCGATGGTCAGGTAGTTGGTGGTAATGGTAACGGGCAGGGTCTTTTCCTCCACCACGTCAAACACCACATCCACCGTGTTGTCATTGCCTTCCATGGTCACAGTCACACCGTTCAGCAGGCCGTTGGCACCGCGTACCAGCAGGCGCAGGGTCTTTTCGCCGCTGTCACGTACGCTGGAAAAATCCGGGTAGACCACAAAATCGGAAGCCGTCAGCCCGCCGATGGTGTAGCCGTCGCCGGAGATTTTCAGGTTCACGGTCTTATCCTCGGCGCTGACGATGCTCAGGCCCCGGGAGGTGTAAGCAGCGGAATCGTAGGTATAATCCACCGGCACATTGTAGATGGTGTTGCTGGTGCCGGGCTGGACGATGATGGTGACCACCATCCATGCAACGATGGCACCCAGCACCGAAAGTGCCAGCCGGATGCGGCGGTCGTCCAGAATGTTTTTCTTATGGGCGACCGCAGGCTTTGCGCCATTTTTCTTGTTGGGTTCGTTGTTCATTGCGCATCGTCCTCCTTCTGGCTGACCCATTTCCACAGACGGTCCAGCTGACCGCGCCAGCCGCTGACCGTCGTCTTTTCGGTGGTGGTCTCCTTGGGGATCATCTCATCCACCAGACGAGTATACAGGGTCTGGCGGTCAAAATGGCGGATCAGCACGCCGTTCTTTGCCATGGAGATGATGCCGGTCTCCTCGCTGACCACGATGGCGATGGCGTCGGAATTTTCGGCAATGCCAAGGCAGGCGCGGTGACGGGTGCCCATATCCTTGCCAAGATCCAGATTGTTGGAAAGCGGCAGCACACAGCCCGCGGCTTTGATGCGGCCATTCTCAATGATGGCAGCACCATCGTGCAGGGGCGTGCCCTCGTAGAAAATGGTGCCCAGCACTTCCAGATTGACCGCACTGTTCACCGGCGTGCCGGTGCGCACGATCTCCGAAAGGTTCGTGTGGCGTTCCAGTACGATCAGTGCACCGGTCTTAGTCTCAGAAAAGCGCTCTGCCGCATCGCAGATGGCAATGATGGCGCTGCGCCATGCACCCTTCAGGCTGGGATCGTTGTAGCGGCCTTTGACATTGAACAGCTTGGCGGCCCACTGGTCGGTCTGGCCCATGCGCTCCAGCGCACGGCGGATCTCCGGCTGGAACAGCACCACCAGCGTCAGCAGGCCCACCTGCAGCAGTGAGTTCAGCAGCCATGTGACGGTACGCATGTTCAGCGTTTCTGCCACCAGATAGACGGCCATCACCAGCAGCGCACCCTTGAACAGCTGGCCGGCGCGGGTGCGGTTGACAATGCCCAGCAGCTGGTAAATCAGGAAGGAAATGATGATGATATCCAGCAAATCGACCAGTTTGAAGGTCTGGAAATTTGCAATGATCGCGTTCAGAGTCATTGGTACACGCTCCCGTTTACAGTGTTTCGATCAGGGCAACAGCGTGGGCGGCAATGCCCAGCCCCTCACCGGTAAAGCCCAGATGTTCCTCGGTAGTGGCCTTCACACTCACAGCGTCCACCGGCAGGCCGAAGGCATCGGCCAGATTCTGGCGCATGGCCGGAATGTACGGCGCAAGCTTGGGCCGCTGACACAACAGCGTCGCGTCGATATTTTCAATGCGGAAGCCGTGCTCCTTTAAAATTTCGGCCACACAGCGGGCCAGCTTCAGGCTGTCGGCACCGGAGTAAGCCGGGTCATTGTCCGGGAAATGCTGGCCGATATCCCCCAGCGCAGCGGCACCCAGCACAGCATCCATCACCGCATGGGCCAGCACATCTGCATCCGAGTGGCCCAGCAGCCCTTTTTCAAAAGGCACTTCCACGCCGCCCAGGATCAGCTTGCGGCCTTCCACCAGACGGTGCACGTCATAACCATGTCCAATGCGCATTTTGTGTTCCTCTTTCTGTTCCGGGCGGGGCAAGTCCTCGCGGGTCGTGATCTTATAATTGGCGTAATCGCCCTGCGTCAGCTGCACGGCGCGGCCGGTCAGCTCGAACAGGCTGCAGTCGTCGGTGACAAGGCGGGCTTTTTCGGCATCCAGCTCTTCCAGCGCAGCAAGGTACTCTGCGCGGTCAAAGCACTGAGGGGTCTGCACCGCATACAGGGTGCTGCGGTCGGGCGTTGTGTACACAAGGCAGGCATCCGGCACGGTCTTTCCGTTGCCGCGCGCTGCAGCCTTGATGGTATCCTTTACCGGTACGGCAGGTGCAGCTGCGCCGCACCGGGCCGCTGCTTCCAGCGCTGCTGTGATGACGGCCTGACTGACGAAGGGTCTTGCCGCGTCGTGCACTGCCACAAGCTCCCCTGCTGCCGCCAGCACGCCGTTTTTTGCGCTCTCGGCGCGGGTGGTGCCGCCCGTTACGATCTGCACAGGCTTTGTGCAGTCTGCTGCCTGCTGCTCCACAAAGGCGCGGTTCTTACCGGCCACCAGCACGATCTCCGTGACAAGCGGGTCCTGTTCAAACGCGCGGATGCTGCGGTGCAGCACGGTCTCGCCGCCCAGATCAAAGCTGAGCTTGTCAAAGCCCATGCGTGTGGAAGACCCCGCCGCCACCAGTACTGCGGATACTCTCTTTTCCAATTTCTTCACCTGCCCGATCCCTATAGTAAGCCATATTTTATTATAGCGTATAACTTCCCAAACTGCAACCAATATTCTACAGCAAAAATGCCCCTCTGCACACAGCAGAGGGGCACAAACTTGTTCTTGATGGAGTTTACTTCAGGATCGGCTCGATGGCAGCAGCCAGAGCATCCTTCTGTGCCTGTGCTTCAGCCAGATCCTTGCCCAGAGTGGTGAAGTAGGTCTTGATCTTCGGCTCAGTGCCGGAGGGACGCACCACAACGGTAGCGCCGTTTTCCAGACTGTAGATCAGCACGTTTGCAGCGGGCAGGCCGGTCTCCTCGGGCTTCTTGTAGTCGGTCACCTTGACCACCTTGTGGCCAGCCAGCTCGGCGGGCGGGTTATCACGCAGCTTCTGCATGATGGAAGCCATCTTCTCCATGCCGGTCAGGCCGGGGAACTCGAAGCTGTCCACCTTGTTCAGGTAGCGGCCATACTCCTTGTAGATCTCCTCCGCCAGGGCGATCCGTTTGCGCGGGTCTTTCGCTGCGGCGAGTTCGTCGCGCCGCGCTGCGATGCGGAGATTCTTCGTGCGGCCGTATGCGTCGCGTCGTTCGATGATACGGTCGAGCTCTTCGAGCGCCTTCTGATGGCGATCGGTACGGTCGGTACAACTCGTACCGATGCCGAAGAGCAGGACGGCGAGAAGGAGAGGGAGCGGTTTCATGCGTTTGTATTCGACAGTCGTTTTTCGCCCCGGCGTACCCCGCACGGGTCGGGAGGGGCTGTCGTGCGAAAATAGTAAAAAAAAGCGAGTTGACGGCGGTTTCGACCGTTTTTGTTGCTCTGCCGCCGGTTCCCGGAGGGAGATCGCCGCGACGAAAAAGGAGGAAACCGTCGCGGTTTCCTCCTTCGGGTGAATCGTCTCCCGACGGTCGTTGCGTCAGAAGTTCAGGCCGTCGTCCCAGCCGGGGTTCTGCGTCAGCGCAGGGTTCAGCGTGCGCTGTGCGGCGGGAATGGGCCAGAGGTAGTCGCGCGCGTCGTCCCAGTTCCGGCCGTGGACGACGCCCGGGTAGCCGACGATGTAGCCTTTGGTCTCCTCGCTGAGAATCACCTCCTTGCCGATCTGCAATTTCGTCGGGCAGGAGGAGGTCGCCTCGTCGATGTAGAGTTCCAGATCGGGCGTGCCGTCGTTGTCCATGTCGTAGGTTCCCGCACCGGCGATGTAGCAGCCGTAGTAGGGCCGGTAGTGGTTGAGCGCCTGCTTGCACTCGTTCCAGCGGAAGAGATCCCACGAACGGTAGGGGGGCTCCATGACCAGTTCGACGGTGCGCTCGCGGCGGATTTCGAGGATGACGCCCGTGTGGGCGCTCTTCGTCACGTTGGGATAGCATTCGAGCAGGTAGGGATCGGGCGAAGCGTCGGCCTTCGTGAGATCGATGCCGGTCATCTTCGCGCGTTTGCGGATCAGGTTGACCGAGATTTCGAGGTCGTTCTGCGTGATCGTTCCCAATTCGGCCACCGCCTCGGCGTAGTTGAGGTAGACTTCGGCGGCACGCATCAGGATCCAGTCGCTGCTCGCGGCACCCGACGTGGTCGAGTTGGCGGCCGTGCCGACGAACTTGATCGGTTCGTAGCCGGTGTGCGACGAGAGGGTGTTGCGCGTGACGGTCGTGGCCTCCACCTGCTTGTAGCCCGGACAGAGGACGGTCTGCGCCATGCGCGGATCGCGGCCCTGCGTCTCCTCGCTGTACGGCATCGTCTCCCAGCCCTCCTTGTCGGTGAAGCGCGAGCCGTCGGCCATGAGGTAGTGGTTCATGAAGCGGCGCGTGAGGCTCGTGCGGCCGAACTTGATGTTGTAGGGCACCGAGTGCGAGATGCCGAAGGCTTTGTCGTAGCGGCGGCAGAGCACCACCTCGCAGGTCTTGGCGTTCTCCGAGTAGAAAAGTTCGCGGTAGGGTTCCGCTCCCTCTTCGTAGAGATAGAAGGGCGAGTCGGTGATGAACTCCTTGGCCGTGGCGGCCGCCTGCCGGAGGTATTTGTCGGCGTCGGCCATGCCGTGATACTTGCGGAACGTCCCCTCGTAGAGCGCTGCGCGGCTGGCGTAGGCCAGCGCGGCCCATTTCGTCACGCGGGTGTTGCCGCTCTCCCACGTGCCCGGAAGGTTTCGGGCCGCGAAGTCGAAATCTTCCAGCACGCGGTCCATCACGTAGCCGCGGTCGTCGCGCGCCTTGTAGACGTCAGCGTCGGTCGAGCCGAGCACGTGGTCGTAATAGGGTACGTCGCCGTAGGTGCGCACTTTGAGGAAGTAGAAGTAGGCGCGGAAGAACCGGGCCACGGCCTCGTATTTGGTGGCCAGCGCTCGGTCGGGACATTGGTCGAGGTGTTCGAGCAGGTAGTTGATCTTGCGCAGTGCGCTGAACGACCAGGTCTGCGAGGCGGCGTTGCGGCTGCCGGTGATGTAGTCGCTCAGCCCGTTGTCGATCTTGTCGTCGGCGTCGTTGATGCCGATGTCGGCCGATTCGCGGTTGTCGTTGTAG
>ENA-UEQL01001487-UEQL01001487.1-human-gut-metagenome-genome-assembly--contig:-NODE-1487-length-16284-cov-5.895230_pt1 | contig 16284 bp, 29 predicted proteins | sample MGYA00242905_ERZ507926 | MGnify/ENA primary metagenome ERZ507926 (study PRJEB26167, sample SAMN06115531) | human gut metagenome | host: Homo sapiens | place: China:Henan | collected 2015-09-09...
TTGTGTCACCTCTGTTAGCCATATCTATTAGATTAGCAAAAACTGGATTAGAATTGTTCTCTATCATTTTCATTGCCATATCTTTTGGGGACATTTTTCCCATCATCATTTTTATCATATTTATCGGATTATTCATCATTATCCCTCAACTCTTTAATTTGTTTTTTCAAAGATTTAATATCATCTTTTATATCGGACAAATCAATTTTCTTAATGGCTTTATCTAGTTCTTCACTAGTAATATATTTAACCTCTTTATTATCCTCTTTAGTTTGAGAATAGATAACTATTTTACTAGTTCCATCACTATTTAGCTGTTTGGTAATAATTTTACTACCGTCCGCTAAAGGAAAATAACTAACAGTACCATCAAGGTTAATGTCCATTCCTTTTACCGTGTCAATGCTATCTACAACTTTACCATTAAGCCCCATGGGTTTAGGACCAATGGGTTGATCTATTGGTTGATATCTATTTTGTATTTGTTGATTATTAAAGTACGGATTGTACGGGTTATAATTATTGTACATTTTCATCTATCCTTTCTATGTATTTTACAATTTCTTCAATTTTTTGATTTAACATCTCGTCATCGAAGTCCACTTTTTTACACCAAAAAATAGAGGCAATTTGTAGTGATTGTTTAAAACAATGTTCAAAACTATCGGTTTTACAATACATTCATATCACCTCTATCTATAATAAGTATATCTCAAAAAGTGTACTAAAAAATGTTAAATTAATTTGAAATAAATTAGAAAAAAAAAGACCTTTTGGTCTTTTAATTATAAATCGTCACCAACACTACTTGCTATTTGTGCTCTAGGTGTTTGCATAGCCTTAGGAAGTAAATCATCTTCTGATAAATCACTAGGATTAACTTCTTCAACACCACTTAGTATTTTTTTAATATTTGCAAATATAGGATAAGTACCGTCTTCTCTAGGTTGTGTACCTTGATTATGTACTATTTCGCAAACTACTTTTTTTCCGACAAGTTTTGGTGTATCGATCGCTGTGTCAAATTCTTCCATATCCTGCATACCAAGAGCATGTCTACAAAGAATAGCAAATATTGTAAGCCCTGTTGGATTATTAAAGTCATATTTATTTGTAAGCATTCTTCCCTTTCCGTCTTTAAATGTAACACTACAACCTGTAGGTTTTCCAGATGGTTTACATTCTGCTTTTGTTATCTCTAAAACTTGTTCTCCTTCTGGTATTGGTTCATAATTATTTAAATTAAATTTTATTTTCATTATTTTCTACTCTCCTTTTCTTTTAACACTAATTCATAATTATTTTTAAAATGGTCTAATACATCTTTTTTTGTCAATCCATTATCTATAGCTAATTCTAAAAAATTTACAGCCAATAAATCTAATAGATATGGATCTAAACCTTTCATTTTACTCATATATTTGATTCCAGATTCGTTAAAATTGTAATCTTTAATGTTTGCTTTTATTATTATTTTTGTATCGTAAAACACAATTAATCATCCTCCTTTATATTTTTACTAAGTTTTACTTCAACTTTATCTATTAAATATCCTTCGTACGATTTTGGATGTTCTTTAGCGAACCTCTCTTCATCGAACACTTGTTTGCTATTTCTTTTTAATGTATATCCTTCACAACAATCTAAATTTGAATTTAGCATAACTTCTTTTATAGCTTTTTCAATTGTTTTAAGTTCTTTTTCTTTTACAGATAAACCTGATGTTACTTTAAGGTCATTTATTTCTTTTGCAAGTCTTATACCTTCAAGACAAAGTGTTGATAAATCGTTATCGTTTGATGGTTTACTTGATCTTATTATATCTAAATAATCTTTATCCAGTTTTTCATCGAACTCTGGTGATATACCTGTTAATACATAGTTATTCCAAAATTCTTCAGCTTTTCTCATACAATCATCAATACCACAATATTCACCATCTATTTCGAAAAACAAATCGTCTAATTTTTTTACAATCAATGTTGTATTTTCATCGGTTGGAACAAACATCTCTGGGTGCATATAATCTTCCTCGTTTACTATAGAAATAACAAACAACACTTTATCCAAACCTTTTAGTTTAGCATACAAAGCAGCTTGTAAAAGATACTCTTGAGGAACGTTATTGTTTTGGAATAGTTCTGGTTTTCCACTTGTTTTTATTTCACCAATAAGTGTTATTGTTTTCTTATCATTTTTTGTACAAACAAAGTCAAACATTCCCCCAAAGATTTTGCTATCATATTTGAAATTATTATAACGATAATCATCAATAGCATTCCCGTAGTACTCTTCCATACTCATTACATTAGGGAACTTATCTCTAACATAATCTATTATTTTTGGTTCAGCTACTCTACCCATAATTAGGTATTTATTCTCTTCAAATGGTACTTTTAACAACTTGGTTATTTCTGCCCACGCTTGGAAAGGTGTTGCAAAATGATTTAGCCCAAGTACAGTTGCCATACGGTGACCGCTTATTCTCAAGAGTTGCTTTGGTGGTGTATCTAATATTATTCTTCTTCTATCTTCACTATAATGCCATTCCATTATTTATTATCCAATTCTTTCTTACTAAGATTTATTAATTTTCTAAAAATACCAAAGACAACTATTACCGATAATAATATACCACCTATGATACCAAGTATAAATGCTAATAATAATTCTGCACTCATTATTTATTACCTCCTAACTCATCTAACTTATTGTTTAATTTTAATTCTATTGAAAGCAAATCTGCTGCTGTTATCTCTGTTGTCATGATTGTGTTTAATGTTGATTTACCATACTCAGGGTTATTACTCATATCTCTTATTTTCATAATAGTATTAATAACTCTTTTTATATCTTCATCTGTACTATTTTGTTTAGTACTTACAACTTCTTCTTTTATTTCTTCTTTCTTTTGTGGTGGAATATATGCTGGTATTTTAGGAGCTTCGGTTTTTTCTTCTTCTGATGGAATAACTTCTTCTCCACCTTGATTTAAATATTTTGGTGTGAAGTTTTTATCAAAGAAGTTTCTAAATGCCATTGTTGAACTAGAACTAATACCTTTATCACAAATATCACTACCACTTGCTTTAGTTGTGATTGTAACCACTTCGTTGGTATTGTCTATATTAATAAAAGTCGCTTTCCATGTACCATCCCAAACATGTTGTGGTAATTTTCCAGTAGGTTTAAATAGTTCCTTAGGTTCTCCAACTTCAATCACATCCCATTGGAAATATACATTATATTTTAGACACTCTGTGTGTAATGCTGTATATAGTTGACCTATACTAGCATATTCGCCACTACCCATATTACTTGGTAATATCTTGTCTAGTACAAAGTCAATAGTGGATATTTCCTCTTTCATCTTATTTAATTTTTCATAGATATTCATTCCTTTTGTTTCTTCATTTGTTTCTACTTTTTTTGTAGCCATTTCTTTTACCTCATTTCTTTCTTCTATTATTTTTATTAGTTCATCCTTTTTAGTCTTTTTATCTACTTCTAAACCTAGGTCTTTAGCCATGGTTAGTAGTTCATCTTTTTTATATTCTGTCAATCTCTTGATACCTAGGAAATCATTTAATTTTTGATTAGCAATCTTAATATACCACGATTTATTAACATCTTCAATGGTACATTCGTTTTTATTATCAACAATTGGATTAGGTGGGCAAAGTGCGAGGCTGTCTCTTCTACCATCTGGCTTAACTTTGATTATAGTTCCGCTTGTTCCATTTGAAGCATAAATACGATTATTCCTTTGAAGTTCGATATCACCATTTGGGCTTTCTTGAACACACTTTTCATAAGTGCCACCAAGATGTGTTATCATTTGAAACCTAAATATGTCATTACAATTATTGATAGTATCTTCAATTGGAATATCAAATAACAATTTTTTAAGAAGTGCTTCACTAACTATTGTAAGAGAGTTTGCTTCAATTTCATCATCGAATGAATATTCAAATATTCGTTCTTCTTTATTCCATTTAAACTTGTGTTTTCCTTTAAACTCTCCACCTTTATAGTTTACCTTAAAATCATTGTCTCCAACTTGCACTATTTCACAGTATGAATTAACATCACGCATTACAATTTTAACAATCTTATCTTCTTCCATTTCAAGACCTGTTAAATCTTCCCAATCTTTTATTACTTGTAACACCTGTGGTTTATATTCTTCTTCGATTGTAAACATAACCGCATCTGTATTTGTACTAACCATTTCAAGCGTTGGTATTTTTTGAAGGTCATACACTAATTGTAATATTAATAATTGACCTGTTGTGCATATTCCAAAACCTTGTTTAAAGTCCGCATTTTTATTAAAAGATGCCCTCAATGTTCCCGTGTATGCATTGAGTGGAAGCTTCAAACCTGTCTTTAAATCATCATTTGTTAATCCCATTGGTTTTAATACATCTTCTGATAATTTTCCATGTTTTGCTTTCATACGCATATCAAGTAGATTTACATAAGCATTTTTATCTTTCTGACTTCTACTAGAATATCCATATAGTCTAACCAAGTTAGGATATAATGACCCAACATCAAAATTACATAATATTCGTGCCATTGATATCACCTTTCTTTATTTGCATTGTAAACAATCACCTCTATCAAAACTAAATGAACCCGTTTTAACAAAAGAATGGTTTCCGCCAACACCCCATTGGAATAAGATTGTTTCTAAATCCAAACACGGTGCTTCTCTTTTATAATTCAAGTCGTTATGCTCTACTAAATCATCAATGTAATCAAGTACTTCTTTCGGTATTTTGTTTTTATCAATAACACTCGGATACTTATAATCAAATGGATCATTATATTCATGTTTTTCTGCACCAAGTAGAGTCGCTGTTAGATTGGCATCGGTCATACCCAAACCAACCTCAGGTTCAATATTTCCCAATTTACAGATAATATATTTAGATTTATAATTATTCAAAAGTCTTTTAAATAATGGTATTAATGCTTTAACATCCATAGTACAATAATACAATACCTCCTCAAATTGTTGTTTATTCCATTTATCAGGAAGGTCGAACGGTATTGTCGTTTCTGTAATATCCATTCTTAAGTTGCCTTCGATTTCTTTCAAGGATTTGAATGTTTTAATACAATCAAACAGATCCCAAAGTGGTGGCATTTCACAATAACCCTGAAAAGGATATTCCCATCCATTATTTCCGCCTATTATAAAATCATTTATCTCTTTGATTTCCTCAGGCGAATATCCAAGCAAGCATGCTTTTAAGATATATTTATCATAGGACTTCCCATTGTATGTTATAAGTATTGGGTTGTATTCATCTATAAAATTATGATACTCATCACAAGTTGCGTTGTGAAAAACAAATCGTTCTTGTGTTTTATGAGAGATAAATACGAACAGAGTGTCGTGTGCGAAGACCTCTGAATCACAATAGAAAACTCTATCTAATAATTCGTCAAATGTTGGAAAATCCATTATCATCACCCTCTTTCATTAATCCAAATCTTCCCATTTATTTTGTAAATAATTGCAAATATATACTTCATCACTATTCGCATTACCTTTACCCAAAGCTGAATAAGTTTTATTTAAGTGATACACATTCCAATTATTTTTCTCACACCAATCTATTAAATGTTGATTTATAGAATCTTTGTTTTTAAATACATTACTCATTCCCCATTTTATTCCACATTTATCTAATTTTTCTAGTATGGTAAATAGTCTATAATCACTATCAATGGTCCAACCACCAAATGCTCGTTTCTCATTATAAATAGCAAGAGTGTTTGTGTAAGGTGGATCAAGATATATGAAATCGTATTTATTAAATATAGTATCTTGTAATATACTAAACGCATCTTCACTAGATATTTCAATCGTTTTATTTTTAAGTAAATTACACCAATCTTGTATCTGCTCGTAATGTTTTATACTATAACATCTATTACCATAAGGCATATTAAACTCATTCTTACCATTAAAACGAATTAGATTACTAAAACTATAGAAAGTTAATGTGTATAGCATTAAGTAGTCTCTATCGGATTTATTGTAAGCATTTCTAAAGTTTATATAATTTTGGTTATAAAAATCTCTAACTTCTTTTACATCAGGATCGTTTTGTCTTACATTCGTACCTTCGGTATTTAAGTTATAAGAGTGAATATATTGTCTTATACTATAATCAATATCTTCTGGTGTATATTTTAAAAACAATTTGTATAGTTCGACAATATTATTATTGATTTCGTTATATTTTATATACTTAGTATTAACATTTGCACTCACTACACCGCTTCCACCAAATATGTCATAAAATACATTAATACCTATCGGAAAAAGTGGAACAAGCTGATTCAAAAGTTTATATTTATTTCCCATATAAAATATAGGACTTTTTATGTATGTCATTTAATCACCTTCTTTTCCATTACCGTAAAATTATTTTTTAGTATATTCATCGATTATTACCAATTTTATCACCTTTGTATTTCTTCTTAAAAAATATAGAACGACTATAACCACAGTCGGGACAAGTGATATATACATCATCATATCCCATATGTAAGTCATTTAATTGATAAGTAAATTTGCAACCACAAATGTAACACTTTTTTACATAAACAATATCTTCGGGTTTTATTTTATATCCTTTTTTAATTATTTTTATCATTTTAATCACCTTTCAATATATCGAATAGAATACTTCGTCCGAAAGATATCCATTCGTTTTCTTCCAAACCTTCTATGTATGCTATTGCTTTATCGATTATTCTCTCATATCTACCATTTTCTTCTTGTAATTCAATGATAAAGTCCTTTAGCTCATCTACTGTCATATCCCCAATATTTTTATTCATTACCATTACCTTTTAATATTGTATAACAAGTATATATTTCCTTTCTTGTTCTTTCATCTTTTGACATGTCCATTTCTTGTTTAATCGAATGTAAACAAAAATTTATATCTTCTTTTAATTTTTGATTTTCTTTCAGATATTTATCTCTATCATCTGCGATACACATTATTGCGTCAAACAATCTTTTCGCCTTAGGTTCTAATACATTGGGTCTAACTAGTTGCAATTCTTCTAAAATCTCTTGTATTTCCTCGTTACTCATCTCTATTTAACACCTCTTCTATTTTATGTATAATACTTATGTCACAAGTAGTCCAATCTCCTGGAATACCATTACAAATATCTTCTATATCATTTAACTTATGAATATGTTTATCTTCAGATAATAATAAAGTACTTATAAGATTTATTACTACTTCTAGATAATCTAATAGTGCTTCAATTTCACTATTCTCAATAAGATAATCATCATCATTTTTTCTAGCATTCTCAAGATTTTCGAAAGTTATTTCGAGTGGTGTTTTATAATCAATCATTATCAGTCTCACCCCTCACAGTCACAATTACTGTGTATTCATCATTTAAATATAAAAAATCAGAATATGGTAAAGTTTCATTTGTCTCGGGAAAAACAAATTCTATATCATGTTGATTAAAAATTACGTCTTCTATAGATACAGGCAGGCTTGTTATGTTTCTCTTTAGTTCTTTTATTTTAATAACAACATTTTTTACAATAATTCTATTCATTACTTTCCACCTCATAATCTGCAAGTTCATATACAACTTCATTTAAATCATTAAATTTAAAACCGACGATTGTATTAGAGTACATTATTGAAAGAAAGCGTTTATCTTCATCATCCCATTTACAAAGTACATTGTCAATTAACCAATAACTACCATCAGTTATTAACCCAGTTAATATTCGTTCAATTAATTCAAATTTAGTATGCTTATTCATATTCCCTCCAAATATAAAAAGAAGAAACTCATTTATTTAAAATAATAATTTAAGTTTCTTCTCCTTTCTTATTTTTTCATTTTTTGTTCTTCTTTTGCTCTTCTTTTGATAGCACGGTCTTCACCTTTATCACCATAATAAGTTTTTCCAGGTTGTTTTACTTTTCCGTATCTATCAATTATCTTACTTATGTGAATGATGGTTCCCCTATTTTTATATTTCTCTCTATAGTATGCTTGTTTTTCTTTATAGTTTTTAAAAATAGGTTCATCCATTATTCATCATCCTCTATCATCATGCCTTTTTTATCAAGTATTCCATAGTTTTTTAATACTTCAACTTGATAATCTTTATCTTCACTTAAAGATAATACAGCTGCAATTGTTTCTTTTTCTTCAAGTAATGCTTTTTTATCTTCTTCATACTGTTTACCTAAAGATTTAACAATGTCATCTTTAACGGCGTGACTAAGTACATAAGGGTATTCATTATAGCCTGTTTTATGTATCAAAGACATATTTTCATCTTCTTCTCTATATTTCCCCATTAATTCTTGCATTTTGTTATTATATTCTTCAACAATATTATTAAATTCTTTAACAACCTCTAATTCATTGTATTCTTGTTCTTTAATTTCTTTAAAAAACTCTCCTAATTTTTTTATTCTTCTTTCATAATATAATTCTAAAACTTTATTCATTTCTTTCTCCTCCTTATTTTTAAACATTTCTCGTAATTGCTCATCGAAAAACGCTTCTTTATTTAATTTTTTATGTATGTCATGGTCGGCACAATATGGATATATCGGTCCGTTTGGTCCACCTGTTACTCCTCCAGAACATTCATTGTTATACGGACAATATGGACAGCAATCTTCGCCTTCTAAATTATTAAATTGCGAGTTGAGCAAATCTATATAACTTCTAATTGTTTTACCATTACAGGTTATACCACCTGTTTCTAGTGTAACTGAGTCATGATTAGTTGGATAATATGTTTCATCAAGTGTATAATCATAATCATCCCAGTCTAATCCCTCAAAGTTTATACTGTCCGCTGAAATCGTACAAACTGATTTACCACTAGAACTATAACATTCTAAGTTATCGCCAACTTTATATATCACTCTAACATACCCCCCATATCTATACAATCTTCTTTACAAATATAACCTTTTTTTAGAAAATGGTTTTTAGCCTCTATCCAACTTGTCCAAAAACATCCTGTTTTGTCTGACTTAACAAAAATATAAACATTGGTTTTACAATGGCTCACAAAATGGTTTAACTCATCTTGTTTTTTCGAAAGTCCACTACCTTTAAAATACAACTTATCACCCTGTATATGTTTCGCTTCGATACACATGCAACTAGAGTTTTTAATTAAAATAATATCAAAGCAGGTTCCTTTTATTTCTGTCGGTATTTTAAATGGTTGCCAACCTTTATCATAATAAGCATCGATTATTTCCTGTTCCCATGTTTTTCCTACAACTTGTTGTTTAAGACCCATATCTTAACCTCTACTTTCTAAAACTTTTTCGTTATATTCTTCCATCACTTCAAACGGAATTTTTAACTTATCATGAAGTACATACATTGTTGTTTCTCTTAGAGGTCTTGGTATCGCATTCGGATTAAATAGTGCAACAACCCACGAACGATGCTTACCAATATACTCAGCAAATTGTGCGTTGCTCATCGATAGTTCCATTTTCTTTTGCTTCATCATTTCTTTAAAGTCCATAACCTTACCTCCTATCTAAATTATACATAATTATTCACTATAAGTCAATAGATTTTACTAAACTTCACAAATATGTTATAATATATTAGTGTTAAATTAACTTTAGCACTTTGTTCATTTCTTAATTGAGGACTCCTCCTCAATTTTTTTATTCTGTTACTATTAAATAACCAAAAGTTGTGATAGTTGTAATTAGTAAAACTACACAAATATATGTTAATATTTCATTGTGGAATATAAAAGCATTTAAACCACTCACAAGAACATTGACTATACTAATAAACATATTTATCTCACTTAATATCTTTCTTTTTTCTAGTTTTTTATAATCATTAGTATATTTATTATCTTTATTCATCTTCCCCTCCTACATTAATTATTATTCTATTTCCACGAGATTTTTCAAAAGCTTTTTTAACCTTATATTCAACATCCCGATTTGGATATGGTTCTTCAAAACTCTCATTAAACACTTCGGCTAGTAGTAATATTTCGTCAAAGTCTAAATCTGTTTTGTAGTATAAATGAGTTATATATTGAAATAACGAAGTATCACGATTTCCAATCTCAACCTGCTCCTTAGGTTTAACATAAGGAGTTTTTTCTTTGCCTTTTTTTTCAGAGTTATTCAATATAAACTCTTTTAATTTTTCTGGCATAGGTTGTGGCTCAACATCTGTTATAAACTTATATTCTTTACCATTTATCACTGATGGTTCAACTACTATATAACCACTTGTACGAACATCAATACCTGGATATTTATCAAAACTTTGTGAAGTATTTGCAACTTCTTTTAATTCATTATCCGATAAATATATTAAGTGTTTGCCACCCGATGGTGTAACTTGGATAAGAGTATTTGCTTCTTCACATGATAGTCCGATATCAGAAAGCAACTTCGCAAAGTTTTCTATTCCATTCTTACTTTCATCATGTACATCTAAATCTATAACAAATAGGTTATTTGGTGTTGCTGGAAGTCCCCAATTACAATTTTTAGCGTTCTCAATCCAATACAAAATTTGTGTAAATGATGCTGAACATTCTGTTTGCCAACTTTTTAGTATTGGTAATTTTCCATTTTCCATTACAGGAAATATTCTAAGACCTTTGTTCACATATAGGATGTTTAATTTTTCCCAAACGCCTCTCATTATATCTCGATCTCCTCTAAACCATCTTTTAAATATTCTAAATGCTCTTTTGAAGTTAGAGTGCAACCATACTCTTCAAGTTCTTTATTGATTTTATTTAAATCAATAGTGCTTCTTGTTTTAGTAAGTATGTTGTTAAGTCGTGTTTCATCTTTAGTGATACTTGTGAATGTAACATACATATCTGTAAACACAGTATATAAGTTATTTTCGATATATTCTTCTTTTTTTTCATACATAGTACTATAAGCACTTTTGTAATCATCTATAAATAGTTCTCTTAATTTTTTATTATCAATTCCGTGCTCATCTAAGAAATCAACTGCTAAACTTTCTAATTGTTCGTTTTCTTCATATTCTAATTTACATAGATGATTATATCCGTTTTGCTCACGAATTTCATATTTTTCAAGACTTTCCATAACACTTATTATTGCACCATTTATTTGTTTTTTAAGCACAGGTATTGTTGTGTTATTAAGGTAATAATAAATATAAGTAGCCCAGCTATCTTCACAGTGTGTTCCTTTAATTTTAAAACAAATTTTTTTATCTTCACAATCAATACTATACATCGATAAATCAAATACAAAATCTTTATATACAAATAAATGCCATGATTTATTCCAATATTCAGGGTTCAGATAATTTTTTAATAAAAACGAATAATCGATATCGTAAACTTTAATCGCTAAATCCATAATTATAACCTCTCGATTTCTTTTAGTATGTCTAGTAGTACACCTTCTCTTTGTACTAATTTATTAATTTCTTCAGTTAATTTTTGTATCTTTTCATGATTTTCATTATATATCTTTTTGATACTATATAGTTCTTTTGAATCTGTTTCATCAGGAATAGTAACATCAGTAGTTTTTTTAGAACTATTTAAGTCAAAATCTACAACTGTTATATTAGAATCGTCACTTGGTAACTCGGGGAAAAGTATATCTGTGTCTTCGTTTGGTGTTGGTCCTAAAAACATAACATCTGGTACGAATTTTTCATCTGCTGTTGAATCTACACTATCCTTATTAAAACCTTTGCTCTTTAAAAAAGTATCTATTTTATTCAAAGTTGAATTACCCACTATTTGTGTTTCCTTTAAAAGTCTATTAATAGTCGGTAAGCTTATACACATCTGTTTAGACAATTCAGATTGTGTTAACCCATAAGTTTCGCAATATTTTTTTAACTTAATTGTAATTGATTTTTGTTTATTTGATATTTGTTTATTTAATTTTTTTGGTTGCATATTAAGTTCGTCATGAAAAAATAAATATATTTTATTTTTTAAATCATAAGCATAACCATTTGCATATTTTCCCGAAAATAATTTACTAAGTATTGTACCATCCTTATATCCTAATAGTTGTCCTAATTCGTTTCGAGTTGATATATTAAACATATTCATTTCTAATTTTAAATGATCATCTTTAATTAACCAATCAATATATTCATTCACCTCTCTTTCGTGTTCTAATTTTTCAAGCGAATGAATATTATTACCACGAGTAATTATTTCATTAAACTTATCAATTAATTTTTTTGGCATTTTTATTTCTCCTCTCTCTATTTGTTCGTATTTCACACAAGGAATACCAAGTTCCCTAGCCATATCGCTTTGCGATAACCCTACTTTATTTCTTTTATTTTTATAATATGTTTTCATGTTATCTCCTTTCTTAATTTAATTCTACACTATTCTACAAAAAAAGTCAATAGGAAAATTAAAAAAAGTAATATAAAATTACTTTTTAATCTAAATCACTCCATTTATCTTCACTAGGAATATAATCTTTAAGCAATTCTTTAAAAATCGCTTCAAGCACGTTTACTACAATTGAGTTACCTGCTTGCTTATAAAGTTGGGTGTTGGATGTTGGAATATTTTGTGCTTTCTCAAAATCTTCATCATCAAATCCCATGAGTCTCCAACATTCCTTAGGGGTTAGTTTCCTTATCCTCAAATCCGTTGTAACACATCCAATATCAGGACTTGTTTTTAGTGTAGGTATCATTCCTTTTTGGACAGTACCTCGTTTTTTATCGATATTGGTTATATAGCATCCGTCTCCATCATGTGCTTCTAAATAACCTTGCCTTGTAGCATTTTTTATTTGAATACATGGCTGCCTCCATCCACCTTGCATTGTGTCAAGTGTTGGTGATAACCCTTCCGTATCATATACCGAACCTGCTTGGTGTGTTGATTTGTCATTATCAAAAATACCATATAATCTATCAACTTCCACACATTTTGGGTCCTTCCAATCCCTAGCACATAATGTATCGCAATAGTCTTTTTTCTGTATCCTCCTGTTGTTTGATGTATATGTGCTAGTTTTAATTCTATTTACTTGTGTATCTGATAAATAATATTTTTCATCAACTTCATCATCTAATAAATCTTTTAATCGTAATTCTAAAGGCTGTTTTTCGGGGAAATGGAAGTCTTTATCAATATCATTTCTAATACTAATTGTAAACACCCTCTCTCTTGATTGTGGTATACCATAATCTTTGGCATTTAAAACCTGATAATAGTTTTTGTAGCCTAATTGTTCAAGAGTTTCCAAATATGCATCGAAGTTATGTTTGTGTTTTTTACTAAGCAAATTTTTTACATTTTCCCAGATTACATATTTTGGTTTTAATTTTTCAACAATTCTAATAGTTTCATACATTAAACTACTTCTAGTACCGCTACCTTCATCTCCACCCGCTTGTTTTCCAGCAAGAGAAAAATCTTGACATGGACTTCCGTGCATTATTAAATTTACATCAATATTTTTATCCCAAGTTGTTATATCTTGTGGTTCAAAATCAGTTTTATGTATTGCATTAAAACTTTGAATAGCATATTTATCTATTTCAACAGCATCTACTATTTCATGTGGTATATGTAATCTTTCAAGTGCTTTACTACATGCACCCAAACCTGCGAATAATTCTAACACTCTTAATTTTTCCATATAATAATCACTCCATTTTCTCCCAATACTTCTGAACACCATAGTCTTGTAGTCTTGTTGTTTTCTCTCCTCGTTCCCAACCAGGTATATTATTTAATATCCTGCCAATATCACGAGACGCACTTCTATCATAGTTCTTCTTTATTCCATTTAAACATTTTGTAAATAATTCCAAACAGCAAACTTTATATCCAACTTCTTGATTATCAAGATATTCTCTAATTAAACCAACTTTAGGGTCATCCTCAACAGCCCCTTCTTGTTTTCTAACCGCAATTTCATATACATCAAGAGGTAGTGATAAATATGTCTGTCCATGATTGTATAAATAAAGAGCTTCTCGCCAGCAAGATAATATATAATTTTTTATCTCTTCTTCTCTTCCATAAAACTCACCCATTTTTGTTCTTATCTTAATAGGTAAATATCTTCTATTACCTGTCTTATCTACTAAAAACTCTTCTTCGTTTGTTGTTCCAATAAAAATACAGCTTCTAGGAACATGTGATACTCTTCTATCATAACTTCTTCTAAATGTATCTGTCGTCCTGCTTATATAGCCTTTCATTGCTTCAACTTCTCTAGTTCTTACCATTGCAAGCAGTTCCGCAAACTCGCATATCCAAGCACCTTCAAGTATTTCCATAGCATCTTTACCTTCAATTGTAGATATCTCTCTAAAATATTTTTCTTCTAAAGCAAGCCATTTAACAAGGGTACTTTTATAAGTTCCTTGAGCTCCTATAAATATTGGCATGTAATCAAATTTACACCCCGGGTCGTATAAACGACTAATGCCACCATAAAATATCATGCGGGATACCTCTTCAGTGTATCTTTCATCATCACAATGAAATATATCTATTAAAAATCTATCTAATCTTGGAACACCGTCCCAAGGTTCTCTTTCTATCAATTCTTTTAGTGGGTTTTCTGCACGATCTTTTATAAATTTATCAAACGCTTTATAATATTTATCAGAGTTATATATTTTATATTCTTTTTCAATATCACACATTAAATCGGAATCATCTGAATCTGTCCATGGTACCCATTTACCATTCTTAAATCTACTAACTATCCCTGAAAATTCGTCATACCTAACATTATTAGATATTTTGGGATCATTCTCAAAAATATTTAAAAAGTTTTGTGTAGTTACTTCAGGATTACCCGATTTATTAAAAATTAAAAAGTTAAACACTTGACCAGCAATACTCTGCTCTGCCTGTGTGCATCTTCCTATTGCGTCTTTTAATTTTCCACCCACCTTATAAGTTTTGCCAATTTCCATTATTTCAGTAAGTACTTCTTCTCTTTCTTGTGGGTCTTTATAATTCTCAAATATACTAGGAATGAAATCAGGATTGAGTAAGTCTTCTTTTGTTAATTCTTTAGTGTCTTTTTCCATGTCTCATACTCCTCCTTATTCATCATATAAAAATAATCGTCAAGACTACCTTTTAGTGATAAAGCGTTGATTAAATCTTCAGCTGTTTTCTTACTACAAGGAAATTCTCCTTTAAGTATGAGTGCTACATGTTCTCTATTATAACATATCTCTCGGCTTACATAATTAATCTTTCTACCACCAAGTAGTTCTTTACGATTATATTTATTTTTAAGAAAATATATTCTAGGGTTTTGAGTTGTCTTCATTATATCTACCTCACAATGCTACTCTGTGATTAAATCATACTATAAAATAAAAAAAATGTCAACTTGTTTTCGTGACATTTTGTAAAATTATTTTTTAAGTTCTGTGTCTATCATATTTAATAATAATGTATTAACTCTAGGTTCCATGTCTCCTGAATTTTCAACCACTTTTTCTCTAAGTCTTTGCAAAAACTCAGAGTTATTAGAACTTTTTTCATTATTTTTTACTATAGAGACCTGTTCCCTTTTTTTTAGATTTTTTTCTGTTATTTTTTCGTAATAATAATTATATAAAAAAGCCATGTCGAGTATGTCTTTATGACCATCAATGTATACTCTGCCTAATTCTGGGTATTCATTATTTTCAATACTCATTTTTACAAGTTCAAGTGCAATTCCATTATAATCTTTATCTGTCATCATAATTCAATCTTTCCTCCAAATCCTTAACTTTCCATTCTAAATATTTTATATGAGCTTCTCTTTCAGCACATGTCCGCATATGTGAGAAATACATATCTTCAACCATATATAATTTTTTCTTTAATTTTTTATATGCCCCAAGTAATTTATTATACCTCTCGTCCATTATCACGATCATACTCCGATAACTTTATATCTGATAATCTTTCAAATATATAAAACCCACTATCCATAAAGTTTTTTTCCACATCATCACATACAAAATTCTCAGACATAACTCTAAACTTTATTAGCATATCATTTGGCAAGTAAATAACTTCTTCTATTTTTACAAATGTACAAATATCTTCTTCGTAAATACTTTCATCTTTAAACCTTGCGTTGATTTCATAAGGTGTAAATACTTTTTTGTATTTCCATAATCTATATATAGTATCTTGATTATTACGAAGAAGATATTTGTACATTTGTAAAAATAGAAGAAGTTATTTACTTG